>Ga0115555_1001102_pt1 | contig 18582 bp, 18 predicted proteins | sample COGITO_mtgs_1104_2_FD_87285 | JGI IMG/M metagenome (GOLD analysis project Ga0115555, IMG submission 87285) | Pelagic marine microbial communities from North Sea - COGITO_mtgs_110407 | ecosystem: Environmental > Aquatic > Marine > Epipelagic | place: Germany:Helgoland, sampling site Kabeltonne... | reverse complement strand
TTCGGATTTTGTGAAAATTATTTTCCACTTGGAGGTTTGACAGGTGACGACTTTGCGGAACTTTGTTGTTTCCATGTGGTTCTTCATGTGTTGCAACTGAAAAGCAAGAAAAATACCCTAATACAAACAAAAATACCCCGAGGAACCTCGAGTAAGTACTAACGTTATGTCTTCTGCCCAAAAAATTGTCATTTGGTGGTCAATTGTGAGGTTGGGGGTTAGGTATATGAACCTTCACCTAAAAAAAACATCTGCCTTTAAAGGTATGGTGTGGGTCCCACGGAGTCTCTATTATCGTTTTAACTGTCCCATAAGATCTACATCGGAGCCAGCAAACCAATTTGTACCACTTTTGGACCAACAAAACACTCCCACCCCCAAAGCCATTAACTAACCCCCACCTTCTGTTTCCTTCCCACCCTCCCTACACTCGAAAATTTTCCCAGTCTTTATGATATGAAGGTAGTTCCGAGAAAACCTGTTACGGCTGTAAGTGCGACAAATTCTTTCAGAGAAAGCGAAATATTAAAGAGGGTAGAGGTCGTAAATGTCTATATTTTGAAACCCAGGGACACTGGTGGAGAGAAATGGTTGCCGGCGATAAAGGTAAGAGATAGTGTCGACAATTGGACTGACGTCTTCCCTGTTCTCCCCCATATAACCAACCAACCTGTTCTTCCCCTATCTCCCCCCCACTCTTCACCTTCTCACTAAAAAAGGATGTGACTATCTTAGATCCCAGCAGGCGGATGGACCGGGTCAACAATGTCACCATCAGGAGTTTCACAAACATTGTTTTTGAATACACATTCCAGAAAATCCACGCAAATAACCGTAAGCGTATTCAGTCCCGCCGCGACGCTGAAATCGTCCGCATTAAGAAAGCCATGCTGAGGATATATCTTTCTGAATTGCGGAGAAGTGGGGGAAAAGTGACTCCCGGCGAAGAGCTTTCCACCCCAACGAAAGGGCCAAAGAAAGAGAGCATGCAAGTTCCGGTCCCTGCACATGTCCCGGTCTCTCAACAAGTAATGGGTCATCCACCAGTCCCGGTCCCTGCACATGTCCCAGTCTTACTGCAGCCTGATCTCATGCCGATGCTACCCTCACAGTATCTTGCCGCCCCGATGCAGGGAATGCAGTACAATATGCAAGGAAATATGCAAGTGATGGAGGGCAACCCCCAATATCTCCAAGGCATGTATGCTTTGCTACCAAGCTTTCAGCAGCAGCAGCAGCAGCAGCAGCAGCAGCAGAAGCAGCAAGAGCAGCAGCTACATCCACAGCAACAGCAACAGCAACAGCAACAGCAACAGCAACAGCAACAGCAGCAAGCACTTGTTTACCAACAGATCGTCTTCGAACGAATGTTGCAGCAGCAGCAAATGCAGCAACAGCAACAAATGCAGCAACAGCAACAAATGCAGCAACAGCAACAAATGCAGCAACAGCAACAAATGCAGCAACAGCAGCAAATGCAGCAGCAGCAAATGCAGCAGCAGCAAATGCAACAGAATGAGATGTACCCACAGCAGCAACATAATGACGATTTTCAACCGCTTGAGAAGCAATATGATAATGATCGCCAGCTTCCAATGAAGCCTACATCACCTCAGCTGCCATCAGTTCAGCTGCCAGCTCAGGTTCCTTCGCAGACGGTGGAAACGTCAAAGACAGCATCCCTCCTTGGAAGCCTGGCCGCTGCCGCTGAAAGGGACACTGACACAAATTAACAAACAAATACACACAAAACTTCTCGGAAATACACACAAATACTTTTACGTCATCGGAACATCGGAATAGAATGAATACTCGTTTAACCCGGATTACCTATCTATCACCAACAGCAAGTGCACAACACTACATTTATTTGGAATACGCTTTCATTTGGAACACACACACAAGGTAGTTGGTAAAAAAGAAAAACCACTTGGGAGGGTATTTATAAGACAGAAACAATTCCAGTTATCGATTTATTAAATCAGGAGCAAGAAAAAGTAGTGCAGAAAGGCTCAGAATAACATGCAGGTCACTAAAAAACACGCCTACTAGCCTACAACTGTGCTTTTACGCGGCGCCATGAGTTGCATTTTATCGCTATTTCTGCCTGTTTTTGAGCGTTGGTTTCATGATTTGAGAAGTGATGCAGGTACGTGAAGTGGCACCACGGCGCTCTAAATGTTTGTGACGACAGGAGCGCCGATGTATGGAGGAAAACGGTGATTAATTCTGTGGCCACGGCTTTTGGTTTGATCTTTCGCTGATGTCGGAAGACTCCAGAAAGACGGTCGCGATAAACCGACTCAGAACTAGAAATCTGTCATTACCCGGCCAAAAGTTGGAATATTTTTAAAAAAATGATCTCTTCTCGCATTCCTAGCAAGATCTTGGGCGTTAGGTAGGTTTAAATACAATTTCATTGGAATTAGGGTTTGTGAGAGGCTGTGGTAGCTGGTGTTGATCTTCACTGCTTTTGCCTCATCCTGAAGCTTTCCTCGATGAATTTGACGACAATTTTTGATCATTCAGTTGAAGATATATTTTCTTCTCCTCAAATTGGTTTTAAACCCATACGAATCGCCCCTTTTACCATTCTAAACCCTTCCTTTTTCTCTGTCATGGAAACGTGCAACGAACCCAACAACCCACAACAAAACACTCGCTAAAAGCAGGTCCTTCTCCTCAACGTCAAAAGCCCTTGGACGCAAGTTTTTTGTCGGAGGTAACTGGAAGTGCAACGGCAGCGTCGGTCAAGTGAACGACTTGGTGGGTATCCTGAACAGTTCTGCCCTTACCTCGAATACTGAGGTTGTTGTGGCCCCTTCCCAGGTGCACATTCAGAGTGTGGTCGAAAAACTTCGAGGTGACGTTAGTGTTGGAAGCCAGGATGTTTGGATGAAGGGAAAAGGAGCCTTCACTGGCGAGACCAGCGCTGAGATGCTCACTGATATGGGCGTCAAGTGGAGCATCGTTGGTCACTCTGAGAGGCGTGGCAATGGCGAGGGCAATGAGCAAGTCGCTGCGAAGGCGAAATACGCCCTCGATAGCGGACTATCTGTGATTGCCTGCTGCGGCGAGCCGCTGGAGAACCGCGAGGCGGGGACAACCAACGACTTTGTCTTCCCCCAGATCAAGGCCTATGCTGATGCTTTTACCGCCGAGGATTGGGAGAGGGTTGTCATTGCCTACGAGCCCATCTGGGCCATCGGAACGGGTCTCACTGCCACACCTGAACAGGCTCAGGAGGTAAGTCTACAGCATTTTTGACTTTATTTTGATGCATTACTTTCAATGACTGCTGGCTGTATATACGTTATGTGCAAGACGAACTCAACGATATAATTACTCACATTTTTACTCACATTTTGCTTGCCAGACCCATGCCCACATTCGCCAGTACCTTGGTGAGATCGCTGGGGCTGATGTCGCAAACAACACCCGCATCCTGTACGGTGGATCAGCAAGTGGAGCCACAGCTCCCGGACTCTCCTCTCAGGCGGACATTGACGGCTTCCTGGTCGGTGGAGCGAGCCTCAAGCCCGAGTTCGCCGACATTGTAAATTGTCAGACTGGGGACAAGTCTGTGAAGCCCGTGAATATTGGAATCAACGGTTTCGGCCGCATTGGCCGTCTTGTCATGCGTGCCGCTCAGAATGACCCCATGGTCAACATTGTCGCCGTTAACGACCCCTTCATCTCTAACGACTACATGGAGTACATGCTCTCATGGGACACTGTCCATGGCCCCTACCCTGGCACTGTCGAGGCCAACGCTGATGGAATTACTGTAGATGGCACTCAGGTTAAGGTTTTTGGCGAGATGGACCCATCGAAGATTCAGTGGGGTTCTGCTGGCGCCGATTATGTCATCGAGAGCACCGGTGTTTTCACTAGCATCGAAAAGGCCAGCGCACACATGGCAGGTGGAGCCAAGAAGGTTGTCATTTCTGCCCCCTCGGGTGACGCCCCCATGTTCGTCATGGGAGTCAACCAGGACAAGTACGAGAACTCGATGGACGTTGTTTCTAACGCCTCCTGCACGACCAACTGCCTTGCACCCCTTGCCAAGGTGGTCAACGACGAATTCGGCCTGAAGGAGGGCCTCATGACCACCGTCCATGCCGTTACTGCCACCCAGCAGACTGTCGATGGCCCGTCCCAGAAGGACTGGCGTGGTGGGCGTGCAGCCTGCTACAACATCATTCCCAGTTCCACCGGAGCCGCCAAGGCCGTTGGAAAGGTTATCCCCGAGCTTAACGGAAAGCTCACGGGTATGAGCTTCCGCGTCCCGACCGCCAATGTGTCTGTTGTCGACCTCACTGCCCGCCTCGAGAAGGGAGCACCTTACGAGCAGATCTGTGCTAAGATCAAGGACGCTAGTGAGAACGAGATGAAGGGCGTCCTTGCCTTCCATGATGATGACGTCGTGAGCAGTGACTTCATTGGAGACGCTCACACCAGTATTTTCGACAAGAAGGCCGGTATTGCTCTTGCGGACGACTTCGTCAAGCTTGTGTCTTGGTATGACAACGAGTGCGGTTATTCTAACAAGGTTCTTGACCTGATCTCGCACATTGACCAGCAGAACTGAGCTGAGCTTCAACAAAAATGGAGCTATTTTTTTCGTTGTTTTTGGGGGGGAGACTGTTTAAAAGGGCCTTGAGAATTACGGTTATATAAGAGATTACAAAAATAAATTTAAATATCGACTGTTTTTTGGGCCTTAAACTACTCAAAGAAAATTACAAAGTCCAAGTAAAGTTCCAAAGTATAGTAGCTCCATTTAACTTTAACATTATTTTCACATCACCTGACTCCATGCCTTAGGCGCCTGATAGCCAGTGAGATCTCTAATTTTCATGTCAACCTCGGCAAAGGCCATGTTAGAAGCCTCCATAGATCGCTCTGTAAAACTGATGTCCTGGTCAAGCCGAAGAGCTAGCGCTCGTTGCGCACTGAACGCTTGCTCCAAAATATCCTGACTGGTTACCACATTGTGCAACGCTGCAGCCTGCCTACTCTCCACGGTTTCATCTAAAATGCTGCCGGTTTGGCCATCTTCTGCGTTGTTCCCCTCTATATTCCTCTCCTTCTCCTCGTCGCATCTCAGAGGCACGTCCTCTGCCTCGATTCCAACCACTTTGCTCTCCAGCAACTTGGCAAATTCTAAACTTTTTTTTTCCTCCTCCGAGACTTGCAGCCTCCCGATGCTCTTCAGTTCCAGTTCACTTGCTTCGGCTCTAGTTCTCCACTGCACGAGCTCTTCGCATACCAGCTTGTTCTGCTTCAATAACTCGTTATTCTCTTTCACAAAATTGCTCTTGCAATCGCTTAGCGTCTTCAGCTCCAAGCTCTGTGCCTCTAGGCGCTTCTCCTGGATGCTAATCAAAGCTCCCACCTCGCTCTTTACCCTCGCTTCCGCTGTCTCTCTTACGACTTGTATTGTATTGCTTGTATTCTGCAAGCTAACCAGCTCGGCATTCTTCTGCTGCAGTAATTTCTTTGTTTCCACAAGTTCCTCACGGAGAGTCTTTTCGGCGTTCTCTGAGTCTTTTAGCTGAAGTCTTAACGCCATAGTTTCAGTACTCCAGTTCCTACCCTCCTCTCCGTGCCGTTTCTTGTCGAGATTGGCTCTCCTCTCCCAAGTGGCCTTCTCTGCAGTGAGCTCATCGACCACTTGGCTATTTTTCTGAAGCGCTGCCTCGGTTTCCTGAAGCCTCGTGATGAGATTTGATATGATATTGTTGTGTTTTACTTCCCTCTGTTTTAAGGCGTGCCTATCGTGTGCTGTTAGGAGCTCCTTGTTTTTACTCAGAATGTCCTGGGCAGCCTTAATAGTTGCATCACTATTCAACTTATCCGGAGAGTTCATTGTCGTCGTCTTAATCATCAAGTTATTCGAAGTGTTATTCTTCTCTTTTCTCTCTCCGTCTCCTCCCCTGTCCCCGTCTACTTCCTTCTCTGCTTCCTGAGCCTCCCTAAACTTTTGCTGTTGCTTCGGCGTTGTCCTGAGCTCTGGAAGATCGTTGTTCTTACTGGTCGGGCTCCTCGCCTGCTCGTAAACCTCCGCGTTAGTGCTGACAATGCTGCCCTCCCTCGACGATCTCTCCGTATTGATATCACTTGCGGTTGCTTTGTTGCTGTACTTGACTTTCCATACCCCTTTATACTTATTCACGGCACTCTCGGCCGCGGATGAGCTATTGTAAGCCACTATCGCGTATTTGTCATCCTTAATGGTGACGTTGACAACCGTTCCAAAGCGAGCGAAATTCCGCTTCACTTCCTCTATCGTTGGCACAGGCTTAGGAAGATTCTTCCAGCTTACTTTGATTGACTTTGCGTCGGCAGTATTGACGAGCTTACTGGCTTCCTCAGTGTCCCCCTTCTTATCTTCTTCTTTTTTCTTCTCCACGATACTCATAGGTTTGATCTTCCATGGACCATTGTAGTTCTCTACTGCGGTCTCAACCCCCTGAATACTGTCGAACATTACAACTGCAAGTTTTTTTGGCCTTAGGACAGTGCGGCTGATGGTACCGAAAGGCGACATTACCGAAACGATCTCCTCCTCACTCAGAGGCTCGTCCTCAGAGTTCTTCTTCCAAGTAATTTTTATGCTTCTCTGGTCCACTGTCGGTTGTTCCTGCGTTTGTGTGAGACCCTGCTTCTGAGTCTGAGTTTGTGCCTGTTCTTCACTCTCCTTTGTTGGCGGGGGAGGGAGTGTCTCATCAGCCTCCTCCACAAAAAGTGTTTTTTCAGATTCCGGAACAATGTCGCCAATGTCGCCGTCACAATCCTCGCTGTTGTCGTCTCCACCAACCTCTTTGATCCCATCTTTTGCGCTGCGATTAGTTGCATTCTTTAGCTCATTGTCGTCCTTCAACAATGTGTCATTCTCCAAGTCATATTCGACGATATTCATTGAGTGTTCGTCTGCATAGATCTTAGGTAGTTCTTTGGCCGCAAAGTCGCGACCATTATCGCCTCCATCAGTGGTGTCAGTGAGTCTCTCTATGTTGATGCGACTCTCTTCCATGGCTTGGTCTACATTGGTGGCTTCATTCTCGTTATCATCGACAACATCGAAAATAAACTTCCAATGTTTCATTATCGCCTCGACAACGGTGATTCGCTTCTTCACCCTCTCCCCCTCTGCAAGCAAATCTGTTGGATTGGTCTCCTGGTCGGGGTCCTGCAACAACCTGAGACCGATGGTCCTTGCGAGCGCCTCAACCTTCATTAAATTTTCGGAGCTCCTCTCAACAACCGTTTCAAAGTGCTGAAGGAGCTTCAGTAGGAGATCCTTCTCTTGCTCCAAAAAATCGCCCTCCTTTCCGTCAAATATCGTCTTAAGCTCTTCTTCGTCATCCGTCAGCACCCTCTGGGAAAGAATGAGTCTAGCGATTGAATATGGGATCACGGGGGCGAAATTCCCCAGAGTTCTTGAGATGGCATTAGCAACTGCATGGACATCCCCATTGGATTTAGATGTGATATTAGTCATGTGAGAGTCAGTCAGTACATTTTTGGAGAGGGAATCAACGAGAGGGACAGAGCCAGATACACGATAGATTCCCTCGGTGGAGAGGCCAGAGGTTTCTACATGTTTGATGAGGGAAAGTATGTTTGAGGTGATCTTTAGTGAGAGGCGGCTTTTCGATTGAACGTCCGTTGTATTTGCTGCGTTTCTCGACGAGTGTAATGACTCAGTAGCCGTCATCGAAATTTCTAGTTTCCTGAGCTTCTCCCTTTCGGTATTAACGTGAGCTTTCTCCATCTTCTTTGTGGACTTGGATTTGTATACAAATAGATTATGGAACTTGCTGCGGCCCTTCTTCGCGTCTTCAGCCAATGCAGTGAACTCGTCGAGATCAAGACCACCAGATCCGTCTTTATCATACTTTTTCACCAACTTTTCCACCTCCTTAAGGGGTACAATATAACCCAAGGTGGAGGTCAAGGCAAATTCCAACTCTGATATATCCAGGGAGCCTGAATTATCCCTGTCGTACAGCTTGAAGACGCGAGATGGGGTCCATTCTGCCATTATAAGTCAAGTTTCTGTCGTGGGAAGGGACTTTTGTAAAGGAGCTAGTGAGAGGGGGAGAAGGGGAAGAAGAAGAAGAAGAGGAAGGAACTGCCAGAGGAGACAGTGTGTTTATGGGGTTGAAGTTGGTTCAAGAGCGTACCAAAAATGAAGAGGAAGAGAGTGTTGTGAAGGAAGATACAAGAGAAGTAATGATTGATTCCTTCCCAATTGACCCTCTCCTTGTAATGTCGTTACTCAAAAATCCGAAAATCCTCTCGTCGAGATCGAAAACAAAATTTTGAACATTTGATCAGCCCCACGCTGCACCAAGAACCTAAATAGTGTCAGGTCCTAGTCTCTTGACAAACTCGTTACCAAAACTCACCCTGAGCGAGTAAAATCATGGCCAAGGCAAAGAAAGCGACGAAGGCCGCCTCGAAGAATAAGGCCGCTGCCAAGAAGCCAGTGGTCAAGAAGTCAGCCACTAAAAAGGTCGCAACCCCAAAGAGCGCACCGAAGGATAGGACCAAAAATAAGTCCGGCAAATCCCCCCCAAAAACGTCAAGGAAGGTGAGTGAATGACTGTAATCTTGAGGAGGCAGAGGCAGAATAATCAATCGTGGTTAAATTCTAACGAATGCCGCACGTACGTAGCTCCTCGAGAAATCGTTTGATGCTGTTGCCGACGACTCGCCACAGAAACGCAGTGTCCCCAAGGTGAGTAAGCAATATATATTAAAGGCGAAGCAGCTCTGCATGAATGGTGTGATGTAAAGTTTAACCCCTTGCTGATGATATTTCGCAAACACTACCCTACGAATACTCCTTGTGGTTGAACAGGCTAAGAAGGCACCCACAAAGAATGCTGCTGCCAAGAAAAAATCCACCAAAAAGTCACCTTCCACGAATTCAACCAAAGAGTGAGTAGCATCCCACATCATTTTGGGGTTTTTCGAATCAAGTACAAGTACAAGTAAGCAACTAACCGGACCTACGTCCAATTTTAACTTTTCATGAAATGATGCAGTCTTGAGTCTAAAAGGAAAGGTTTCAATAAGAAGCAATCGAAGATGGATGATCCCCTTCAAGAAGCGATGTCTGTAAGTGAAGAGGCACCAAACTCGACAGGAAAAGCTCAAAACTCACCCTCAACATTTCCCCTAAACGCTGTGCGCGCAGGTACCCACAGGTAGTGCTCGGAAGGGTAATAAGAGGAAGACGGATGTCACAAAGTCTGCAGTGAAGCGCAAGCGCGATGAGGTCATCCCCGACACGGCAAAGAAGGTAAAGAAGGAGGTGAGTGGTCTGACAAGTTCTCTGGGCTTCTCTCTCATCTTCTGTCAAAAAGTCGTGACTCAATAGTATTCGCATCGCACTGAGATTTTGCTATATTCTCACACTCTTTCGACAATACATTCGCAGCCCAAAACCCCTGGCAGTCATAAACTCAGCCAAATGCCAAGCGCTCGCAAGTCGAAAAAGCTTGACAAATCGCCACCTGAAGAAGAGAATCCAGAACCGGAGAAGGAAAGTGCTAAGATTAATAAAAAAATTTTAGCGATCCACAAGGCTGGTGGTCCAACGAAAACGAACAAGGTCCTGAACCGAAACTTCTATCCATCAATTGGGAGGGGAAAGAAGCTTTGGACCGAAAAAGAGGTGAGGATGGGAGATTGCTTTCGGCAATGACTGCTCAGTATGGTGACCTTGCTGAATCGTGTGGATATAAGGTACTTTTTGACCTTTCTAATGCCCTCATTTTTTTGCAGGTCTTAGCGCTTATCAATGGGGTCAAAAAATTTGGCGAAGGGAGATGGACGGAAATTCTCAAGACAGCGCCTTTTAAATCAAGCCTTGGTGATAGGGATCGTGAAAGCATCAAGGACAAGTACAGACAGCTCAAAGAGCAGGCGTACCGGCAGCAAAATGAGTAAGTTGATGCTTAAGGGAGATGGAGTAAGGGAGTGAAGTGTGTGTGGAAGAGGGCTAGTAATGAACATGAACGCATGATTAGCAACAACAGATTGGTTTGCAAAAATGCCGCAAAGGTTTTCAGAGGATAAGCGTCTTGTTCTTATTGGGCCCTCCTTCTTTCTCCTTTGCTTTTTCTTCCCCCTTCTCCTCGCGCCTTTTCAAATAACTCGCCACCATTTTCTTTGCGTGGTCAATTTTCATTATCTCCTTTTGGATATTCCCCTCCAAAGTCTGGGTGATCCCTGCCTTCTCCCCTAAAATTCTCTTGACCCGTCTCTCGATTTCGTTTAGCTCCGTCTCGTGTTCTCTTGCAATTTTCTCCATCAACCTCTCATGCTTACTATTCATCATTTCGATTTTCTTCCTCAGATCAACAACAGACAACTCCAGGTCCTTTTTCTTGGCCCCAAGTGAAGACATCTCATCCGTGCTCATCCTTCCCGATCTGTCAACCTCCACAACCATTTCCCCCTTCAATTTCTCTGAATCTGTAATAACCTTGGCAATTTCTTCGTCAACCGAAACGATATATGTTTCGAGCGCCTTGAGCGTCTCTTCTTGCCTCCTCTTCTCCTCCTTATTGGCGGTTATTTGTTCCGTCATTTTGTTCAATTTCTCTCCCCACCTGGCTTTTTTGTCTATCATTCCGGCAACATCGCTATCGTGCTCTCTTTTAAGCCCATTGGCCTTAATCTCTAAATTCTGCTTAAAATTCTTCTCCGCCTCGACGACACTGGATTGTAATGATCGTATTTTTATCTCAATTTCATGATCCCGCGAGGTTCTCAGTCGCGTTCTCTCCTCGCTGATTTTATCCAGAGATTCTTTTTGCAACTTGTTTTTAATTTTGGTTTCCCACTGCTCATTGATAATTGCCTGGTTCTCAGCAATTTCATCCACGGCGGACTTGAACTGACGCTCTGCTGAATCCTTTTCTTCCACCCACCGCCGCCTCATTTCAGTCAATCGCTTGGCCTCAATAATTCTGATGTTAGCCATCTCATCCGAGTGATTTTCTGCGAGTCGTTTAAGTTCGTCGTTTTGCCACTTCCTCTGTGAGTCACCCTCAGAAGCGAGGCGTTTACGTAGTTTCATCAAATTTTGACTATGCTCCTCTTGCACCTCGCTCAGACGCTCGTTGCCGGCTGCTCGCGTAGTTGTTAGGGTATTGTTATATTTTTTCAATTGTTTTTTTTCAAAATCTTCTTTTTTCACGTCCAAATCTGCGTAAAACTCAACCAAGTAGTCCTTTTGAGTGGGGTTGGGTTAGTAATTCTGGAAATATAATGTTACAGGTGCAATGTAAGATCTGGCAGGGGGGTTCTACCAATATCTCACGCTTTCCACTCGTAAGCACGCATCATACCTGCTTATTCTGTTCGTACTCGTTGTCCAATTCTGCACAATCTACTTTATGCTTATCGATGATTCTCTGCACCTCAGGCTCCAGCCCTTTGATGGTTATTTCGCGTATCTCCTTGGTTTTCCGCTCTAGCCACTTTTCCCGCCGAATAGCTTCCCCTTCTCCCCAATTTGCACAAGCTGCCTCGATTTCCTGCTCGCTTTTTTTCTTGACCTTTTCCACTAGCTTATTGGTTCTCTCCTCTTCCTCCTTGATGCTCCTCTGGAGTTCGGTGACTGCAAGCGCAAGCGACTTTTTCTTCATTGTTAACTCGTCCACAACGTTAAGAGATGCCGAAGAATCCTTTTGTAGATCGTGGGACTGTTTCTTGAACTCTTCCCGCCACCGGTCTCCGATTTCTCTCTGTTCAGAGTCAGCCGATTTCTCCATTTGCCTCAGCTTGGATTTCAAAAGATTCACAGACTTGTCAGAATCCTCTATCTCGAGCGATAGCTGGACAAGTCTGTTTTGTAGGCTGTAAGCCTGCTGCTTCAGTGAAGTCTTGCTGCTCGAGCTATGCATCGAGGAGTCATTCGGAGGATGTTGATTAGTACTGTGGTCACGATTTGTGTAGAAGGAAGAAGGTGGTCTTGACTGCATGGAGTCATCTGCTTCCAACGAGAATGGGGTTATCTCATTTATAGGTGCTGACGCTGTCCTTATGTCCGGGGATATTATTGATGTTTCCTTTTGGGCCATTGTGGGAGAATTCTTCAGTGACAGCGGAGAAGGCTGGAGTTTGGGGGACCGGGATGATGAACCATGCTGTGGACTGGCATAAGTCCCAAAATATGTCCCTCTCCTGGCGCTTGTCGTCGATTTCTGTGATCGAGGCATGGCTGTGACGATCGATTTGTGTTTCTCTTTTTTTGAAGTTAAAATTCAAATTCAATCAAGTTCAGTTTTTGCGAATTTTCAGTGGAATCTTCTCCTTCACAGTTCGAGCTGTTTTCTCCAGATTTTTCTCTCAGCGTGGCCCTCCCTTGTGGAGGAGTTTGGTAAACCGTCAGTTAATTATATCATACTTGACTACAACTACGGCCACCACATTTCGACAGCCTCAGGTCTCACAGAAGTAGTCCTTCTCTCAGCCCGAACGCCACACACGTGTATTGTCGTTAACCATGAGTATGCGTTCGCAAATGATTTGCGGGTGGGTGTATGATGTGTGGACCAATTCTCGAGTTCACCCTGAATTCATGGCAGACAAGTGGTTTGATGGATGTGTTGATGCTCTAGCTCTGCTTTTCTATTTCAAAGATGAATGTTGCAACGACGCCGACGGTACTAATGATGAAAGTTCGAGTCTCCCTCCAATACCACCCTCTGGAGTAGTAAGGAGAACATCATCTATGTCCTACAGTGAATTTGTGGACAAATTTATGGAAACAAACACTCCGGTTGTCATTGACAAGTTAACTGAATCGTGGCCAGCCTCCGTTCTTTTCAAAACAGACAAAGGGCAGTTAGATATCGACAGTCTAGAAAGTTCTTTCGGCGACTCGGTGGCGCCTGTTCACATTACCAAAATTGCAGACTGCCAGAGCAATTTTGGAGGTGTCTCACGGCCAGCCACTACAAACATGACGGTGGGAGACTATTGCGAATGGTTTAGAGAACACCAAAAGAGCGAAATTAATGGTAGTCGTGGCGACAAAGTTGAAAGGGAACTCTTCTACTTGAAGGATTGGAAATTTACCACACTATTTCCCAACTTTCATTTGTACAGTCTCCCAAAATTCTTTAAGGAGGATTGGCTAAATGAGAACGGTGACAGCAGCTATAAATTCGTTTACTTGGGACCCAAGGGGACAGCAACTCGCTTACACGCGGACGTTCTTCTTTCCTACAGCTGGAGCAGTAATGTGGTGGGGAGAAAAAGGTGGTTTTTAGTGCCTCCGCAGCACACAAATCTTTTGTTCAGCATTTTTGGAGACCTGGCTCCCCACCTCCACGCTGATTTGGAAAACGGTGTGAATGCAGCTTTGTACCCAGGTGAGTTTTTGTGAGTTTTTGGCTCTTTTTTCGAGCTGTGCATGCTGCTGCTACTGCTAAAATGTCTCTAACTGTAACTGTTTGAACAAATAGGGCTGAAAATCGCCCGCAATTTTGCCATTGAAGTCTTACAAGAAACTGGGGAGACAATTTTTGTCCCTTCAAAATGGTATCATACGGTAGAAAATCTAGCTGATACCCTCAGCATTAACCACAACTGGATAAATGGGTACAACATACGTTACAGCTGGGAAAAACTCAAAATCGAGCTGGCAAACTTTGTAGCCAGAGTCAAGACCATCGCAGGAGAGAAAGTTGGGGAAGGCGCAGGAGAGGACGAAGACGAGGCCTCTACAATATTCGGCGACCTCGCATTGCTCAGAAAAATCATCGGCTCTCGACTAGAGCGCCAAAGCACCGTAAAGGATCTAGAGTCGATTGTTTTCATTCTTGAGGATCTAGAAAAAATGCGGGACACCCTTGAAGGGGTTGTTGTCACAAAGCTTTTAGATACTGGCTTGCTCCGTCAAGCAAGGAATCTTCTAAAGTTCAGTACGTAGAGGAGGAGTGTGGCGTAGAAGTAGGAACGCTGAATGCTGAATGCCAGAAGGTTTTGTTGGTGATCTAAATTTTTAAAAGTAGACGACGCACAACAAACCTCATCCCCAGCATGAGGCAAAAAAAAACATTCTTATCTCTGCGTAAAATATCGCTAGCTACTTACTCAAATTTTAAATTTTCCAATTAATCCCTCCTTTTTTTCCAGCACTAAAGTTGCAATCATAAACTAGCAAGGACCCGTTGTCGCAAACACCTGCAAAGAAATCACCCTGAGGGCTGAATCTTACCATCCTCACTGCCGACTTACACAAGTTTGATTGGGCACGCAGCCGAGGGTTGTCACTCACTTCGTCCTCGTCTTCCTCATTTTCAATTCCCCAGACCTTGATAACACCATTTTTGTTGCCGATACCCAAGTTTTGGCCCTTCAGATCAATGTCAAACCTAACAAACCAGATCTCGCAGTCCTTCAGTTTGATTTCTCTCATGGCTACGACCTTGCCTCCCCCGTCCCCCCCGTCCAAGTTCTTCTCGCTTTGACCGTCAAATACTGGCTTCCATATCACGATGCTATTTCCTGTCGACTTTGTGGCGAGGAGGTCACGACCAATGTATCGGACGCAATCGACATAATCAGTGTGAATTCTTGATGTGGAAAAAAGAGGTATTTGCTCCGTTCTGGTCTCAAAAACGCGTTGTATTGGGGGCTTGGAGATGTCGGAGTGATCGAGCCAGCCCACTGGATCACGTTTCGAGTGTGTTAGTGTTTCAATAGAGAGCGAGTTCTTCGAATGAATTTGGTGTGTCTGAAGTATCTTCATGATATCTCCATGATATCTTAATGACACAATGAAATGATACTCACCTCCTTTCATGGCTCGCGCTTCCTTTTCTGCACTAGCGACGCTATATCTTTCAGTTTCCAAACCCCAAATTTTTATGCAAGTATCCATGCCCCCGCTAACTAATCTCTTCCCGTCAGGGCTGACATCCAATGAAAGGACTGAGTCGCGATGTCCAAAGTGCCCAGCTAAGATCAGGAGTGGGCACGCAGTCATCACGGACCATAGGCGCAGAGAATTGTCCTTGGACGCAGTGATCAAAATCCATTCGCTGATTTCCCCCCACCTCATGTCATACACATCATCTCCATGACCCATCAGACTCACAACAACGCGACCAGCATTAGAATCCACTATCTTTACCACACGGTTTTTCCCGGCCAATGCTAGAAGCTGAAATCGAAAGAGCAATTTTACAATAATCACCATTTATAATTTCACGATTTTATTGTTAGTTGTACTGTCAAGGTCGGCGAATTGCGGAATAATAGCGGAATATAAAAAATAAAGCGGAAATAATAAAATTGCTTGCTTTCTCTGCTCCGCTCACCTGAGGGCCTGTGTGTGTTTCTGTGGAAATAGGTGGGTGATAATTTGGTGATACAGGAGGGGGGTTAGTGGAAGGCACATACGAGTGCCCTCCGTAACAACAACAATAAAATAGCTCGTCGGGACAATCATCAATGTAGACCTGGATGGGCCGAATCATTCCCTCCAAAGGAGGAGAGGAAACGAGAGTGTAAGAGGACAGGTCTGAAGTCGATTTTGGCTGCGAGCTTGGGCTTTCTTCTCGTAAGGAAGACGATATAACGCTAACGACCTCGTATACTGTCGCAGAATTCGCACCAGCCGTAGTGAAGTATCGGTAGCACACTTCTGCAGTTCCATATTGCATTGTAGCATCACAATGATTATTGGAAGCATCAACAAGCAAACCAGTTTCTGCTCCTGCCCCGGTTTGTGTAGGCGGTATTACCCATTTCTCGTGGCTGTGCACAACATCTGTTGACCAGCAAAGAGAGTAAAGCGGCTGCTTATGCGGTTCACGCGAGACAAACTTTGGGGACGGGTTTGCCGTCATTTTCTTTCCTCCCTGTGGGATCAAAATAATGAAGCGGAGAAAGGAGAGAATCCAACCAGTAGTGCTTTCCGGTGGCAAGAAGGAGGCGTGGTCAGAGCTATAAATCGCAGACGCAAGGGGCACCGATGGTGTCTTTCACCGCTGCTCGCCTATTTTTCCTGATAAATGAAAACAGTATAGGTCCTTTTATAATCTTTATTTCAGGCAGGCCTAAGTGATATTTTATGCTATTATTAATGATCGATCATGAGAGGGGGACGCGCTTTTTGAGACGATGATCCGGTGATCCCGCAAAAATTTTTATTTCATTACACCAAAGTTATATTTCACGACGCACCTTCTCTAGGGTAGGAGCAGACTCCTAATTCATCATGCCTTGGTGATCCTGTACGGGACAGAATTTCGCTGGATAAAGAAAAAACGGAAGAACTCGTCGAAGAACTCTTCACAGCAATAGACACACACGCGCGCAGACACGCACACGCAGACAAACAAAATGCCCCCAAACGTTATTTTTTTCCAACCCGATGACCTACCATTCTACGACGACTATGTTGGGCAACCGACAGGAACCCCCAACGGCCCGAATAGAAAGGTCCCTCGCCCCTCATCTGGATTCCCCTCGTACGAGAGTATTTTCGAGACGGGCGTGGCCTTCAGCAACGCAAACGTGGTAAGCCCGGCATGTGGCACAAGCAGATATGCCACTCTGACTGGAAAATACCCATCGAGATCTGAATCTGGCCGGACAAAGACTTTGAACAACGACAGCAGTGAGACAAGGGTGCAGACGACCATCCCCTTTACCAAGCTGATGGACAGCGACTCGGAGCAGAACATTGTGCAGCTGTTCAGAGACGCTGGCTACAGAACTGGTGTAGCTGGAAAGTGGCACCTCACCAATGGCGCTGCCCTCCCCACCTATGCAGAGCAGCAGGACGAGATTAAAGAGTGCGGCTTCGACTATGCCGATGGTATTTACTGGGAGAATATGGGAGGGGTGTTTACAGGCGACTTCACCCACAACCATGAGTGGGTGACCGAGAAGGCTATCGAGTTCGTCGCCGATGCCGCTGACGCCAACGAGCCCTTCTTCCTCTACTTCAATCCTTCCGTGCCTCACTCCCCGCTGGTTTCCGACGCATTGGAGAACGGAAATTGTTTGGAGACGCCAGCGGGGCTTCTGACCACGGAACCACAAGTGAGGCACATGACGGTTGATGCATCTACAAATTCCGCCTTGAGCTGCGCCTCGTACAGGCAGACCGTCATAGATAGACAGGACGCGACCCAAACCTCTGTTCAAGAACAGAATCTGGGAGGGATATGGATCGACGATTCTCTCGCCGCGATGCTGAGTGTGCTGGAGGAAAAGAATATCAAGGACGACACGGTAATCATCACCATGATGGATCACGGGATTGTCACGAAAATGGCGCTTTTCGAAAATGGGATCCGGGTTCATTTGAGCATACGCTACCCGAAGCTGGGCGAGTACGCGGAAAACCTGATTTACGACGGGTACGTCACCCATCTGGACGTGGTCGCAACGCTTTTGGACATCTGCTCGATCTCTTCCAGTTCATACAGCATGGACGGCGTCTCTTTCCTTTCCGACCTGCAGCGAGTGATCGGCAGTAGGAGTTCCAAAACCGATAGCACACTTTACGCCTCCTCGGAGGATTGGTCAGGCGCGAATCGCTGCGTCTTTGCAGAGTATGAATTCGATCGGTCGGTTAGGTGCGGCTGTTACAAGCTTTTGGACATCTCGCCGTTGCCGAGGGGCTCCCTCACCACCTCCACGACGATGTTGAGAGCGAGCCAGAAAGGCTACTCCACTTACAACAGGCAGATGTACAACGTTTGCACGGACGATGGAGAGAGGTGAGAAGGCGCGTTTGACATTCGTCTGCTGCGCTGCCGCCAACTCGACCACCATTTCTTACACCAACAACACGACCGCTCAAACGCTCATTATTTTTTCGAATGCAGTTCGAACTTGTTAGATGCTTCTGGTTTTGTCGTCGATTCAAACGACGAGGAAATGCTGAATGGTTTGCTTCGAGCGTTGCAATGTCACGATGACAGGACTGCGCCTGGAGCAGAGATGTCGTTCGTTTCTTGCGGTTTGAACGGCGAAGTTGTTGAAACTTCGTCGAGTCCGACATCAAGCCCGACGCTGAGTCCAACGAAGAACCCAACGAAGAACCCAATAAGCCCCACGAATTCCAGCGTAATACTGGACAAGGAATTTTTCTGGGACGATAATCCGTTCGTTCTTGGAGTTGCCGGCGCAGCGATTTTGATTTTTGTGATTAGCTGCGTTTTTTGCCGCTGCTGCTCTTCAGTGACGAAGGGCGCTAAGAGCAATGAGAAGGCTGGGGCGGCGTTGGAGATGAAGCGCGTAGGAAGTAACTTGCTCTAAAAAAGCAACATTTTTATAAAACCTTTCCCCGCTTACTTGTTATGGTTTCATCCTAATGTTCATACTAACACTTCATTTTTTATACTCCTCATCCCTCATATTTCACACAAATTTCAATATGTATCCTACCAAACCTTTCACTCCATCACCCCCTGATAGATTCATCTTTTGCAAAAAAAGACCAACCTCCAGCGAACCAGAGTTGTCAGCAGGGAACTGCGCGAGTGCTGATGCGTGCTTCTCTGCCTCTGTTCCGTCAGCATTGTTGAC
>Ga0115555_1001098_pt1 | contig 18612 bp, 13 predicted proteins | sample COGITO_mtgs_1104_2_FD_87285 | JGI IMG/M metagenome (GOLD analysis project Ga0115555, IMG submission 87285) | Pelagic marine microbial communities from North Sea - COGITO_mtgs_110407 | ecosystem: Environmental > Aquatic > Marine > Epipelagic | place: Germany:Helgoland, sampling site Kabeltonne... | reverse complement strand
TAGGGAACGCGCCGTCGGTGACTACTTTCAACACTTGATTCCCATGCGCAGTCGTCGCAAACCGCTCTTTATCCATAAAAACCTTTCTCGCTGTTGATAAACCACCACTTAAAAACGATGAAGACGACGACGACGACGACTTCAAAACTTTCCTCAAGTATTCTTCCATGCTTTCAATCGCGACCGATTCGTCGCACCCGAAAAACGTCTCCGCCACCTCCGGGTGCGCTCTCCAACCGTTCCAAATCTCATCTCGTTTATCGTACCGTCTCGTAAACAAAACGTATCTCAACGGTGCGTCTTCTCTGTCTTTTATAATCATCGCCGCCGAGTGTGGTTGCATCATCCCGGTAAAATACATAAAATCGGAATCTTGTCGATAACTCGCGTGCGGTATGACTGTGTTCGGGTAATAGGAGACGTCTCCGCTGAGTAAAATCGCGACGGCATTTTCCGGTAAAAGTTTCCCTAACCTGGTTCGTCTGGACGCGTATTCACTTTTCGAGATTCCAGGGGTTAAGTCATCATCCCCACTGAACAAGTGCGGGTGCGTTTGGAACGTCGGTTGGCCGATGTGGTTGATGATGTCGCTTTTGAGCGACGACGCATCGTATCTGTTTTCACCCCGGGAAGAAGAAGAAGAAGAAGAAGGAACCGCTGGCTCCACGTGCGCCGCCGCGGAGGAGGACGAGGAAGAGGACGAGAAGAGAGGAGAAGATTCCGAGGAGGTGGACGCGAAACGAGAGCGCAACGCGCGGCGGAGGACGCGAGCACTGGACATGTCTTTAGAATTCGTTTTCACGAATGAATTTGTGGGGAAAAGGAGAGTTGGATTTCAGAACAATTCGCTCTCGTTATGCGCGGCTATCTATAAAGACAAAGCTATACTCTAACGACTAAAGACGCAAATTACCGCCCGCACAAATACATGAACTACCAATTTTCAGGCACGAAGATTTTCCTCGCGCTTTCTAGCACCCCGAAAAACGCGCCACCGCCTAAGGAGATCCACAGGACTCGAGGACTGGCGCCTCGGAACAACGCCTTGGCGCCTTCCTCTCTGACGATTCTCGTGCCGCAATCCACGACGCCTTTGAGCGGGCTGATCGTGCACGTATCCGTCATCAACCTGGTTTTGATGACGTCTAACGGCGTGGTGACGAATCCAGTGATGCCCCCTGCGGTTGCGCCTAAAATTGTCGCCTCCGCGCGACTGACTTCGCTCGGCGTCCGTCCTCGCCACTTGGCGTAGGAAATCTTCGCCTCTTCGTATAAACTAAATTCGATGGCATCGAACGGTAAATCCCGAATTAAAAACGACCCGTATCCGACAAACAACCCGGTGATACCGCTTGCCCGTAAAATCCCTCCTAAACTTTGCACTTTATTCCCAGTTTGCGCTCTCGTCTTGATCACTTCCGTCGGCACTCTCACGATACTCGACGCCAAACACCCGGTCGCGCCGGCGGCGAACATCGCCGCGTAATTTTGCTCCGGCGGTAACGTTCGCTCTAAATATCGCTTCGTAGGTTCGTACGCGAGGAAAAACAAGGCCGTGGCTGGCACGCACCCGGCGATGTTCTTCGATAATCCGTTGAACACGCCTTTGAAGAGATTCGCGTTGCCTCCTCCTCCTCCTCCTCCTCCTCCTCCTCCTCCTCGAGCGGCTTGCAAACGCGTTTTGATGGTATCCAAAGGGTAGAACAAAGTTTCCACGAATACGCCGGCGCAGACGCCGGAAACGGTTAAACCGAGCAGCGTTCTCGCTGGGAGCGTTTTCTTCGATTGATGATGATTCGTATCGCGAGGCGTTTCTGTCGTCGTCGTTACCGTCGTCGCCTTGTTGTTCTTCGTTTCGTTCCCCGCGCTGGAATCGGATTTGTTCGACGAAGAAGAAGAAGAAGACGCGAGCGCGGAGGAACGCGCTCGAGCTTCCGACGACGCAAAATCGCTACCAGTAGTACTGTTATTACTACTACTACCACCACTCGCGGTCGTGTTTTGTTCCATCCTCTCTCTCTCTCTCTTTCAGAGAGCAAAAGTGAACTGCTTTTCCCCAAAGTGAAGTGCTCTTAAAAGAGAGAGAAACTATATGATAAATGAGGACGAAGACATCCGAAGCGACTCGATCGTGATGCTCGGCGAAAGCTTAAAGGACGAAACGCCTTTGCTCGACGTGGCGACGGCGATCGAAAGTGCGGTGTTTCACAACGTCAGTGAAGTTCAGTATAAATCTAAAATCCGATTCTTGTGCGCAAATTTTAAGCGGAACGAAAGCGTGCAAAAGGACGTACTTTCTGGAAGGATACAGCCATACGATGTGCTCCAAATGCACGACGAGGAATTCATGACGGACGAGATGAAAACGAAAGTCGAGCAAATGCGAGTAAAAATGGATAAACGAAAGGAACGGGCGGTGTTTGCGGATGGCATCGAGAGCGAGAGTTATACCTGTCCAGAGTGTAAAGGGCGAAAGACGAAGTTTATACACCTGAGCGACGCGAGGGACGTGAGGAAAGCGGAGACGTGGGGGAACGCTGATGTTGAGAGCAAGGTTTTAGTCGTGTGCATGGAGTGTAAAAACGAGTGGGTGTGTAGTATATTGTAGAGAGAGGGCGGAATATTGTTGTATGTCTAGTAGTATTTAGTCTAGTTGCGTACTATTTACACAAGGTGACGAAATCGTAACCGACGATGAATTTCCCGTCTCTCCGAATCGTCCATCGCATGGCGTCGTCCCAAACGGTCGCGTTTTCCGGTTTGTTTCCGTCTAAGGCTTTCTTCATGAGCTTTTGCCAGAACGCGTCGGCGTCGAGTTTACCGTCGTTTCCGCTCTTCTTTAAGAGTTTCTTGGCGAGCGAAGACCAAGGCGCTTTTTTTGCTTTCCTCTCGTCCTCGTCGTCTTCGGGGACGACGTCGTGGTCGAGCGCGACTTTTGTGCCTTCGAAATCGTGACCGACTTCTTTCCCAGAGCTGCTGAGTCCGAGACCTCTGTGCGAGGATTTCGTCGTCGCGGTGAGGTGCGCCCGTTCGAAGAGTTCGATTTGCTCGTCTTCGGTAAAGCCGAGTTTGTCTTTGTTTTCGTTCATCGCGTCGTTATTACCTGTCGCGTTATACCCGTCGCTGTCTTTCCCGCATCCTTCTTGACAAAACCCAAACGCATGTCCCCACCAATCTCTCGGTTTCGGAGGAAACGTAAACTTTGTCGTCATCATTTCGTCCGAAGGCGAACCTTCTTTGTCGCTCTTTTTACTACCATCACTCTTTTTATTCTTCTTCTCCTTCTTCGACGATTTCTTCTTTTTCCCCTTTCCATCGTCGTCGTCGTCATCTTTCTTCCTAATATCGTCATCATCTACTTTTTTTCTATCGTTGCTCGCATCGCTATCTTTCCTATCGTCGTCTGAATCGTGATTCGCTCTCACTTCTTCCAAGCCGCCAAACGCTCCGCCGCCTAAAATCGCGTTCAAATCGTCGTAGCTATACTCCCGCATTTTCTCCCGCTCTCGTTTATGATATCTCCCCGCGTGTCCAACCGCACTCCTCGGTCGTTCCGGAACGTCTTCTTCTGCTTTCTCCTCCTCCTCTTTCTTCCGCTTCTTCTTCTTTTCCTTCTTGTCTTTCTTTTTGTCTCCTCCTCCTCCTTTACTCCCATCCTCGTCATCCTCGTCAAAGTCTTCTTTCTTCGTGTAATCTTCCAGTCCTTTCAAAACGGCATCAAAATTCTTCGCGTTCCTGGTCCAATCCGCGCCGACGACGCCGGTGGTATCTCTCCTGTCCGTCCCTAACCCGCTGTTGTGTTCTCGTCTCGACGCGTGTAAATGTTTCTTCAATCCGCTCTTGTTCGGGCCTAAACCGGTACCTTCTCGCCAGCCTTGCTTTTTGAGGATGCGCATGCCGAACGAGTGGACGTCTATGCCTTGGTATTTTTGATTCTCGATAGATACGGTGGTGGTGGGGGTGGTGGCAGCGGTGGCGGCGGCGGCGTTCGAGAATCCCATTTTGGTTTCTCCCGTTCTGGGGGCGGCGGATTGGAGAAAAGAGAGAGAGAGAGTTGCGACTGAAACCAATACTAAATTCCTTCGCGCGAGGAGGAGAGCGCACAAAACCGCGACTTCCTCGAGCGAGAAAACTTCGAGCGAGTGTCTGTCTGCGATGAAACCTTTTTCCGCCCAAGAAAGGTCCGCGAGTGTTTGCCTTTTTTAATGTCGTGCTTTTCCAAAAAGGAAAGCATTCGTTCTAAAATTCGTCTATGCGGCTATAAAATACTATCGACGTTTCTCTATTAAAATCTCTCGACTTTGTCTCACGAAAAGAGCGCTCTGAGCTTTGCCTCTGCGTGCAACTCTTCGCTTAGCTTTTCTGTAAAGTCTTGGACGGCGTCTGCGTGTAATCGCGGCTTTTTCTTTGGCATCGCGAAGGATCGCTCGAAGGCGTCCGCGGCGGCGACTTCGGCGCGAACCAGATTCCGAAGCGCGTTTTCTTCGGCGGTTTCTCGATTATCTTCGTCGCGCTCGTCGATGAGAGTATTGTCGTCGTCGTCGTCGTCGTCGTCGTCGTGATGATGGTTATTGATTATGTGAGGAAATCTTTCTTCTTCTTCGATTTCGCCAGCAGTTGTGGGGAAGTGCAAAGAGATTGATGGATATCCAGCCGACCGCGTTGGAGATAAATACGAGAGAGGACTTTGCCTACGTTTCTTCATAGTACTCCTTCCAATTTCGTTCGTACGTTTCTTACTACTCAAGGAAAGCAACGAGTGCGTATACGCGTCGTCTCGGACGTACGCTTTCACATCAGACGTGCTCGCGTGCAAAGTGAGCGCTCGCGATTCACACAGCGAAAGCGCCGTTCGCACGCAATCAAATCCAGCGCGTTGGAGATGTCGTCTCGCGGCGCCGATGAATTCCGAGTCTTCCAACACTGAAACGTATCGAGATAAGGTTTCAAAAAAGTTTTTGTTGTTTTCCGACGAATCCACCGGCGGTCGCGGAAGTTTTGCCCTTTCGAGTTGGTCGATCAAATACGGCACATCTTTACGCCAAAGCGGATCAGGGACATTCTCAAAGAATATTCTCTTCTCTTCGTTCGCGTACGCGCCCGATAACTCGACGTACGGCCAGAAATCGTTATCTTCCTCGCACGCCTCTCGAATTTTTCTCTTCACGTTATCGATGGCTTCGTTGAAACAATCGACGACGATTTTGAAGTCCGTCAAGGAGGGAGGATTCTCCCCAGCGTCTCGTGCGTTTGAAGAATCTGCCAATACTTTTCGTTCGAAATCGGTCGCGACGGGGGCAAATTCGTGTTCGAGCACTTCCGCGAGCGAAGTTTCCACGCGATTTGGAATACCGGTGAACGCCTTTCCGCATCTTTTGATCTGGTTCTCGAGTTCGCGATTGATTTTTTCAATGAACGCGGCGTCTTTCTTCTCCATCGTAGATTCCTCTCCTCCGGACGCCGCCGCCGAGGAAAAGCGCGCCAACGCATCGTCCACGCGCATAATCAACGCTGACGATGGAACTCCCGCCTCTCTGAACGCTTTTTCGATCAATTTCTTGGATGAACTTGTGCTGTGATCTTTACTTGACGCAGCGATGACTAAAAGTGGTGCATTTCCACGCTTTGTCACGGCGGCGAAACGTTTCAATCGATGCACTTCGTTTCTCGAAATTTCCTTCATTTTCGTTCGCGGATTTTCGTATAAAGACGAGCAATCGAGAACAAAGCAGCCGGCGGAGAGACCGGCGACTTGTTCCTCGTACTTTTGCTCTTCCATTTCTTCGTCTTGTTGCGAACGTGGCGTCCAAGATTTACCCGGAATGTCTCTGATAATTATCCAGTGAAACGGCTCTCGCATTGAAAGCTTTGACGCGTACGACGCTAGAACTGTGCCTTCTTCTTCGCTACTTTTGTTCGTTGCCGCCGCGCTTTTGGATAATTTTGCGCGCAACCAAGCCGCGACGGCAACAGCATTTGGTGATCTCGTACCTCTGTGTACAGAAGGAGGTTCGTATTCCGCACCACTACACAGAACTAATTTCCAAATGCGCGTCTGTCTCGCTTCTCCTTTTCCGGGTGCGGCAAACGCGCGAGTGGATTCTAAAATTTTCGGCACATCGAGCGGTCTCGCGAACGAGGAAGAGACGTCAACGAGCGTCGTCGTTTGTATTGCGAGCGCGCGAAAGTACGCTCCATCTTTTTCTTCTCTCTTGCTTCTTGTTTCCGTCGGTATCGACGACTCAACGTTTCTTTTCTTGAGCAAGTTACGCAGATCGTCGTTCGCCGGAGCTTGCTGCTTCTGTTGAGTGTAAAAGGTTGGAGAGGCAAACGTCGAAGGTGACGATGACATCATGGACAAGGCTTTCTCTTTCCTCCTCGTCGCGATTCTCTCGTCTTTTCTTGTTCGCCAACGCCACAAGAACAGTTGTAAAATCGCTTTTCGATTCTTCCGAAATCGGCGCAATCGAATCGCTTCCAATCGTTCTCTCTCTTTGCGTTCTTCCTCGGCTTTCCTTCGCGCCAGTTCAGCTTGACGTCTTGCCTCTTCGCGCCTCTTCCGTTCTTCTTCTAAACGTAACTGTTCAGCTCTTTCAGCTTCCAGACGTATTCGTTCCTTCTCTTGACGCTCGCGCTCCAGCTTTTCTCGATACTCGCGTTCAAGCTTTTCTTCGCGCTCCCGAATCTCTTCCTCGCGTTTCTTCGCCGCTGCTTCCTTCTCGGCGCGCTCTTTCTCAGCTCGCTCCTTTTCGAGATGAATGCGCTCTTCTTCTTGTTTTCGTCTCAATTGTGCTTCTTTTTCTTTGCGTTCTTTTTCTATGCGTTCTTTCTCTTTGCGTTCTGCTTCAGCCTTTGCGCGAGCTTCTTCTTCGCGCTTCGTTGCCTCGAGCGCCAGGCGGGCTTCCTCTGCCTTCTTCGCTTCAATTGCAGCTTTCGCGCGTTTTTGTTCCGCTTCGACTCTTTGGATCTTCTCTCGCAGTTCTTGCGCTTCTTTTTGTTTCTTTGTAAGCTCGGGAAATTGTTGTTGCTGCTGCTGCTGCTGTAACTGCTGCTGTTGCCCAACCGGCAGTTGCTCCGTAACCTTACCTTCCGAAGCAATTTCATCGTGTCTAACGATAAACTGTCGATATTTGTGATTGATATTCGTTCTCACGAGGGGCGACTTTTTCGTCTCGAAATCTTCGCTTGGATGCGAAAACGTCGTTGTGCGAAACTCGACACACTTCCCGTCCTCTCGATGCAGAACAACGCTCAGACCGTGATGCAAACACAAGGCCTCCGTTTCCGTTTCGCTCGCACGGAAAATCCGCGCGAGCTCTTTGATTGGGAACGGACCTTTTGCCATGCTCTGGTTGAACCTTTCGAGCGTTTTAGAACGCATTTTGACGAAATACTTGTGCAGAACGCACTTTTGTACGTAATTTGCTTTCTCGACCAACTTGAAAAATTTCGCGCAGTTCACGTCGATGTACGCGCTTCTGCATTCTAAAGCAAAATTGACCAATGCGTGATTTAATATCGCATTTCTGGCCGATCTTAAATCGCCGAGCATTTCATGCGTGGACACGGAATATCTTCCGTGAGAGTCAATGCGCAACAACAGTTGCAACGCAAACATTTCAGCCTCGTGATCGAGCGGTAACGCTTGCTGCTTTGCGCGATGGTCATCGTATATGTGACGCAACGTCGTCAACGTCTTCGTGAGTTGCTCGACGTTCAAATGCGAATTGTGACCGTCAGGAGATATTGCCGTCGCTGCGTCCTCGCATAATTCGTGCTCAGAAATTATCGCGTAGCGGACCATCTGTTGCAAAGCGCTCGCGGCGAACGCGTCGTACATTTGCTGCAAACTTAAATCTTGTCGAACAGAGCGCAAACGATCCCAAAGAAACTTTGATTTTACGACAAACGCTTCGGGTCTTTCATCGAGAATACGCCACAGATGCGTCATTGTTTTCGCCAAACCAAATTTAGTTCTCACCATGTCTGGTTGTACGCCGTCTACAATGCGCGTGTACTTTTTGCAACACAAACCGACGGACGTTTTATTTCTATTCGATCCATCCACGCGCTCGAAAAGTTCCAAGTCGCCTTCTTCGCTCCGTCGTTGAAGCTCGGATGTTGGACACATTTCGTTACACGTGCCCGTGATGTGCCTTTCGGACGTCGCTTTGTGTAAGTCATCCCCGAAATCGTCAATCGCGGAAGCCGTCATCTTCATCTGTTGCTTTGGAGGTGGCGTTTTCCCAAAAAGAGACGATCCTTGCATGCCGCCACCGAAAGGTGCAGTCTTCGGTAAGGGAGGTGCGGATGCTTTTGTGCCTCCGCCGCTAAGGAAAGGGGAAAATGAAGGCGTTGCAGTAGCAGCCGGTGCTATTCCAGTAGCAGCAAGACCACCACCACCACCACCAATCTGTGTCCGGGGCGTTGGAATTTTCAATCCCGACGCCGTCGTTTTCACGTCGTTAAAGCTTCCGCCACCCATTAATCCTCCTCCGAAAGTGGATTGGTTCTGTGTTTGCGCTTCCTTCTTCTCTCCTCCTAGTTTCGTAGCGGCTGCGTTTCCACCACCGAATGGTGACGACAAAGACGGAGCGAACGGAGACGGCATTGCCGTCGCGGGAGCAAATGGAGACGCGTTCACGTTCAAATTTTGCTGAGCCAGTTTCGACGCCGGCGCGCCAAAGAGTCCACTCGTATTCGCATTCGCACCTCCACTTCCGAACGGATTGCTGCTTGTATTAGCAGGAACAGATGACGGTATCGAGCTAAACGGCGATGGATTTGCGGCGAACGGCGAGTTATTGTTCGCAGTAGTCGTAGCAGGTCCGCTTCCTCCCCCAAATGTGGATCCAAGACCGCCGCTTCCACCACCAAAAGGCGTAGTACTAGCAGCGGCAGTAGTGGTAGTATTTCCAAACGAACTATTGGTGTTGTTATTCGCATTCTGCATATTCAACGATCCAAATCCGCCGGCTCCTCCTCCACCCGTCGTTCCAAACCCTCCTCCAAACGGAGACGCTGGCACCGCTCCCGCAGTCGTCGTCGTCGTCGCGACGGGAATACCGAAACCGGAACTCGCGCTTCCAAAACCAGTCGCGGTACCTCCACCGCCGCTACCACCAAAAGGACTGTTGTTCGCATTCACACTCGCAGAAGCCCCAAACGGAGACGACAAAGAAGGTGCATTAAATCCTCCGCCTATTCCTATTCCTATTCCTGGCTGCTGCTGCTGTTGTTGAGGTTGTTGATTGAAACCACCAAAAGGACTGCTGTTGAAACCTCCACCTCCCGCCGCCGTCGTCGTCGACGTCGTCGCGTTGTTCGTGTTGTTATTCGCGGGGGTCGTTGCAATCCCAAACGGAGAAGGAGCGTTCGCGTTCTGTTGTTGATTGTTTTGATTGAATCCACCGAATTGATTCCATTGCGAGTTGTTGTTATTACTAGTACTCGTATTGTTATTACTCGTATTATTATTCGTGTCAGTGCCTCCCCACATGATGCTGGTTTTTCACTCTCTCTCTCTCTATCTCTCGCGTCTCATCGTGGTGACGCGATTAAAGTCTCTCTCGTCGCTTTTGATGATGCGCGCTTTCTTTGCGCGCGTGAAAGTGCCGAAAAGAACTTCGCACTTTTCAAACCATTCCAACGGGGAAAAGTCTTCATTTTTTGAAAGCATCATCATCATCATCTTCATCAAAAGCGTGATGATGTCGTCCTTCTTTCTACCGACGACGACGACGAGGACGAGGATTACGATTAAGAGCACGAGAAAAACGACGACGACGAGGCAAAACGCGGGAGGAAGAGGAGGAAAAGGAGGATGGAAACGAGTGATTTTGGTGAAAGCTTCCTCCTCGTTCGGGGAAGAAGATGTCGATGGAATAAACAAAGACTCCTCCTCCTCCTCCTCCTCCTCCTCCTCCTCCTCCTATCGCCAACCGTCGAACCAATCGCTGGGCGCGTCCAGTCGACTCGAATCCGTGCACAAGAAACCTCTATTTACGCTCGGCGTATTCGCGGACGCGCAATACGCGGATAAAGAGAACGGCACGTACGGCACACGGAATAAATATTTCCGAGACGCGAAGGAGAGACTGAAAAACTGCTTGAACGAGTTTAGCGAAAACGCGCACGCGCTCGCGTGCGTGATTAATTTGGGAGATTTGTACGACGGGTACAACGAGGATAGCGCCGAGAACTTATATTTCCGAGATGCGTCGAGTTGGTCCGAAGAGGTGAAAGCGAGGAACGTGAAAGAGTTTAACGAGATGGTTGAGATTACGGAGAAGAGTTTAACGAAAGATTTGAAACTGGTGTCGGTGCTCGGGAATCACGACATGGCGGTCACCAGAGAGGTGTTTAAACAGAAAATGAACTTCGGAGAGGATGATTATTATAAAGTAGAATTACCCCGGAATTGGGTTTTGCTTTGTTTAGATACCACCGATATGAATCCGAGGTATGTGGACGAGAACAGCGAGGCGTGGAAAGAAGGACACGCGTGGCTCGCGTCCAAGACGGAGGAGTTTAAGAAAAGAAACGCAAAGCCGTGGTCGGGTGGTATTGCGAGTGTACAATTTAATTGGTTGAAGGAGCAAGTCGACTTAGCCGAAAAGGAAGGGAAAAAAGTCATCGTGTGTTCGCACAACGCATTAGCGCCCGGTTCTGCGAGAGAAGGCATGGTCGCTTGGAACGCGGACGTGATTAGTAGTTATTTTGAATCCAAGTCGGAAACGGTGAAAGTCTGTGTAGCAGGTCACGACCACCCTGGGGGGTACATACAAAGAGGTAACGTGCATTATGTAACAATAGAGGCAATGTTAGAAGCTGACTGCGGAACGTCGTATGGGTACCTCGAAGTGTACGAGCACGAGTGCATCTTACGAGGCGTCGGCGCTTGTAAATCTCGAAGAATGCGCACTTCCGAATGGGGCAGGTTCACCGGCATCGCCAATTTCGGCATGTTAACTGGAGATATCGATGTTATTGATTCTAATGACCCGGAAGAGGAGAAATTAGCGGATTGGATAAACGACCAACTTCGGACGCCATCCTCCGCGTCGTCCTCCTCGGACGACTCGGACGACTTGATTATTAGACGATGATAGTATAATGTATAAAAAGGCGATAGACGATAGATAGTAAATGTATAATAAATGAATGTAATAAGTTTATAGAAATGTGTAATTGTATATGGTATTAAACGAGCAGGTGACGAGGAACAGAGACAATATTAATTTATTCGAAGATTTATTCGTCGGCCGGAATCGTACCACTCGTCCATTCCATCCACTTTGTCGAGTCTTTCCAGTCTGCGTATTGGAACGCATCTTGGTTTTGGAACGACGCCCCGGTGCCGTGCACCCCCATACCTTCCGCACCGTGAGAAAACTCTTCCTTGAAGTTACCCGGCAAGTTGCGTCTTCTCATGTTTTGATCCCATTGACGGTTCCACATGTTGTAGCCGCCTTTGAGACCGACGATGTTCACGTATCCCCACTCGTCGAGCAACTCCAACGCTTGAATCGCGCGGTCTCTGCTGTCAGAGCACGTGATGATAATCTTTGCCTCCTTGTCCGGAAACGTCTGTTCGATCTTCTCTTTGAACGACTCGTTCTTCGATTGCACGTACACCTTCGCCCCGACTTCCGAGTCGTACTTTCTCACCGCGTTAATCAACGGAATGCAATGAAATCGCACCCCAACTTCCTTGTTCTTTCTCGCGGTCGGAAAGTTCCCGACAAACTCAATCTCCGCGTCCGATCGAACGTCCAAAACATCGTACCCATCCGCCGCGAACAAGATCATCCCTTCCAAGTTCGACGCGATCCCTTTATCCGGGAACGCCGCGATGACTTCTTCCACGACTTCATCCGTAAATCCTTGCTCCGGGTACCGATACGGCGTCGCCAACGCTTTCGTTCGCACGGATTGCGCTCTTTTCGCGGACTTGTTCACCGAAGAAACGACGACAGCTTTCGTCGTCGTTTGCATTATCATTGCAGTTGTGGAGGACATTTTGATTAATAAGAATAAACAAAGTGTGTCGTTGGTGTGTCTTCTTTATGACGCGATTGGATGATCTTCAATCGCGTTTGGATAATCTTCTTCTTTCGTGCGCGGACCCACGTGGCAAACGACCAGAGATTTTTCAAGTCTTTATTAGGGTTTGACCCTAAATACTTTTTTAGAGAATTTTCGTCTCGTCTGTTTTGGACAAAAACTCTTTCGTCGTCGTCGTCAGAGGGAAAAAAAATGAGCGCGTTTCGTGTCCTTCTTCGAGCGCTGGCGAGGAGAGAACAACGACAACAACAACAACAACTGCTGTTCTCGTCGTCGTTTACATCGTCGTCGACGCTTCTTTCTCGCACACTTCTTCTCGGAGGAGGCGGTGGAGGAGGAGGAGGAACTCCCGGCGTGGCGGTGACAAAAAAGAAAGCAGCTTTGTCGACGTTTTCGCGCGTTTCTTCTTCTTCTTTGTCTTCTTCTTCTTTTTCGAACAACAACTACGACGAGGAAAAGGAAGAGCACAGAAAAAGATTGATAAACAAAACGCTCTACCGCGCGAAACAGAGAGGGTTTCTCGAACTCGACGTGGTCGTCGGGGAGTGGGCCGAGAGAAACTTGAACGCGAAAACGACGAGCGATTCGTTTTTGACTCAATTCGCAAAAGTTTTGGAAGAGGAAAATCCAGATTTGTACTCGTATTTGACTGGACAAAGCGAAGCGCCGAAATATTTAAGAGAGGAAAACGAGGCGTATAAAGCGCTGAAAGCGCACGTGATGAAGTTTTTAGACGAGAAGAGCGACGAGAAGACGAGAGCAAAGTTTGGGAAGGAGTGGGTCAGGGGGTGGAACGACGGCTCTTCCGAGGGGGGCAACCAGTAGAGATTTAGTAGAGTCGTCGCGGCGTTCGAGAGATAGATAGATAGATAAAGAGATAGATGGATAGATCAATTAGATGTGTGTGTGCGCGCGCGCGTAGTCTTCTACACAGATGTATGTAATGAACGTATGTATTTGTATCGATTAAATCAAGCTATGAAAAAAGTCTTTCCTTGCATGTATGTATATTTACTAGAACAAAAAGCTTCGTGTGTGTATTAAGTGAAGCCAACCAACTTTTATTAATAAGCTCAACACCTCTCAACCACGTGATCAAATAAATATTGCTGTATATTATTTAATCTGAGGTGGTCTTGTTGTGCTTCGCGTCGTTCGGCGTGAAGACTTCGTCGCCGTTCTTGATCCAGACCCACCAGTAGGCCAAAGCGACCAAGAGGATCTCAACCGCTAAGACAATCAAACCGTACTGATACGTCTCCCAGTCGTCTCTGAAGACCGGGGCGAGAGTGAGGGAGAAGACAGTCATCAACTTGATCAAGATGTTCAAGGCCGGACCGGAGGTGTCCTTGAACGGATCGCCGACGGTGTCGCCAACGACGCACGCTTTGTGAGTGTCGGACTTTTTGCCGCCGTACACCTTTTCGTTTTCGATGTACTTCTTGCAGTTGTCCCAGGCGCCGCCGGCGTTGGACATCATGACGGCCAACATAAAGCCAGAGGCGATGGAACCCGCCAATAAACCGCCGAGGCACTTGGCACCAACCAATAAACCGATGGAGATCGGCGTGAAGACGGCGATGATACCCGGCAAGAGCATTTCGTTGATGGAGGATTTGGTGCACGATTCGACGCACGCCATGTGGTCGCACACAACGCCTTCCTTACCTTCCAACAAGCCCGGGATGGTGCGGAACTGGCGTTGGACTTCGACGATAATCGCGCCCGCAGCTTTTCTGACGGACAACATCGTCAAAGCGGCGAACAAGAATGGAAGCATCGCCCCGAGGATGATGCCAGACAAGACGTACGGGTCCGTGAGCAACATGTTCTCGGCGAGGCAGAACTTGCTTTCAACGCCTTCGCCGCATCCGAACGGAACGTTTTTAACGAACGCATTCATCATGGACAAGGCAGTCAAAACGGCGGAGCCGATGGCAAAACCCTTACCCGTGGCCGCGGTGGTGTTACCGAGCGCGTCCAATTTGTCGGTGCGTTCGCGAACGTAGTCCTCGACATCCGGAGACATTTCGGCGATACCACCGGCGTTGTCCGCAACCGGACCGTACGCATCAGTCGCGAGTGTGACGCCAAGCGTGGATAACATACCAACAGCGGAGATGGCGATGCCGTACAAGCCACCAATAACGAAGGTGGAAAGGATCGTCAAGACGATAACGATGGTCGGCGGGAAGACAGAGATCATACCAATGCCCAAACCTTGGATGATGACAGTCGCGGCACCACCGGCAGAACCGGCGTGCGTGATGGATCTAACCGGAGTGTACGCGTAAGACGTGCAGTATTCCGTGGCTTCGCCGACTAAGATACCCGCGATGAGACCGATGAGGACACACGCGAAGAACTTGTAGCCCAACTTGGAACCGTTGAACAAAATTTCGACGGAGATAATCGTAAAGACAATGACGAGGATAGAGGAAGAGTAAACGCCTCTGTGCAACGCGTGGAGCAATTCGGATTGGTCGGCGTCGTCCTTCGTGGAGACAGTCCAGAAACCAATAGTCGCAGCCAAGATACCGAAACCGGCGACCCAGAACGGCAACGCGATTTCAGCGTGAGAGCTCGCCAAGGAAGCGCAGGCAATAATGGAACCGACAAACGATTCGAACAAATCAGCACCCATACCGGCAACATCACCGACGTTGTCACCAACGTTATCGGCAACAGTGGCCGGGTTACGGGGATCATCTTCCGGGATGTCAGATTCAACTTTACCGACCAAATCGGCGCCGACGTCGGCAGCCTTGGTGTAAATACCCCCCGCGACTCTCGCAAAAAGAGCGATAGAAGAGGCGCCAAAGCCAAAGCCAGACAAGTATCTGATCGCATCTCTCATGTCCGGATCAAAGGTGATACCATCCTCGGGAGCGTTGTCTTGACCCATGGAGAACGCGTAGAACAACACGACCAAACCGAGGATACCGAGCGCGACGACGTAAAAGCCCATAACGGCGCCGCCGGCAAAGGCAATCTTAAGCGCAGAGTTCAAGGACTCCTTGGCCGCTTGCATCGTCTTAACGTTCGTTTCCGTCGCAATCTTCATGCCCATCCAGCCGGCCAACGCGGACAAAGACGCGCCGGACAAGAAGCACACGGTAGTTTGCCACCCGCCCTTGTTGTCGGAGTAGTCCACCGGAGAACCCGATTGGCCTTCCAAAATGCCAACAATAAACGCCGCGCAGATAACCACAAACGGCAGTAAATACGTGTACTCAGTCTTCAAAAACGCAACAGCGCCTTCGGCGATTTGGTCCGCGATGAACAATTGCGGTCCTTCACCACGCGGGGCGGCTCGAACTTTCTTCATCAAAACTGTACATTTGTGGTAAAACAAAAGCGATTGATTGATTGATTGTTTACATCATCACGGGGGAGGAGAGACATTTTGGGGTCAGCGACAGAGCGCACGAAAAGGTTTCAAAAACGATACCAAACAGGCTGAACCGATCGAGCTCGAGTGCCTGCGCGTTTTGGTTCCGCACTTTTCGGGAAAAGCTCCTCTCGAACGCATCTCAGCGACCGAAATAAAAACCGAACTTCGATCGTCATCTCCCCTCACCGCCGGAAATGATACACACAGAGAAAAGAGACCGGATTGAAAAAAAAATGAGAAATGCGCGCACCTCCAATCATCAACAGCGCCAAGATGCCGCCAAAGAACGGCACCGAGACGACGATCCCGGGAGAGATGTCTTTATCCGCATCAAAAACTGCCATCGTGAACTCGAGTTAAATTTCGCAACAACGAGAGGATGAGAGTTTATTTCTGACGTTTGATTTGATTCGCGCCGCCCGACGAAACCAAACCACACAGCCGGGAAAATTTTCAAAAAATATATATCTCGATTTCTCGCTCGGTTTGTGGGATCGAGTACCCTCCGAAGAAGCCCTGACAGGCCATACAAACGGGACCCCCGGGATTTGAAGAAGGAAGCAAAAGAGCGCAACTTTTTAACACAGAGACGAGAAAAGTTTTACACAACAACAGTTTGGGAGGAGCGGTTTCCGCCGTCGTGTTAGGGAGAAATACTTTATATACACACGCAGCACTTTTGAGTAAAGTGTGAGCAGCATATCGAGACGATGACGAGCCGAGGAGGCGCGGCGTCCACCTCTGCGTCTTCTTCTTCTTCGACGAGCGGCGATGGCAGCAACAGCCTCGCGTTGTCGTATCTCTCGCTCTTCGGGTGCGGGGTCGCGATTGGCGTTTCGGCGTCTCGAATTTTACTGTTACGACAACGACAACTTAGCGCTCGCCGCGCGACGAAGAGAAGAGGCGAACAAGCCCCGTCGCGCGATGAGGATGAAGAGGAGGAGGAGGAGTGCCGTCGGAGGAGAACTTCCTCTCAAGCTTTATCCTCGGCTTCCTCGAAAACCTTATACGCGACGGACGATATCGTTCGCGAACATTTCACGCGAAACGTGCAGTTTTTCGGGCAACTCGGTCAAGAGCACATAGCGGACGCGTTCGTCGTCGTCGTCGGGTTAGGTGGCGTTGGTTCGCACTGCGCGAGCATGCTTTTACGCTCGGGGGTAAGGAAATTACGCGTGGTAGATTTTGACCAAGTGTCGTTGAGTTCGTTGAACAGACACGCGGTAGCGACGAGAGAGGACGTGGGGAAGCCGAAAGCGGAGGTGTTGAGGAAACACTTCGCGAAGATTTTTCCGGAGGCAGAGATTGAGGCATGCAACGCGATGTGCGAGAAGAAAAACGAAGAGATGGTGTTAGGGGAGTGGAAGAAGAACGAGACGGAGAATACGACGGAGGGTGATGAAAATGTAGCGCCTTCGTACGTGGTCGATTGCATCGATAACTGCGACACGAAAGTGGATTTGTTAGAGGCGTGTGCGCGAAGGAAGATACCGGTGGTGTCCTCCGGCGGCGCCGGATCGAAGTGCGATCCAACGCGATTGAAACTGTGCGATATTTCAAACGCGAATTTTGACCCGTTAATGCGTGCGATTAAGTATAATTTGCGGAAAAAGTATGGCATCAGTCACGGCGTGGATTGTCTCGTTTCCGTGGAGAAGCAAGTTCGAGAGTTGGTCACCGAAGTCGATTTGAAAGAAGGCGAAACGCTTCGCGATTATCAAGTCGTACCAAACTTTCGCGTGAGAACGATACCGGTTTTAGGTACCGTTCCGGCAATGTTTGGGTGCGCGTTGGCGTCTTTTGTTTTGTGTAAACTCTCGAAAACGGTCGAGCTATCGCCGGACGAAGGCAACGACGTGGATACGAAAATCGTCGCTTACCAGACGCAACTCGATCGATTGAAAGATCGAGAGGAAAGCAGAGGCTTGGGGAAGTGCGCGTTAGATGTAGATATCAATGATATCGCGTATTTGATAAAAGACGTGTGGCAACGTCGCGACGCGCGCGCCCTGGCGAAATCCGGCGATGATTTAGCGACGACGCCGTGGAAGGCGTTGAACAATCTCGAGTTTTGTCGCTGGGACGTGACGAAACCGTCGAGCATAGATAACTTAGTCTTGTTCGAAAGGAACGAGTGCGACGAGTGGGAAGAAGGCGGCGAGCACGCCATCCAGAGAGCGTTCCTGAAAGAACCAGAGTTAGTGCAAGTAGTAACGAAACGATTAAGAAGAGTCAAGTTAGAACACGAGATAAAAGTTGCAGATAAATAATTAGAATTTTTGTTGCACATTACAGTAAGCATATAGTCGCACAAATTACACTTCCGATTGCTGGTAGCCAGCGCCACTGAGGGAAAAGTCATCCGAGGGCCCGCCGCCTTTCTTCTTACTACTCCCTTGTCCTCTAATCCGCCCTTCCGGAACCGCTCCCGCGGGTTGCACGTGAGAAAAATCGTCTTGATATTCGCTCCCGGGCACGTACGTCCGGGACGACGAGTTCCCACCGGAACCCATCATCAACCCTTCGCTATCTGGATCCAAACACTCCCCTTCTAAATCATTCAACGCTCCTTTCATCCATAGCATTCCCCACAAACACACGCTCGCGACCCGAACCAAAAACGCGAGAAACTCCGGGAAGAGCGTCGTCCAGTTCAAGCTCGCGTACGACAACGTGTCGTAATACTGATCCTTCACGCCCGTTCGTCCACCCCAAATAGAACCGGTAAAGTTCAACAACCAAAGCAAATCCGTAATCGTCAACGCCAACAACACCGCGGCGTATATTTTCAACAATCTCGGCGTCTTCAACTCCAACGCCACGACGCCGTACAACGACACCGCGAGCGCGGAGGCGTGGATGATCCCGTACGTGAACGATAACGACCCCCACAAAGCCAAAACTATTTGCGCGTATAAACCTAATCTCGCAAATCGTATCATCGTTTTCGCGGTGATCCCGTTATCTTCCAAAGCGCGTACCGCGCGTTCGTTGAGCGCGTACACGTTGTCCATGATGATTTGAAAGAGAGAGAGAAAGAGAGAGAGAAAGAGAGAGAGGTCGGGGAACTATGGAAAAGGACAGATGAGAAATCCTCAAGAGTCCCAAAAAAAAGAAAAAATCTGATCTCTTCTCTCCTTCGCTTTCTTTCG
>Ga0115555_1001097_pt1 | contig 18613 bp, 11 predicted proteins | sample COGITO_mtgs_1104_2_FD_87285 | JGI IMG/M metagenome (GOLD analysis project Ga0115555, IMG submission 87285) | Pelagic marine microbial communities from North Sea - COGITO_mtgs_110407 | ecosystem: Environmental > Aquatic > Marine > Epipelagic | place: Germany:Helgoland, sampling site Kabeltonne... | reverse complement strand
GAGAGCCCGCCAAATGCAAATCACAGACCTAAATTGATTCTTTTTCCTAAATAGTACCACTCACTGCTGCCACGCACTCATTGTGATCCTCCGTCTAGAAAAAATCTAGAGATTTTTTTCCACCAACCCGACAACTCAAAGCCGGCATGAGCGACGCTATCATTTCGATCCCTCCATCAACTGCCATCGCACTCTTCAAGATGATCCGCCCTATAATCGATTCCCTTCTGTCTTGCCCCGACAGCACCCCTTTTGCTTCTCCTGTGGATTGGCGAGCTTTGGAGGTGAGATTGTACTGCCCTCCCATTTGTCACTCGTAACTAACTATTGATTTACTCACGTTTATTTATCCTCATCCTTCCTTCTTTCTGCTCCCCTTCTTGTTAAACAAAAACGACAGCTTTGGGATTATGTGTCAATTGTGAAGGAACCCATGGATCTGGGCACGGCTCGCGAGCGTTTGGACTCAACTGTGCGGGCGGCTGAGAAAAGCACAAGTCTAAGCTCTGGTGTGCAGGAGGATGCGGGCTCTCCAACATACGACCTTTCTGCTGGGGGCATCAAACAAGTCCTCTTGGACATCCGTCAGACCTTCCACAACTGTTTATTGTACAATGCCGAGGGAAGTGAGTTTCACCTCTTGGGTTGCCAATTTATGAAGAGATTTGAGGCTCGCTTAGAGAAGCTCAAGAGGGATGGAGGGGATATGTTCGTGGATGAGAAATTCAGACTGATGGATGAGGACAAGTACACGGAAGAAGACGATTCAATAACCTTGGGAGATCTCTTGGGGAAGATAGATAACCATGGCGGTGCTGCTGACAGAGATTTGCCCATCCGAATCTCTGAGAAGGGAACTTTCTCGAGAAATCTTTTCAAGATCGGACAGGAGGTGCGTTTGTGATTTTGTGTTGACGCAATACCGCGAACGAGCGAAGTGAAGACATGTACCGCCAATGATTGATTTTTACTTTCGTAATATGCCTTGTTCGCATCGCAAACTCAAATCACTCACATGCTAACAATTGTAACACAACCCGTCGCGACTTCTCTGGACAGGAACTCGGATATGTTATTTCTGTTCTGGAGATGAAAAATGCCTCAGCCCTACGCGACGAGCGTGGGGGAGGGATCGAAATCAACATCGACTCAATTACCCCGAGGATTTTCAGGGATTTGGATACTTATATGAAACAGCGGCTGGGAGAGGAGGGAGGAGAGGCATATTTTGACAAAGGTGGTGTTGGAGGAGGTGCTGGGGGAAGAGGTGCCAGAAGGGGGAAGAAACGTAAGAAGTGAGTGGTTAAAAATGATATTTTGCTGCGTGAAATGTCTTCGTTGCCATAAACCGCACACCACTTTTTTATTTAATTGTTTTATTTTGTAATATTTTCACTTCTTCACTGCAGATTGTGCTGCTGCGAGTCGCGCAATAGGCACCCTAAAGGGGCTGCAACTCACGTAATTAAGACCGGTCTCACAGAAGAATTCAACACTCCTGGGGTCACCGCCGTGCTCACCACAGACACCGATCTTGAGGTCCGGTTTGACATTCCGTCCAGCCTGGACGGTGCGCTGAATAAGCTGTCCAACGCCTTCGGTGTCAATGGTGACGAAAGGATCGTCCTCCAAGATCCCCTGGCATTTGTACTTGGGAATAAAGGTACCGACATCGTCTCTCGAGTACCCAAAGGTCATCTGCGTCAAATCGTTACTGCCGAAACTGAAAAACTCAGCCTCCCCCGCAATTTTATCAGCAGTAAGAGCTGCCCGAGGAATCTCAATCATGGTACCGACCCTATACTTGCAAGTCTTGCCCCTTTCACTGAAGACATCATCGGCGACGCTCCTGACAAGCTTTTCCTGGTTTTTGAACTCCTGAACTTTTCCGACCAAAGGAATCATTATGTCAGGCTTGGCATCAATCCCCTTATCGATGGCATTGAGCGCGGCCTCAATGATTGCTCTGACCTGCATTTTCACAATCTCAGGCCTTGTAATACCGAGCCTGCACCCCCTAAGCCCCAACATAGGGTTGACCTCTTCGGCACCCTTGATATCTTCGATGAGATCCGAGACGGATACCTCGAGATTTTCGCTTAGTTTCTTCAGAATTTCATCGTCCTCCACGCTCGGCAAGAATTCATGCAAGGGGGGATCGAGAAGACGAATAGTCACAGGAAATCCGTTCATAGCCTCAAAGATACCCTCAAAGTCGCTTCTTTGGCTGTCCTGAAGCTCAAGTAACGCCTCATCCACCTTCTTCTGCTTTTTACTTAAAATCATCTGGCGGACTTTCTCGATGAGTTCAACGTCGAAGAACATGTGCTCAGTCCTAACAAGCCCAATCCCGACCGCACCATTCTTTCGAGCTTCAGCAGCGTCCTCGGGAGTGTCAGCGTTGGCGAATACATCAATTTTCTTAATATCGTCCACCCAACTCATGAAGGTGCCAAGATCACCCCCAATGGAAGGAGGAGAAACTTCCATTTTCCCCTGCATGATCTCTCCGGTATTGCCATTCAGGCTGATGAAGTCTCCCTCCTTGAACAAAATGACGTCGCCATCATCCTTGGTAACCTCGAGCGTCTTGGCGTTCTCGTCAATCTTCAGAGCGCTGCAGCCACAAATACAGGGCCTTCCCCACCCTCTTGCAACGACAGCGGCATGAGAAGTCATCCCTCCCCTAGCCGTGAGAATTCCTTCGCTCGCATACATACCGGCAATATCGTCTGGGGACGTTTCATCGCGAACAAGGATAGAAGGTATCCCATTCTCGGCGTTCTCAACGACCTTGGCATTACTGAAACAAACCTGACCAACAGCGGCGCCAGGAGAAGCGGGAAGTCCAGAGGCGAGACGAGAACTTTTGTAGGCAGGAGAGTCAGTGGAGCTGAAGGTTGGATGCAGGAGTTGGTCCAAATGTTCGGGGAGCACCTTAGTGATGGCCTACGGTAGCAATACGTGTGAGAAAAAAAAATTGGCTGTCTTATGAGGAAAAAGTTGCTCCCTCGGACCCGGTACACTCACCTCCTCCTTCGTGATAGTTCCCTCATTGACTAAGTCGACAGCCACCTTGACGGCCGCCTCACCTCCTCGCTTTCCATTCCTGGTCTGAAGCATGAACAATTTCCCTTCCTGGACAGTAAACTCAATATCCTGCATGTCTCCATAATGCTTCTCCAGGATTTTGGTGTTCTGCTCGAATTCGTCATATACGCTGGGCATGTCCTTCTTCAGTTCGCTGATGGGCTGAGGGGTCCTCACTCCTGCCACGACGTCCTCACCCTGCGCATCGATCAGGTACTCCCCGAACAATTCATTGGAGCCATTGTTAGGGTCGCGAGTGAAACAAACACCTGTCCCGCTGGAGGATCCCATGTTGCCGAAGACCATTGACTGAACATTGACGGCCGTTCCCAAGAGGTTTCTGATGTTCTCAACTTCTCTGTATTTGATGGCGCGCTCTCCGTTCCAACCTGCAAAGACAGCGCCGATAGCGAGCCTTAGCTGCGAGTTCACATCCTCAGGGAAGCTCAAATTGTTGTTGGTGTACACCTTCTTGAAGGCGCTCACAACTTCCTTCAAATCCTCCACTTTCAAATCTGAGTCCTCCAAGTATCCCTTCCCGAACTTGATGTTGTCAATTTCCTGCACCAAGTTTAAGCGAAATCTTTGTTAGAAATCAGTTCAGTTCACCTCAGCCAGGCAACGTTATAGTATAGAGCGCAAAAATAATAATCGAAGCTCACCTCCTCAAACTGAGCCCTGGGAATTTCCAAGACAACATTGCCAAACATCTCGAGAAAGCGCCTGTAGCTGTCCCACGCGAAGCGGTCATTACCACTCTTCTTGGAAAGAGATTCGACGACCACGTCATTCATGCCCAAATTCAAGACAGTATCCATCATCCCAGGCATGCTGATGGCAGCACCAGATCTCACAGACAGTAAAAGCGGGTTGCTGTCGCTTCCGAATTCACAGCCCATCTTCTCCTCGACAACCCTGAGACTACTCATGACCTTCTCCCAGACGTCTCCCGGGATTTCACCATTCCACTCATCTTCACTGCAGAAAGCTTTGCAGCATTCTGTGGTCAAAGTGAAGCCGGGTGGCACACTTAGTCCGATGGCTGACATCTCCGCCAAGTTTGCTCCTTTTCCACCCAGCAGCCATTTATCATCAGCAGACTTGCCTTTCTCTCCCTTTCCGAAAGGGTAGATGGGAGATTGAGTAATTGAGCTGGAAGAGATTGAGGTGGCGGATATACCGTCGGCGGAAATAGTGCTGCGGAGTCGAGAAGTGAATGTTTTGGGATTTAGGACGAAGGAACTGGCAGTATGGCAACATGCCAGCCACAAAAAAAATGTTGAAAACTTCATCCTCAAATAATTGATGGCAAGTTATGGGGTGTGTTGCCAGATCTGATGTCTGACACGTGCAGAGGTAATGCCACGAGAAACGCGACGATGACATGTTTTTTCAATGCTTTGCTGTTCTTTACTCTATTCAAAAGGGGCGTTGAAGCATTCTTCTTCGTGGACACAAGTTCCTTCTCCTTTAAACACTCACCGCACATTTTCTCCATCCGTGCTTCCTCCCACCCTCCCTACACCACTTCTCTATCATGTACTGGCAAGAAGGTTATCCTATGTAGCGATAGCAGCGGGGTGACTGCCCAACGTACACTAAAATGCGCGTTTAATCAGTTCGACAGCACCTCAACTGATGGTCTGCCTTATGACAAGGGGGCAGACAATGCAGTTATTGTCAACACATTCACCCATTGTGGGAACGAGGAGACCGCAAGTAATATTGTTCGACAGGCAAGCAAAGAGGGCGCATTACTAGTGTACACAATCTCAGACCCCGAAATCCGAGCAAAAACAAAGAAAATGTGTGAGCTAAGCAACGTTCAATGCGTCGATTTGATGGGACCGCTACTGAATGCTTTAAGTGATCTTTTAGGAGAGGCGCCCCTTGGAACACCCGGGAAGGAGAAAGTTGCAAATAGTCAAAACCAGAAGCTCGTTTTAACGGACAACTACTACAAGAGAATAGAAGCAGTTGAATTTACTCTGAAAGCTGACGATGGAGCAGCTCCTTGGTTACTGAAAGATGCCGATGTCATCCTTGTTGGCGTGAGTCGGACGGGGAAAACTCCTCTAAGCGTAGTAATCGCTCAGCAGATTGGTCTGAAAGTCGCGAATGTCCCTTTGGTACTAGAGTGCCCGCCACCTAAAGAATTGTTTGAGGATTGCATAGACAACAAAAAGGTTTTTTGCCTGACAATTAACCCTGTCGACCTGAAACGAATCCGTTTGAATCGTTTGGAGCGATCTGGAGCAGCAGATAGTGCGGCCGAGTATGCAGATAGATCCTATTTGTTGAGGGATTTGAAAAATGCGAGGGAGTTGGCTGCCAAAAATGGATGGACTGAGGTGGATGTCACTGGGAGAGCAGTTGAGGAGACGGCCGGTTTAATTTCCTCGATCAGGAGCGATCTTATGGGAGAGCGTAGAATCTGGAAAATGTAAGCGTGAAAGTAGGTAGCCAAAAAATAACGCCTTGCGATAGAATTTTCCCGTGATCATCGCTTCATTGGTATCAAAAAGACACCAAAATCTAAAATATTCCACCATTTTGTTTTTTTTTGTTTTCACCATGACCGTTGACAAAAGTGCTTGCCCACCCCCTCTCCTTCCTCTCTCTCTCTTCCTTCCCTTCCCTGTCCCTTTCTTCTTTGCACATTCTCCTCCTATCCCGCAACAATGCTTCCACCCCCCTGGCGAGGTTCTTGTATTCTTTGAGGAGGAGGTCGACCTGAGCAAGGGTCAAGGAGGAGGAGGAGGGAAGAGAAAGGAACGGATAATGGCGATTGATCTGGGAAATAGTTTGAGACACCGTCGTAGGCACTCTTCGTGGACCATCTGCCCCTTCCACATTTTTTTTTTCGACCCTTCCTGCAATCGTATTGAAGATCTGCCTGGCCTCATCAATGGAGTACTCTCCTCCTACTTCATCTCCCCCACCATTTCTGCCGAAATCACTCAAGAATTTATCCATGGCCGCCTCGGCAGAAAATGACTTTCCCTTTGCGTCGTCTCCTTTTCCTGCACTTCCATCTGCATTCGCCCTCTCGAGCCTCTCTACCCCCTCCTCAACTCCCCTTTTCAAACCACCCTCTTCCAAATTCAGTCCACCATTTTCTCCTCCGGTTTCAGATGCCTTCACTTTACCGTCCGAGTCTATGTCTACGAGCCCGTCGATGAAAATTACCGCCGCCTCGAACGCGGTTACAACATAGTCGTTTTCGGGGTTAGTCGAGATTTTCTCTCCACCATTACTATTCTCAAAACCGTTTGAATAATTTTCGGAAAGGGAAGGCGAGGCGATAAACTCTCGACAGTACCCTCGCACCGCTTCGTAGATTCCTCCCCCTCCCGACTGAATTATCGCCAGAATGAGCATCGGCAGCAAGTCATCCGCGCCGACAGTTTTGTCAAACGCAACTGTTCCCTCCCCTTCTGCTGGGGGGGAACTGGTTCCTTCGGAAGAACTGCAAACATCGACAAGAGCACCCCAAATCGAAAGCGTCCCTTCAGGTAAATTCCAGGCATTAGCGTGCGTTGCAGAGGGGGCGAAAACGTTCCGAATTCTTTCAACGACATTAATCTAAAATAAGGTCCGAAGAGAGCGTGTTAGTTAGTTAGCAGTGCGTACGAAGCCCTGCCCTCGCCTTGACCATTTTGACAAACCTCGTTGGCGACGAATGAATCATTGCATTGATTTTGATTTTGATTTTGATTTTGGCAATTGATTTTGATTGACCAGCCAGCAGCCACATTCACTCCCTACTACTCACCTCCCACCCCTCTCTCAACTCCTCCAACTCTAGTTCAATCTCTAGGCTCCCTCGTGTTACCACCCCTCCAAGCACATCGCACTTCAATGCAAACTCCTTCCCTGCCTCTGCATCTCCTACAGAGGAGAGCTGTGAGCATATACTAGCAGTGGAATCGTGATAAATTTGGGTAATATTTTCAAGCATCGTATCGGTGTTAGTTACCACAGTAGTTGCGGTTAATTTGTCAGTCGCAGTAGACACACCGAGAATCATCTCGCGCAAACCTTCCACACCCTTCTCTCTCTCCTCCCTGACACTTCTGCATTCCTCCCTCCTCACTCTCCTCCACCCTCCCCCCCTCTCGGTGTCATCACCCCCACCACCCCCCGCGCCCATCCAAGGAGCAACCTTCTCCCTTTCCCTCTCCTTTTCCACCCTCGATATGGCCGCGTTGACAGAAACATGCAAGCGGGAGTGTAGCTCACGGAAACGAGTCAAGATTGGGAGGGAGGAGGGAGCGAGGAGGAGGTGCAGGGCACGGTGGTAGGAGGAAACTGTTGAAGTTGAAGTGGCGGAGATTTGTGGTAGCGGTGTTTGTGGTTGTTGTCGCTGTTCTTGAACCGACTGCAGGTCTAGCTGCGACGCAGATACAGACGCAGTCGAGTCAGAACCCTCGCTCCCATCTCCATCAATGCAAAAAGCTCTCTCCCAAACTTCCACTCCGATATCATCTTCACCACCGGGAGGGAATAAATTGGGAAACGAACGAAGGAATTCTTTCTTTTTCTTCTCCCCTTCCTCGTCTAAGCAACGCACCCCCCCCCCTGACATCATCTTCCTGTCCTCGCCCTTCCTTTCTAGACCATTCTCCACGCGACCAGAACAGACAGAAAAAAGCCACTTTGATCTATCTGCTCTGCTAGACTCCAGGAGGGAGGAATAGCGATCCTTCGTCACTGAGGAGTCACTTTCAACACTGACGGTGGGATTGGGTGAAGACATTGCAGATTAAGGTTTGGGTGTGTATAACCGCACGAAGAAAAACAGGGGAGCTTGGTCTACACACAGATTTATGAGGCAGGATTGATGTAGTCAATGCGGAATGAGAAATTTATGAAAAAAAAAGTGTCGATCAATAAATGCACCGCAGGAACGTCTAATCGTTTATTGAATTGTGCAACTGCCCCCCTCAATGCTTCAATTCCCTTTTCTTTTCCTATTTCTCTGTCTATCTGTTTCCGATGCATTCGTAGGACCCGCATTTACGGTGGTCGTAGGACCCGCATTTCCGGTGGCTAAGCCAGTGACCACGACTAGACCCACACACACACTCCAAATGATACCGAAGAACGACGACAAGCCACCACCACTACCAAACGTCCCGAAAACTACACCTTTTGTTCGTGTGCCATCGCCGATTGCTCTCTCAGTTTCAATTCTCTTTGGAATTCTGGGTGCATCGGGGGCTTTTACCAAGGGTACAGTAGGAACCATTGAGTTAGCCCTAGGGTTGATAATATCGTTGGCCTCTTTTGTATTAGCAATTCAGGTAAGCAACATGTATTCGCTGCTGACAATAACAGAGCTGATGAGTTGATGATGATCCAAAAAGCTAACCCAAAAGCAGAATGGCCAGCTTGAAACAGAACTTGACGATGAAAAATTCCGTCGCGGAAACTAGTATCAAACATTAACTAAGGAAGACACAAAGGAAACGCATTTTTTACGAAAAAAACCCTGCTTTATCAGAAGTATTATTTAGGATAGCGAAACTTAACTCATCACGCAACCACAGAGATCTGGTGCTGGTGCTGGTGCTGGTGTTGGTGTTGGTGTTGGTGCTGGTGCTGGTGCTGGTGCTGGTGCTGGTGCTGGTGCTGGTGCAGGAGCTGGTGCAGGAGCTGGTGTAGGAGCTATACTTTCACTTGACTTCTTAGCCGCCTCAGCTGCTCTCTGCTTTCGTAACTCTTCGGAAATGATATGATAACGTGGAGGATCAGGATACAGTCAGCAACAATTAGTGACCTCCCCCAAACCCCAACCAAGCTCCCTCAACTCATGGAACTCACTCACCTGAAGGAGACAGGCTTGCGCCTATCCCCCCCTCTTCTTCAGTATCTGGCAAGGTCTGCGGCGCGCTACCCCCTCCATTCACCGGGAAGAGGTTCCGCTGAGATTTCGCGTACATTCTCTAAGCAGAGGAAAACTTATTGCAATACTTGACAACTAAATTCTACACAACATGCACCAACACAAGGTGGTCCAGAGACTGGATTACTCTAGCAAAAAGATTTTTTTCACCGATTTAAAGTCCTAATTCGAATTCGAGCAACCGTGGGGACGGTTGACACGATTCTAAAAGAGAAGAAATTATTTCTCCTAAAATACGAAAAAATTGCCCAGAGGAGAAAGAGGAAACGAGAACAAACCAGAAAACCCCAAAAAACAAGTAAAAAATTATCGCAAAAACCCCAAAAAACACCCATCTGCAGAATTGACAAGGGTTTACGCCCAAAGCGATCCAATTTAATCATTAAAAAATCTTCCTTTCCCCTCCTCAGGATCACCTACGATTTCAAAACTTGGAATAAATTTAGGGCGGAACTGAAAGATGTCTGATTATAAAAAGCCTCCTCTGGTCAAAAGTGGTCGTTGGAGTGCAGACGAGCAACGGAAATTCCTGATAGGGCTTAGAAAGTACGGTAAGGGGTCATGGAAGGTAAGCATGATGGAGTCATTGCATTGGTTCAAGGAGGTCATTGCATGGGTTGAACGATCCTGTGCCTACACCTTATTAACGAGGGAGAGTGCGCATGAATAGAGCACGTTGTGCAAGACAGCTAAACTTACTGTTCACCTCTCTCACCGGGAATCGCAGCAAATTGGAGCTCAAATCCCCACTCGCTCGCTCATTCAGGTCAAGTCTCATGCCCAGAAGGTCATCAAGAAGATTGAGTCTGGCGAAGATGTTTTTTCTGTTCTTGATGGTTATCATGCGGACGAAAATGATGGAGATATGGCATTTCACGACGTGGTTCCCCCTAAAACCCGATTGCCTGCAGCCAGAAGCAATGGGCCCAGGAGGACAAGAGCACGGAGTTTCAGCAATGGTAGTAGTAGTAGCAACAAAAGCCAAAGCTACGATATAATGAGCAGCTCCGAAGACGAGGACGCCGCCCATGCGCTCTCGTTCATGCACAACAGCCCCGTCGATGGGATGCGGCCGATGGCGCCCCCTCCTTGCGGTCCTCCCAATTTTTCCCTTGATGCGCCGATGATGCCAATGAATGGTGGGCACAGTGCTCATCCTCATATGCCTCTCAACCATCCCCAGAGTTACGGCGTATTCTCGAACGGTATGGGCGGGATGGTGTTAGGGAGACCGGAAGGATACGTGGGTGGGGCTTCACATCAGCCCTTGCACCATCAGCAACCCTCGCATCATCAGACAGTTCAGCCAAGTAAGTTTTCTCCTCTTCTCCGTCAAAATTATAGTAAAAATTGTAAAGTGTACCGATTCGACAACCGTGGTGGACCAAAAACCCTTGTTGCATTTACTAACGAAAAGAGAACGTCGCTTTTACCACCTCCCATCCCATCCACCTCCTCCCATCCCCCCCCCAAAAAAACACACAAACACAGCATTTTACTACCATAACCAGCCGATGAATAATAATATGGCCATGATTAATGGCCTGAACGATGTCCCAGACTTGATTCCCGAACCTGCCATCCAAGCTCCTCCTCCACAATCAACAGTGATAGCGGCGGCAAGGACAAACAACCCTCCAAACAACACAGTACCTCCTTTATCAACAAATGGGGCAGCATCAACAGCAATCAACCCCTCACCTTCAACCCCACCAAAGATTACACCTGACAGATTGCCTCTGAGCGAAATGCTTCGTACAATCGCCCAATCTCCAGACCATGATAAGGCCGAAGAAGCGCAAATTCTACTCAGCTTTTTGAAGGTCAAGAACAGAGTGGATGCTGCTGAGAGTACCGGCAAAAACGTGGGAACAAATAATGGTGGAATTTTGCACAGCCCAGCAAAGAAAGTCGCTGTTGGCATCAAGAGAGACAGGAGTCCGTATCTTGATCAACAAAGGAAAAGGGGAGCGTCTGCCAACTCCATTGTATGTTGATGGAGAAATTTTCAGTTTTTAGTTTTGTTGTTTGTTGAGGAGGTAAATAGAGTTGCGAAAATTATTAATGTCTAATTAAGATTAGAGAACAAGAAAGGAGGAAAGAGTTATCGAAACGACAAATTTTGCTAAGTGCTTGTGCGAGAGAAGCTTGATTCAAACCGGAAAACAAAGTACACAACTTGAGTAGTCAAATTGCTGCTGACAAGTCAGAATAAAAATCCCTCATTGAATACGCACATATTGATGATCACAGTAGTTCAACTAGGGTATATTTTTTACTGTAATGAAAGAAAAAGAGAAGAAAAAAAGCAATTGGAGACAACGGGCATCCGAAAAAAAGCACAACGCTAACCCCGCAGACAAGGACTATTTAAAGTCCTGACCTATTGAAAAAGAACCATGGGACAAAAACACGGAAAAGCGGTCTACAACGAGGCGGCAATTCCTTTCCTCAATGTAAGTTTTTTGCTTTTATTTTCACTATCCCAACTCGAAAACACTGCCTTCACAACCCCTCCTCTGACATGTGTTTTGATCCCAGTTACCATTCGCAGCCATTCAAGCCCTATGGGAAGCATTCAATGACGTCGCTGATGGCTTTGGAATAACTCTGTACGAGTTCCAGGAGATTTGTGCTGAACTCACACAGGAGCTTGGGGTCAACAGGGTTAAGATGGATGACAAAAGTGCTGGACTCTTTAAGCTACTGGATACGGATTCGGTGAGTAAAAAACCCGCCTAAATTTTGACGCACTTCGAAGACCCGTCATTTCTACTCTAGCCTAACCACAATCTATCCAAACAAACACAATAAATCTGCACATTTCAGAATGGCCTAATTGATGCAATAGAATTCCTCTCTTCGCTCTCTGTGGCTTCGGGGCTCGCCAATTATGACACCCTTTCCTTCGTCTTCAAATGTTATGACTTTGATGGTTCTAACGAACTGACAATTGACGAGGTGACACTGGCGATGAAGTCAACTCTTACTGGCCTCTGTAAGTTGTCTGGAACGGTCCCTCCACGGGAAGCGGAGCTTGAGATGCAGGCGATGGATGCCTTTCTGCAGAGTGGGAAGGACGAGAAAGGCGGGGATAAGATCAACATGGTCGACGTTTTGAGATATTGCACCGAGAACCCCGAGTGCAGGAGTTGGATGGAGTTTTACGATGATCCTGACGAAATCGGAGTGAGCAAGCAGGAGGTCCTCGAAACTGAAATTGACCACTCCAAAGAATGCCAGTTTGCATTGCGCAGTGCACACGCGACATCCGCCGCAAACTCAGACACTTTCTCTTTCGACAACAATGCCGCTCTTACCGCACAGCTGGACTCCCCTTGGGTGAAGACGATCGAATCTCTCATACCGACTCAGTATGTGAATGAGAGAATTCCCGCCAGTGCACCCGATAGCAAACTGGAGATAGAGTGGGTCCATGGTTACCGTGCCGAGGACTGTAAAAACAACGTGAGGTATAGTAGCAGCGGGGAGATATGCTACCATGCCGCGCAGATCAACATCATCTACAACTCCATCGACCACAAACAGAGATACAATTTGGATCACACGGACGACATCGTGAGTTTTGCCATGCACCCCGAGGGCAACTTGATTGCCACCGGCGAGGCCGGGGAGAGACCGAAAATTGTTGTTTGGGATGTGGAGACAATGAAGGCAGTATGTACAATCCAGGGTTTCCACACGCAAGCTGTAACTCAGCTATCCTTCAATTCAACTGGATCTCGGCTTGCCAGCGTGGGGCAGGGAAAGGACAACTGCCTCGCAATTTACGATTGGCAGGCCGGCAGGCGGATTTTTAGCTCGAAAATATGCCCATCTAAGACCTTGGACGTCGCTTTCGGTGTCGGAGATGTTGTAGCTGCCTGTGGGGTTGACCACATATTTTTTTGGGCGAAAGAAGGGAGATACTTTACAAAGAAGAGGGGACTATTCGGGAAGAAGGGCAAGATGCAGCCTCAGCTTTCGATTGTCCCCTGTGGAAACAAGATGGTCAGTGGCACTGCCACCGGCTACTTGTATGTCTGGGCTGGAAGGAATTGTGTCAAGACTATCAAAGCGCACCATGGCAGCATTAACGCCCTGTATTACTGCGAGAACGGCCTTGTAAGTGGAGGGAAGGATATGAAAGTGAGGATGTGGACCCTTTCTCTCGAGAAGGGCGCTACTTTCGACTTATCTGCCTTCGGTAACAACGCTAGTATCCGAAGCGTCTGCCTCAGCTCCGATGCAACGAGAATTCTAGTCGGAACCAAGGGTTGTGAGATCTACGAGATTTCGGCTGCTGACGGTGCTGACGTCCAGGGAGGGCCGATTACCGTGGGACATTTCAGTGGAACTTTGTGCGGACTCGCTGTACACCCCATGAAGCAGGAGTACTGCACCGTCGGAGATGACAAGACTGTTCGCGTGTGGGATCTTGTTACGAAGCATCTCGTTAAGATGACGACTCTGGATACCCCTGCTCGCGCCGTATCGTACGCCCCCGACGGCGACTTCATCGTTGTCGGTCTTGGCGGAGACGAGGAAACCACCGGTTTGAGCAAAAAGGACGGCGCTTTCGTCATCCTGAATGAAGCGGATCTGACCATTGTCTACGAGGCAAAGGATGCCAAGGCTGCCGTCCTTGACGCCAAGTTTGCACCAAACGGCGACGCGCTCGCGCTCTCGTGTGCCGACAACTTCATTTACTTTTACGACACTTCCGAGGATTACGAGCAGCTGGGCGTAGCCAAGAGAGCCAAGGCCCCGGTCACCAACTTTGACTTTAGTGATGACAGTGGCTGGATTCAAGCCACCTGTGCAGATGGAGAGCTAATGTTTTTCAAAAACAATGGAGCCTTCCAGAGTAATTTGAACGCCGTCAAGGATACACCGTGGAGTTCTCAGAACTGTCCCTATGGGTGGCCTGCGTTTGGATCGTGGAGCCGCCACGACGACGGCTCCGAGACTTTGTCCTGTGACCGCAGCGAGAGCGAAGCTGTCTTTGCTGCCGGAGACAATCAGGGCAGAGTGCGTTTGCTTCGCTACCCCTGCGCAGCGAAGGCAGCTTTGTCTCATGACTACCGCGGCCATTCGGCTCGTGTCAGCAAGGTTCGCTTTGCTAATAGCGATAGCCATTGCATTTCAATCGGAGCAGACGATAGATGTGTGTTCCAGTGGAGGCACACTGAGGACGACATGGATGACGACGCGGACATGGTTGACGAGGAGGAGAGCGACGACTATGCGCTTGAACTGCTGGACGGGGAGGAGTTGGACCGTTCGGAAGCCTTTGCGGCTGCCACGGATGAAATGTATGATTTGCAGGTTTCTCTAATGAAGGGTAGCAACCCGGATGATTCAAAGGCTCTCAAACCCTGGGCCGAGACGGTCGTCCCACCGAGTTTCAAGGTACCTCAGAACAACAATACTCCAGACAGCAGCTTACAGCTCGACTACATATACGGATATAGGTCGCAGGACTGCCGCCATAACTTGAAGTATACGAACAAGGGTGAGATTTGCTACCCAGCTGCGTGCGTCGGTGTTGTCCTCAACAAGGAGGGAAGGAGCCAGAAGCATAACATGCACCACACGGACGAAGTAATTTGCCTTGCAATAACTCCGGATAGGCGATACGTAGCCACGGGACAGATCGGCAAGAGGCCAAGCATCGTGATTTGGGACAGCGAGACGGCCGAGACGGTGCAGGTGCTCACCGGCTTCCACAAGCGCGCCGTGAGTCAGCTGGAATTCAGCAGCGACGGCTCTTTATTGGCCAGCGCGGGAAATGACGACAACCACAGCATCGCGATCTACGAGTGGATGAGCGGTAAGATGATCTGCAACTCTCAGGGCGGACTACGGAAGGTGTTGGGGCTGTCGTTCTGCCCCGGGGAAAAGCTCATGCAGGTGGGCCTGAAGCACATTTACTTCTGGCAGCTTGACCAGGGGGGTAGGAATATGACGTTCACCAAGGGAATAGTCGGCAGAAAAGGAAAGCTCCAGGCCTTCTTGTCGGCCGCATTCCTCAACACGGGAGGGGAATTCGGCACGCCCAACTTTCTTCCCGTCGTGGGAACCGCCGACGGCCACCTCTATCTGTTCGAGGATAACGAGCTCAGCAAGACGATCAAGGCGCACGAGGCGTTCGTCAACAGCCTCGTCGCCACGAAGACCGGTCTCCTCATCTCCGCCGCTCGGGACGGCATGTGCAAGCTGTGGAGGCACGCCGACGACGAGCTCGAGAACACCCACTCCTTCGACATCAGGAACTGCAAGGGGTCCCTGTACACCCGTCTCAGGGCGGTGGACGTCGACGAGGACAACAACAAGATTTTGCTTGGGACGCAGGGCAGCGAGATCTTCGAGATTAGTCTCGTTGATGGGACCAACATTAATGAGGACGGACCCATTATGAAGGGACATTACAAGAACGAAACGTGGGGGCTTGCCACTCACCCGAGTGAAAACGTCTTCTCTACTTTGGGAGACGATGGCGTCGTTCGCTTGTGGGACGCGATGCTCTACAAGCAGACGAAGCACCTCGCTCTCGACACCGGGGGGCGGGCGATATGCTACAACAACAGCGGCGAGCTGTTAGCCATCGGTCTCGGCCTTCCCGGGCGGACGAAGAGCGGCAAGAAAGACGGCACCTTCATCGTCTTCCACTCCGGGGACCTCAGCCAGATCCACGAGGGGCGCGACAGCCAGGAGTCCATCATGGACATCAAATTCAGCCCGGACAACAAGACCCTGGCCGTCGGGAGCTACGACACAAACATTTATATGTACAACGTGAAGGACGGGTACAGCAAGAGGGCGGTCGTAAAATGCTGCCAGAGCTGGATCACGCACTTCGACTTCACCGTGGACAGCCAGTACGTCCAAATGAGCGACGGCGGCCACAGCCTGCTTTTCGCCGAGTGCACCAACGGCATACAGATCCCCACGCCGGCCTCGCTTAAGGACGCCCAGTGGGCCACCGTGACCACGCCCCTCGGCTGGGCCGCCCAGGGCTTCTGGCCCAAGAACAAGAAGGAGAACGTCGAGATCACGAGCTGCGGAAAGAACAAAGACAGCACTCAGATATGCACCACGGACAACTACGGGAGGCTCAGACTATGGAGGTACCCATGTCACCGGGAGGAGAGCGGGCACATCTCGTACAGGGGGCACAGCTACGACGCCAAGAACGTCGCCTGGGGCGCCCACGACGGTTTCGTCGTCTCCCTCGGCGGGCGGGACAGGTGCCTGTTCCAGTGGAAGGTCCTGCCCCCGGCGACCGCCGACAGCGGGGACGAGGCGGGCGACAGCGGGGACGACAGCGAGCTCGAGATCGACGGCGGGCTCGGGGGGGCGAGCAAGCAGATCCTCGACGAGGAACCCGTCATCAACAACACCGAGGGCGTCAAGCCGTGGTTCAAGGCGATGGTACCCCCCAGTAGTCTCGAGATGGAAAATGTCGAGAAACCGGCGCTCGAAGTCGAGCTGGATTATATTCACGGGTTCAGGATTGATGATGTTAGAGATACACTGAGGTATAATGGACAGGGCGAAATCCTGTATCCCGCCGCTGCTGTCGGTGTCATCTATAGACCGTCAGACCACTCCCAGCAGCACCACTTCGGACACAAGAATGACATAATTTCCCTGGCCGTATCCTCCTGCGGCAGATTCTGCGCGACCGGCGACCTCGGAAAGGACGTTTCAGTCCGAGTATGGGACGCCCTAACAGGCCAGCTGCTGACATCCCTGTCGGAGGCGCACACCAGAGGCGTGACGAAGCTGTGCTTCAGCCCCGACAGCAAGTACCTCGTCAGCATCGGCATGGACGACAACCACACCACGTGCGTGTACACGACGCTGAACGGGGAGTGGAACGACGGGCACCGCGTGAGCCGGGAGTGCGGGGACCGCGCGAAGGTCCTGTTCTGCTGCTTCGCGGGGGAGGAGAACTTCCCCCTCATGATCGGCAGCGTCAAGAGGGCGCAGTTCGTGACCATGGAGGCCGGGCACACGCTGAACCGGAGGAGGGGGCTGTTCGGGTACAGGAAGAAGATCCAGCCGCTCCTGTGCGGCGTGGTCATGAGGGGGAACGAGAAGGGCGGGGTCGTCACCGGCACCGCCACCGGCCACCTGTACCTGTGGGGCAAGAGGGACGACGGGTGCATGAAGGTCAGCCGGAGCGTGATGGGCCACAACGGCGCGTGCTACTCGATCGGTTCCGCCGGCCTCGGCGTCGTCACCGGCGGCAAGGACGGCTACGTCTTCCTGTGGGACGGGGACCTCAACAAGGTCAAGACCTTCAACATGCGGGACACGGGGGGGGCCGTCGCCGCGCCGTACAGCAGCGTCGTGCACAGCGTATGCACGGACGACGCGTTCTCGAAGATCCTCGTGGGGTGCAAGGGGGGGGAGATATACGAGATCGCGAAGGACTCCGGGAGGATGATACTGCAGAACGAGACCCACAGCTGCAAGTCGCTCTACGGCATCAGCATGCACCCCCGGAACAAGGACATATTCGCCACGACGGGCGACGACGCGATGATCAAGGTTTGGAACATTAGCACGAGGAGGGTCGTCAGGAAGATGAAGCTCGACTGCGCGAGCAGGGCGCTGTGTTGGAGTCCGGACGGTAAGCAGATATGCGTCGGATTGGGGGGGGACTCCACCGCCATGGTCAAGGACGGCACCTTCCTCATCCTCGACAGCATGAAGCTCGAGACGCTCCACGAGGACAGGAAGAGCAAGCTCTGGATCACCGAGGTAAAATACAGCCCCTCCGGGGATTTAGTATGCATGGGGAGCTTCGACGGCAGGATCTACCTCCACGACAGCCTGAAATTCGAGCTCAAGTGCGTGACGCAAAAGTGCCCCAGCCCCATCACGGGCTTCGACTTCGACGTGAGCGGCGCGTACCTCCAGGCCACGACCATGGACAGCCAGCTCCTGTTCTACACGTCCGGCGACGGCAAGGCCGTCAACAGCAACGCCAAGCTGCGCGACACGGTCTGGGCGACGCAGACCTGCACGCTCGGGTGGACCGTGCAGGGCGTGTGGCCGAAGGAGGGGACCAAGGGGGGGAACGACAACGTCGCGTGCGTGCACCGCGCCAACAAGAAGAAGATTTTGGTCTCCGGGGCAGACTCCGGGGCCGTTAGCGTCTACCACTTTCCCACGCAGATTAAGGAGATGGGGAACGTTAAGGCCGAGGGGAATAGTAATTACGTCAGCAAGGTTAGGTTCAGTGCGGATGATGGGTTTGTGCTGACCATGGCGGCTCATAACAGGAGCATTATGCAGTTTAAGCTGAATTATAAAGAGGCGGCGGTTGGAGACAACAGTACAATCCAGAAGGGAACCGGTGCTGGTGCCGGTGCTGGTGATGTTTCGGAGGAGAAGAAGGAATAATATACATAGGGGTTGGTGGGGTGTGGGGTGTTGTTGTTGTTGTTGTTGGTGGTGGTGTTGTTGTTGTTGTTGCCTGTTTTGTATGAGACGTTCCGACGACCCATCATTGTAAACGTAATTTGCGATATATATAGAATTGTAACGGTTATGTTTGCTAAAACGGAAATATGCGATACATACGGAGAAGCGAAAGCGGGG
>Ga0115555_1001094_pt1 | contig 18633 bp, 8 predicted proteins | sample COGITO_mtgs_1104_2_FD_87285 | JGI IMG/M metagenome (GOLD analysis project Ga0115555, IMG submission 87285) | Pelagic marine microbial communities from North Sea - COGITO_mtgs_110407 | ecosystem: Environmental > Aquatic > Marine > Epipelagic | place: Germany:Helgoland, sampling site Kabeltonne... | reverse complement strand
TGGAAGCTTCTCCTCGCAGCTGGCTTGGAAAAAAGATCGATCGCAAACAAATCAAAAGGAGAAAGCGCGAGATTTTTTTGCTCGTACTACTGGGTACTCTGTACAACATTTTAATAGTACAACCACGCGTTTCGTGGTGAATTCATTTCTTGTTCTCGTTCGTGTTATCTTTGCTGCTGCTTTGCGAGCGCGTCTTTCTCTTGCTGATTACTCCCGCCGACGCTCACGCCCCACACGCCGAAAGATTTTTGCTGCGAAGGCGTGAGTCGACCACCGCCACCGTCTTCTCCGGCATCGGATACCATGACGTTGTCTTCCGCGCACTGCATTTGGGGCGTCCAATCGGCCATCCTGTCGCGCTCGTAGAACCGGGAGGTGTGGACGCCGACGTTGGCGTCTTCGGCTTCGTCTTCGGGTTTGCGTTCGGCTTCGCCGGTGTATTCTTTGGCGGCGAGACCGCGGAAGATGGAGGGGAACATGGCGGTGAGCGAGCGGTCGGGCGTGTCGGTGCTGTCTCCAGCGCCTAAAAACCGCTGGTTGAAGAGGTCTCTGTTACTGTAGGAGCGGTTGAACCGTTTTTGTTTCTCCCGCGTGCCGAATTCGATTTCGTCTTCGAAGAGTTTTTTGAAGATTTCCGACCAGTCGCCGTTATTTTCCGTATCCGCTTGGAAAGAGGCAGTTTCAAAGGCACGCTCGAGCGCGGCGAGGGCATCGCCCGGGTGACGAAGATCACAAAAACGTTTGCTTTTGTTTTGTGAGCGCGAGCGAGGGGAGATTTCCGGAATAGCTTCCGAGATTGGCGTGAACACGAGCTCCTGTTGTTGCCGTTGCTGATTCTCCGGAGGGCCGTCGCCGAGGGTAATTTTCGAGACGTTTTCAGTGGCCAACTGATGTCGCCTCCTCCTCTGTTGTTCCAGCAACATGGCTTGGTTTTCGTGCGGCGCACCACCAGTTTCAAACGCTTTTTGAAAGTACGCGTGGTGCGCAATCTCCTCACACGTCGGTCGGCGTCTCGGGTCGAACGCGAGCATGCGCGTGAGTAAATCGAGCGCGTCTGCATCTACGCCGGAAAATATTTGGTGCAACATCCCGGCCCGTCCGGTCATTTTTGACAAGTATCGACGCCATTTCTCCGCGGGCAAACTTTCAATATCAAACCAACCAGGCGTGCCGATCGTATCGAAATACTTGTCCAACTGCATGGAACGTCGACTGTCGTCGCTTTCAATCTGTTCGTACGTTTTAGGGGTTTGGAACACCACGAACTCGTCGTCGAATTGAAAGAGCGGTTGCACTTGCAACTTTTTGTTCAAAGCGCCCGCGGAGTGCATTTCGCGTCGCAGAAGCTCCGCAAATATGCACCCTAACGACCAAATATCCACGGCAGCGGTATACGCTCCAACGCCTGAATTCATCACAACCTCTGGCGCGCGATAACATGGCGTCGCGACGACGCCTGTTAAATTCGAACTCCCAAACGTGCCGCTTTTCTTCATTCTCTTCGACGGCGAAGAGGATGCAATCTTCCTCCGCCTTTCTGTTGTTTCTTGGTCTTGCATCATATCTTCATCTTCTTCTTCTCTTTTTTCTTCTTCTTCTTCTTCTTCTTCTTCTTCTGACGTCCATCCTCCGTTTCTCTCCCCTCCTCCGTCTTCTTCGCTGTCTCTCCACCCGCCTCTCGGCGGCGCGCCTCTCGCGCTCCCGAAATCGCAAATCTTAATCACTCTCCCGCCCTCACCAATCGCTCGTAAACTCCCCAATAACGCGTTCGCGCTCTTCAAATCCCTGTGCCAAATCCTATTCTCGTGCAAATACCCGCACGCGCTCACCAACTGTTTCATCAGCGACCTTACCTCCTCGCCGTCCATCTGCCCGCGCAAGTTATACAAGTCTCCGCCTTCCGCTAACTCGAACGATAAGTACACGTCCAAACTCGTCGCCACGAACTTCCCGCCTATAAATTTCCTCGCACCCGTCGTCGCCGGTTTCACGAACACGTCCAAAAGTTCCGCCACGTTCGGGTGCGACACTCTATTCAAGGCGACTATTTCCCTCAGAGTCCTCTTCGCGTTTTGTTTCGAATACAACGCGTTTCCGATGCGCTTCAACGCGACGAAGACTTTGTGCTCGTTATCGTACGCTTTCACCACGGTACCGTACGAACCCGAGCCGAGTAACGCGATTAAATGGTACCGCTCGCAGTCCACGTTCCAGAGTTCCGAGAAGACTCGATAGGACGAGAGGTCGTTGGAAAGGACGATGTTCTTCGGGTCCTGGATTTCCTGTCGTCGTTTTGCTTCGTTTTCTTCTTCCTCCTCCATTTTTGTTCTTCGATTTTTCTCTGTTGTCTCTCTCTCTCGAGATATATAAAAGAGAGAGAGAGAGAGAGTACTCGCGCGCGGTTCTCTCTTCTTTTCTTCAAACTCTCTCTCTCTTTTCAACAAAGCGCAATGTAAAGTCTCTCTTTCTTTTTCTTCTGACGCGTTTCCCCTTGAAAAAAAACTTCACTTCTCTTGGTGTCGCCTCTGTTCTTTTGTTTAGGGTATCAAATATTTTTTTTTCGAGCGAAGCGAGTTTTTTGGGTTCGTTGGTTTTCTTTTCTCTCTGGAGCTAATCCTCGTTTTCTTCATCACACTCGAGAGGAGTACACTCCTTCTCTTCTTCTTCTTTCAAAGAATCGTCACACAGAGAAAGCTTTCTGTTGCGAGAGTAGTTCCTTTTTTGTTGCCTTTCTCTTTTCTCGAACAGACGCGCTTCCGTTTTCTTGAACAGACGACCTAAAGAAGAGAGAGAAGCGTTCGATTTGTTTTGAATATATTTAAAGCGAAGGAGAAGAAGAAGAAGAAAAAAAGAAGAGATGAAACAAACGGAAGAAAATGAATCCGTCGTCGGCCCGTTCGTGTTTTCCAACTGCGGCGCGGTGTCCGTGCACAGATTCAGAGAAGAAGAGGAAAGCTTCGCGAGAGGCAACGAAAGACAAACGAGCGTATCCGTGAGATACGGAACGATTGTACACGTGGACGATGAGAATAAGTTAAGAGCGTTTGATGTGGACGAGGTTGGGAAGGAAGTGATGGGACTGAAAGGGAGGAAAGAGAGCGAAGCGATACTTTTTTCATCCTCGACGTCGGACGAGAAGAAGAATGAGAATACTAAAGGTGTCGTAAAAGGAAACGTGAAAATAGTGAGCGTGAAACCGAGGAGCGAAGATGTCGTCGCGGTCGTTGTCAGCGATGGAGACGATGACGTCTTGGAGTTTTACGACGTCGTCGGTAAAGGCGCGGTGAAGAGACGAGAGGAAGGTACTTTTACGAAGACGAAAAAGGTAAAACAGTTCGTTTGGGAGGAGAAAGAGGATGGTATGAGCTATGTTGTTGTCACTGAAGGTGGAACGTTGATTCGGAACGGGACGGAAGAGGTGGCAGGTGGAGGCGTTGAGTGCGCGGCGTGTCATCCAAAGACGAACGCGTTGGCGTACGCAAACGCAAAGGGCTCGGTATTCGTCGGGGAAGACGTTGTGAATTTGAACGACGTAAAGCGAATCGAATCGATTGCGTTTCCAAACGAAAACAGCGACGATTTGGTTTTAGTTTCTATATTAAACGGAGAGGATGAGTGCAGATTGCTTGCGTTGAGGAAGAAGGACGGCCAGTGGACGGCGAGCAAATTAGGCGGAGGGTTCGATATCGATCCCACGCAAGACGCGGCGACTGGGAATCCTTTGCACGTCGTCCCAATTAATGGTTGGGATGTCGCTTTGTGTGCGCACGCGCGCGCGTGGGATAACCAAGTGCTTCTCGTGTCCACGTCCGCATCGGAACCGTGTCGCGTTTTAGAAATCGACGACGATAGGTGCTTTTGCACGATCCCTTTAGCTTTCGACGACGAGAATAATTTTGTTTCTGGCGTCGCGGTGGATTACGGCGCCTCGTGCGGGGCCATGTTGAACCCATCCGACGGCGGTGCTGGTGACTTACCCCTAGGACCGACAGTTATCCTTTCCACGTCGGATGGACGCATCGCATGCTTTCGATTGGCGTGTTTGACAGATCCGCCCGGGTATAGGATTGAAAAGACTCCCAGAGAAGAGCCGGTAAAAATACAAACGTTGGCGGCACCGCAAAAAAAAGAAGATGATGAAGAAAAAGTAGAAGCTCCAGCGCCGGTTAAAAATTTGTGGGGTGCGGATTTCTTGGCGAAAAACAAAGCACATCAGGCGAAAGTTCAAGAAGCTATCGAAGAGGAGGAGAAACCGAAATCGGCGTTTAGCTTTGTTCCACCCGCAACGGGGGATAAACCTGCATTTAGCTTTGGTCCACCCGCGACAGGGGAGAAACCTGCGTTTAGTTTTGGCGTTCCTTCGACGCCGGCGGCAGACTTGAAAAAGGAAAACGAAGAAAAAGAAAAAGAAAGAGACAACGTCCCGCCGCCAACTCCAGTACCAGATCCGACGCCACCTAGAGCAGCGCCGCCATCAAGAACAACACCTACGTCCGCAGTTCCTTCTTCTCCGTCCGCTCCTACCTCGTTCGAAGCGCTCGCGGATGATCCTACGAAACTCTTGGAGCAACTCTCGCTTGGTAAAATCTCAGACGTAGCTGCGGCGCGCGAAAAGTTAAAACAACTGTTTTTGAAGGAGCACGAAATCGAAACTACGCCAAAGCAGAAAATTTCTGCAACAAGTAGCGGAGAGGCGAGTACTGCTTCACCAGTTCCAGTGATGCGGTCTATAGATGTAACAAAAATCGCCGACGATTCGAAGGCGTTAGCGCCGATGGACCCGAAGGCTTCGCCATTACCTTCTTGGGGTAAAAAGTTGGAAGGTGTTCCAAAGACCTCAGCCGCTTCAGGTGTGAGTACGTCAAAAGATATTGCAAATGCTCTCAAACTTATTGCGAATGATTTCGAAAACGCGAAACTTGAGTGCGACGCTATGTTATCGGACTGTAACGACGCGTGCGATGCGATTCAAAATGAAAATTCTGCATTCGCTGCGAGCGCGAAATTTTCAAAAAAACACTTTGATATTTCTACGCAAGCCAGAGATTCAGCTCGAGATGAAATCCAGGAGACGAAACGCGTCGCGAGGCTACAAAACGAAGCCATCGGTGAACTTTGGTCGCGCGACCGCCAGAACGAAACCATGCGATGTGAACTCGAAAGTCTCATCGAGGCTGCACAAGAAAATCTGGAGAAGAACCAAAATCAAAATCCCGACGACGAAGATTTGACTGAAATCGCCGATTTAGATATGGAACTCCCAACAGGTTTGCGAAAGTTGAAAGCTCAGCTGCGGCGAGAAATGGATGTCATCGCGCAAGGAGCGGCTGATTTCGAAGTGCGTACAAATCTCGCCGAACGCGAGAAGAAGCGGCTCGATCGCATCAAGAAGGCAGCCGGGAGCAGCAGTTCAAATTCAGTCTTGACGATGAATCAGAGTCGCTCGCAAGAAACCACGAGAGCGTTGAAGGCAGCAATCGAAACGCAGAAAGAAGTCATCGAAGATCAGAATGAACGTTTGGAAACAACTATTGCGGATCTCCGCGAGTTTGGGTACGACGCTGACGTGCGCGTCGGGAAGGATGGGAGAGTTGAAGTGAATGCGATTGAAACTCCCGGTAAGCAACGCTTAGCGGCGTTATCGTCTGGTGTGATGTTTAGCACGCCTGGAACGGCCTCGAGAGGTAGAGGTGACGATAATCTCGGAGTGGACGTGCCGACGACTTCGCACAAGGAAGCTATGGATCGCGCGATCAAAACGCTCGTCAAGCAACCTCGAGTCGTAGTCTCTGAAATGAAGCGAGACGTTTTGAAGCAACCGCTTCGCCGCATAGAACCGCGAATGCCTCCGAAGCGCATCGAGAGAACAGTTTCTGCGCCGCCTGTAGTATCTGCTTCTGCTTTTGCTCCTGTTTCTGCCGCGAAGAAAGTGGAGGTTCCTCCACCGCCAGGGGCGGCGGCGCCGGCTAAGGCACCACTCTTCCCGGCGTTCTCAGCACCTGTTGCAGCGGCACCGTCGAAACCGAAAGAAGCGCCGAAGAAAATGGAAGTTCCTCCGCCACCGTCGTTGACTGCACCTTCCTTGGCACCCAAAAAAATGACGAACGAGGAAGAGGCAGCGTCGAAGAAACCTTTGTTCCCGAGTCTTTCGGCGTCGTCGGCCCCAGCTGCTCCTGAAGCAGCGACGGCATCTAGCACCGCATCCTCTGTGACTCCAGCGAAACCAGTGGTGAACTTATGGAGCGCAGACTTCATGGCTAAAAATAAAGCAGACCGAGCGAAAATTCAAGAAGCCATTGAAGAGGAGGAGAAGCCAAAACCTGCATTCAGCTTTGCGCCATTGTCGACGAGTAGTGGTGGCGACAGTAAGCCGGCCTTTAGTTTCGGCATCGCTAAAAACCAACCCGAGAAGAAGAAAGAAGGAGAAGAAGAGGAGAAGAAGGAAGAAAGTGCTGATGATACTACTACTTTTCCTGCTCCTCCCGTTGCTTCTGCTCCTGTAACGCTGGCATCCTTGGCGCCGGCGCCGGCGGTGAAACCGCTCGGCTTTGGAACTTCTTCAATTGCAACGAGCGTCCCGAAATCCAAAGCCTTCGGATCTGTCGAAGAGTTAAAACTGGATGATAGTAAGGAAGGAGAGAAGGAAGAGGACATTCAGTCTTCACCGCCACCGTTACAACGCGCCGCGGCGAGTGCGAGCTCTGAGAAGACTGTGTTCAGCTTTGGATCGCTCGCGACGGCGGCGCCAGCAAAGAGGAAAGAAGAGGGTGAAACGTCCGCTCTATTTTCAGCGCCTCCAGAAACCCCGAAATTGGCACCTCCGTTGGTGCTTGCTAAGGAAAAGGAAGCTGCTGAAGCTCCGGTGACAGACGTCGCGTCGAGCTTTGGCAGTTTCGGAGGTTTAGGTTCGACGACATCAACGTCTGCAGTAGGTGGAATTTTTGGTAAGTCTGCGGTGCCTACGTCTACTACTACCGTGGCCGGTGCACCAACGGTGGCACCTGCGTTCGGAAAGCCCGCCGCTTCGGTGGCTGGTGTACCGGGTACGGGTACTTTTTCATCGTTTGGTAGTATGAATCCGCCTGCGTCTACAGGAGCCGTTGCTACGAGCACTGGTTTTGGATCTAGCGGTGGTGGTGGTGGTGCAGCCGCGCTCACTGGCACGCCTGGTTTTGGCCAAGCCGCAACGATTGGTGGAGGCGGAAGCGCAGCTTTTGGCACGCCCACTTCAACATCTTCTTTTGGTCAACCTTCAACGAGTGGAGGCGCGGCAGCATTGACGGGAACTCCATCGTTCGGCCAAGCGGCAAAGATTGGAGGTGGTACGCCTGCGTTCGGCTCTTCAACACCGCAGAGTACTTTCGGCCAAGCGGCAGCGACTACTGTTGCCGCCGCTACTGCCCCGTCGACGCCTGCTCCGACGTCTGGTTTCGCTGCTTTTGCAAATAAACCGACTGGATTTGGTGCCGCCGCGGCGGCTTCCGGCGGAGTTGGTTTTGGCGCGCTGGCGAGTCAAAGTGGTGGTGGAGGTGGTTTTGCGCAAGCCGCGCAACAAGCGTCTTCTAGTCCGTTTGCGCAACAAGCGCAACAGCAAGGCGGTGCTTTCGGGCAAGCGTCTAGTTTTGGCAATCAGCAGCAGCAACAACCACAAAGTTCTGGGAGTTTCGGGCAAACGAGCGGTTTTGGACAACCTTCTGCTGGTTTTGGACAACAACAAGGTACCGGTTTCGGACAACAACAACAAAGCACTGGATTCGGGCAACTACAACAACAAAGCACTGGATTCGGGCAACAACAAGGTGCTGGATTTGGACAACAACAAAATACCGGATTCGGACAGGCTTCTGGTTTCGGGCAAGCTTCTGCTTTCGGACAAGCTTCTGGTTTTGGCAGTCAGCAACAAAAACCTCCCGGACAAACTTCCTCGCCTGCGTTTACTCAAATGCGACGATAGAAACATTAGAAACATTAGATATAAGTTAATAATACTGAAAAATAGATTCAGAATACTAGAGAACAATTCACGCTACTACATAGTATGACATAGCTATTAAAGATTTCTTTCGGCTAACTCTCCGTGCAACGGCGCGTCTAAGGATAACTTTTCCGAGGCGATCCACGGATACGTGTGCTTTATGGTTTCTACGATTAACGCGTACACAACCTCCTCGCCTTTTTCGCTAAAATGCAACCCGTCCGAAAAATACGCGCTCAAATCCCCACCGCCTAACTTTTCAAACGTATCGAACGCGTCTGCCACACCTACCCCCATTTCTCTCGCCACTTTTTCCGCCGCAACCGCGTATTTCTCAGTGTGTTGATAAAGTCGATCCGGCGTATCGAACGCCGTCGTCTCCATCGCGTGTTGCACCCGGTCCTTTTCAATAATCGGTGGTGGCGTGATGACAATTCTCGGCACGTTCTTATACAAATTCAATATCTCCCGCATATTCTTCACGTATTCTTCGAGCGGAACCGCGTATTCGCGCTTGTGATTCACCGCGGCGTCGTTCGCGCCGAGAAACACAACCACCAGCGTTGGTTTTTTCACAAACAATTTCGGTTTCCTTTTCATCAAATCCAAAACCCATCTCGTGTTGTACCCGGAGTACCCTCTGTTTATAACATCCGCGCGTCTGACGTACGAAGACGCGAGTTTCGACACCCATCCTTTCTTTGAATCGTAGCCTCGTTGCGTCAGCGAGTCTCCCACGAGTAATATTTGTCGTCTGTTCCCCGCTGCATCATCGTCAGAAGAAAAACTCGTCGTAAACTCCTTCCATTTGGTCGCTAAAAAGTACCCGGTCATGGATGCGAGCGCGGCGACGACAAATCCGCCAAACGCTCGTTTATTCCGAGATGATACTCTCGAGGACTTTTTCGTGTGCGTCGATGCTCCAATTTCGCGATCGGCGACCATATTTGATGTGTATATATAAAGCGTCCGTCGTCTCTTAAAGTGGAGAAAATTCCCCTAAAAATCCCCTATAAAAATGACATCTCTCTGCGCGTCTTCAGCGCATCACAACACCGGTCGTCGCGTTACCACCACATCTCGAGGAGCAAACAATCGCAACAGTTGTCGTCGTCGCGTGGTACCATCCTCGCGTGCTGATGCTGATGCATCTAGGACCGATGATGAGGACAAAAATGAAAGAAGAAAAAGAGGATTGGAAACGAAGAAAGATTCGAGCAGACGCGCTTTCGTCGCGTGTTCTGGCTGCGCTTTCTGTTTTGCCGCTTCCTTTTCGGAGGCCGCGCGAGCGTTTCCAAAACTCTTAGACTTGAACGATGAAACCGTCGAGGACGTGAACTATGTGCTCGATCACAGGAATCAGCGGACGGACAAAGTGTTTGCCAAAGCGAGTGAGTGTTTGTGTTTTTCTTCTTTCTTTGCGAACTCCCTAACGAACTCTTTCCAACTAACTCTATAACTCTTTTTACGCAGTGACAACGATGGCTGGATACGAAAGCGTCATCGAAGAGAGAAAGACAGAATTATTCACGAGAGCATTTTCGAACAGAACAGGGAAGGTGGACGTGGTTGAATTAGGCGCGGGCACCTGGCCGAATGCCAAGTATTACGATATGGTCGCTTCGACGACGAATTTTGGAGTGAGCGTTGACGTGTACGGCGTCGATCCGAACGAGTACATGACTCCGTACGCGCTGGAGAATTTTGAAAAGGTGAAATCGGATAAGGTGAAATACGAGCCGTTGCGTGGCGTGAGCGAGAATTTGCCGTTTGAAGATGGTTCTGTGGATGTGGCGGTCGTGTCGCTTGTTTTGTGTTCGGTGGAGGATCAGTTGGCTTCGTTGAAGGAGGTGAAGCGCGTGTTGAAACCCAAGACGGGCAAGTTTATCTTCGTCGAACACGTGTTGAGTCAAACGAACGATAGCTTGAGACGTCAGCAGGAGGCATTGACACCGATGCAGATCAAAGCTGCGGATGGTTGCAGATTGAACAGGAAGACAGGCGAAGTCATAAAGAAGGTGTTTGGCAGCGAAAACGTAGACTATGAATACTTCGATTTGGATGGGTTTTGGGTTATAGGATCACAAATAGCCGGTATTGCCAGCGTGTAGTACGATAAGATGCACACAAATATTTATTCCTCATTGCACGGCTAAGGTGTGTAAATATCTCTTCAGCTCTAAAAATGGTTGCTGCTGTTCGTCCGTAGTCTTTTTTTCCTTTTTGCGTTCGGCATCAACGAGCTCCAGATTTTCCTTCAAAACCTTCGATACTTCGATACGCCGAGCCTCACTTTCTTTTCTCAATTGCTTACGTAACTTCTCGACAGTTTGTTCTAATACATCGTTCCGTTTTTGGACCGCAAGAGCTGCTTCTTCCGCGCGCGTCAAGTGTACTTCGTTCTCCTTGATGTCTTCTTCGCGAGCGTATCGGGAATACAGTTGCACAACGGCATCTTTCAACGCTTTGAAGTCCTCGTTTGCTTTTCTATCCACCACCTGGAACAAGTCGCGCTGGAATCTTTTAATCAACTGCTGCGATTTTTCCGCGTTTCTACGCTTCAACTTTGCTTCTTTGCGAAAGCTCTCTCCTTTGCGTGTTGTTTCTTCCAACTCGCCTTTGAGAGCTTTCACTTCTGCCAATACTTTTACTATTTCTTTATCCTTCAACTGTAAATGTTCGTTCAAATCGTTTACGGTGCGCTCAAACTTTGGTACAATCTCAAAATCGACTTTGACGAGTCTCTCGGAAAGTTCCGTCAGTTGAGAGGAGAGCTTCCGTTCTGATGCAATCTTCTTTTGCATCTCGCGAGTCGATTTTTTATTGTCTTCTTTCAAATCACGTATTTCAGCGTCGCGTTCTGCTAAAGTTTGTCTCGCCTTTTCCAGCTCTTCTTTGAGCACATCTCGCTCGCGCTTTGCTAACGAGGCCTCTTCGCGCATTAATTCTTCGTTTCTGGTTGCGCTTTCGCGAAGCTTCCGTGTTTTCGCGTGCTCAATTCGTAACTCCGCAGAACGATGGCGCTCGTACTCCACGTTTTCCTGAAATACCTTTTTCAAATTTTCAATCTCTTCGTCGGCGTCTTCTTCAACTTGGCGCTGCGTCTCTTCGCTAATTTCCTTCTCTGTGCGAATTTCTAGTTCTAGCTGCGCGATTTTATGCTGTAAAAGTCGCGTCTCTTTCTCCAATTTCGCTTCCGATTCTTTGACGTACGCCTCATGGGCCTGCACCAATGCTGAATTTTGCTCGTCCCACTTCGCAATTTCCTCATCTTTCACGACTTTTAAGTTTTCAGTCTTCTCAAACTCTTTCGCGAGTTTACGCCTATACTCTCTCTCTTTGTGTTCTTCGCGTGTTCGGCGCGTTTCGTCTTCGCTGCGCGTTTTCTCTTCAGTTTTTGCCCTCTCCTCCAGAAATGTTTCTCGCAACCTCGTTCGCTTGGCGATTTCTCTTTCCAGATCGTTCTTACGCTGCGTTTCTAGACGATTAACTTCTTCTCGATTCCGTTGGTCGGACACTCGACGCTCGTATTCGTGTCTGGCGCGAAGTTCACGAATTCTTGAACGGAGATCTGCTATGCTCTTCTCCTTTTCAAGTAGGACGAGGCGCGATATGAGCACGTCGTCTGGCGCGTCAGCGTCGCTCGTATCTTTTACGCTTCTATTTTTATCAAACCGAGGAAGAGGGTTATTGAAATTGAATGCACCGGAATCAGATTCTATAATAATCTCGAATGCAAACATTGTTCCGTCCGAGGCACACGCGAACACTCTCTTCTCAGTATCGGACGCACATATGGATGTAATTTCCCGATTGCTCGCGCATCGATATTCACGAAATTCTCCGGTCAACGGAGTTGTGTATACCCGCAACGCACCGCAGGATGTACCACATACCAGGAGTCGAGATGAATGCAGAAAGCACGCAGATGTTAGAGTAGTTGCTTTTCGTCGCGAGACCATTCTGCTGTGCTCCTCATCACTTCCGCTCTGGTCGAAAGTCGTTCCGGCTGTACCGTCACCGCCGCCGTTACAAGAGAGCGCTGACATGGATGAAGAGATTTCAAATTCTCGGCAAGAACCTGCGCCAAACTTTTCACCGTCTAGCTCTTTGATCGTTCGATCGCTTCCAACTAAAAACACGCCATTCCCGAGTTCTTTCGGCAGAAGTGCGACGTCGTCGTATCGACACCCCTTTCTCGCGTGTTCTGCGTTTCTCTTGTGTTCTCCAGATAAAGCATCAACACCGTGTAACTCCCAGCGATAACAGCAACCGTCCGCACCTATAGTAACGACATTTTCGTCGTCACTCGTCCATTTTACCCGTCTAACCTTTGACGAGTGTCCCCGAAGCGTCGACACATTTGCGCCTGTATACGTGTCGAAAATCTTGGCACAGTTACCATGCGCGGCCACAAACTTGTGTCCACCGTGTGCAAAACTGACATCACGCACGTTCTTCAATGGAAACTCGCGAGCCTTTTCGAGAGTGTCGCGGTGAATGTAGAACATGCGGAGTTTATCGTTGAAGCCAACGAGGAGAATATGTCCGGACGGATGCAATGCTACTGAAAGTGGCGTCTCTGGGAAGTGCTCACAAAGTTCAAGCGCACAGCTAAAAGCCGACGACTCTGTAGACGTGCTCGTACTAGAGCCGCGATCTGACGACTTTGCGGTCGTCTCTGAATGCACATCACTGGTCGTCAACGCGGTAGAAATGCCACCAAACAACATTTTATTCTTCTCTTTAGTAGACCAGATACGAACGGCGCCGTCAGTGGAACACGTAGCGAGTATCGGTTTCAAAGCGCAATGACTTGCACGCGAGGATGGAGATGGAAGCACAACGTTGTGCGATATCATATTACCACCACATGACGTACTGTTGGCATCTTGATTAAACGTGGAAGAAAACGATATCGTCGAGTTTGTCGCACCGGGTAGTTTCGAGCGTTCAGAAGCTGTGACGCTGAAGTTTTCCCGCAAAAGTACTTGGAACACGTCACTATGCGCGGTACCTTGCAAAGCGCTCTGTTCACAATCGCTGGAAGCTTCCTTCTCGGTCGTTATTTCCCGAACCGATGCGTCTGCATCTGAGACTGCGAGAGTGTAAAGCTCGTTCGTTGGATGGTCCATCCACACGATAAGAGTTTCGCCGCACGGAGAGACGTCCGCAGAAACAATCGCTCCCCTTTCAATGATCCAACGCACTTCTTGCGACTGACAAATACTAGTATCTGTAGTATCTTTACCACAAACGTCATCGAATTCTGTACCATCACGCGAGTTACAGTTGCGATTCTTCACATTCTTCTCATCGACCGCGTCTTCATCTACTCCGTCTACCTCACCTTCTTCTTCCTCTTCTTCTTCTTCTTCCGGACTATCTTCATAGGCTTGGTTTTTCCTACGAACAGACCAAACTCGGATTTTACCGTATGGCTCTTTACCCGCGGTAATCTTTCGATCGGCATTTCTGTTATACACGGAAAGGCTTCCGTTAGTTCCGAAAATACAAAAACCTCGTGCGCCGATGGCGCATACGCCCGTTGCGCCAATATTGTAGCTATTATTATTTTGCGCAAAGCAGTTTCGAATAATAAATATCGGTTGCGATTGTTCTAGTATCAACGCTTGTCCACTTTTAAATGCAACAACGACTCTCTCTCCGTTTCCTTTCTCTAACCACGCGTGATCGACTGGTTCATCTCCTTCAAAGGCTTCCCCGAATGGTATTGCGCTGGCGAGTTTGATAACGCCCCGACTCCCCGACGCCGAAGATGCGGCATATAAGTCAGCCTCTGACTTTTGAGGGAGCTTATACATTCTGATCACGCTCATAGCGACAGCTGAAACTGTATTTCTCTCGCGTGGATGAAATTTAAAACTCGCCGGATTGGAGTGTGACGTTGAATGGTTGCGTTGACCGACGCTTATGCGCGGCTCTGGAAGAAAACCAATCACGTGCGACACGTTCGACACCGACGAGGACTTTTTACCCGCAGAGAAAATATCAGAGTAAGCAGACGACGCAGGAAACGGATTGCTCGTCGACAGTTCTTGATTACTATTGATATCACCGTCGTTACTGACGTTGGTGCGCTTCGTCAGATCCGAGAAAGTCCACGAACGCAAGGTCCAATCGTTCTCGTCCGAAACTCTTTGCACTTTCGCTACAATCGAAGCTCCATCGGTTGAAAAACACACCTCCGTGAACGCATACTCACCGAAACATCCACTCATCGAAGCTACTGTTGCACTGGAAGAAGAGCTCGAACTTTTCTTCCCGTCTGTCCCGATCGCGTCTCTCAACGAAAACGTTCTCAACCTCGCGCGCCTTTGCGTCTGTCGATGTATCGCGCACAACACAATCGACGGTCCTATTTCCTCGTCTCCACTCTCTGCAATCGCGAGTAAAGAAGCAGTTTCGCCAGTAAACGTGATCGGTCCGGAAGCAGAAGCAGAAGAAGCAGAAGAAGAAGATACTCCCGCCTCCCTTCTTCGTTGACCACCGCCTTTTCCTCTCTCCTCTTCCTCCTGCTCCAAAAAGTCTTCGCTTCTCTCCCTCGCGCTCCCACCCCCAAAACACTTCTTCGCCGCGATCGCGGTCACTTTCCTCTGCCCGGGCGTCCCGGGCACGAACGCCACTTGCCTCCCGCGTTCGCTCTCCACCAACAACACGCCGTGACCAACCGGAAACGCGCAAAGCGCGTCGTCCAAGAACACAATCGAACGACACACCAAATCGAACGACATCGGCAAACCAAACGCGCCGGACGGTGCCACGCGCGCTTTTACCACCACCGCTCCTCCCGTTTTGTTGTTCTCGTCGTCTTCACGACCCTTGCGGATACTCCCTTCTTCTTCGTTCTTCATTGTATTCGTGCTCTGTTGGGGTGTGTGTCCCCGTCAAAACGAACCGTTTGGCGCTTTTATTAGATACGAAAAAAAAGTTTTTGGTCTATTTTTAGTCGTATTTTAGAGAAACGCAACGCGAACAACAGTTTCCCGAGCGCTCAAAGAAGCGCTTCTGACGTCAGAAGCGATGAAGACGAAACGAAGTGAGTGCTTTTATTCTCTCGTATATCTTATCACTTGGCAAAATCAGCGCTACTGCGACTACTCGAGAGGGTGGTGTCACACAATTTTAAAAGTGCTCGTATTTTATAAATATAAATTGGCGTTTTTAATCCATAAAACGAAACGAAACCTGTCGTTTGTTTGCACACAAAAGAAGATATCATGTTGCGAACAACAGTTTCCCGTCTCCTCCGGCGGAACGCGGGAACCAACAACGCAATATTAGGATTAGGAAGCATCAAAAGAAGAAACATCTCGACCGAAGAACAGATGAAACTAGAGCAAGAGATAAACGCGACGTTCGCGGAAGCGAGAGAGGAAATCGAAGCGGCGATGGAGAGCGTCGGGACGACGTATTTCAACGACGACGCGGAAATCGCGAAAGAATTAACCAGAGATTGCGTCGCGAAATACGAGGAGTTGTTGACGAAATGCGAGGGAGATGCGGGGAGGAAGGAGAAAATTCGAAGGAGCATGGGATTGAAAATCGAGCAGTTGAAAGCGGAGTGTAATTTGATCGATACCGCGCACGATGATTAGATTTTTATTAGAAGAGAGAGACAGAGACAGAGACTTTCGGTTGATGAGATGTATTGTTTGTAGTATAAGAAACGTAATGCGATGAGAGCGTAATAATTTGATCGATACCGCGGGCACGATGATTAGATTTAGAAGAGAGAGAGAGACCTGGTGGATGATGTGATGTATTGATTGTAGTATATAAACGTAACGCGTATTGACGATACAATTTGCCTTTTCCCCGGGGGACGAAAACATATCTTCACTTTAAAGAGGCCTCAAAAGTACGCGCAATAATGTCTTCCGTCTGCTTTTCTTTGCGACGAGCGGCGATGTCTTCGTCCTCGTCTCCGTGTTCTTGTTCGACGATCGTGAGAGGCGTGACCTCCTCCTCCTCCTCCCTCGCTTCTTCTTCTTCTTCTTCTTCTCACCAAAAATGGATAACAACGACGGCTTCGTCGTCGTCCAAAAAAGGAGGGACGAAAGTCGTCTGCGCCGCGGAGAGCAGCAGCAGCGGTGGTGGCAAAAGTAGATTTAAACGACGCGACCCGGACGCGAAACCTCCCCCGGCGCCGCTCGGGTCCGGACCACCGATGACCTCGGGAAAAATCTCCGAGCAAATCTTGGAAAAAACGAGAGAAGAAAATCCAGAGGTGGAAGTGATTCCGTTGCAGCAAACGCGGTTCCAAGGCGTGGCGAACATCGACGACGAATCGAGCGAAACGTCGCAATCGAACGTTTTGAAACGAAGAGCTATACTTTTCGCCGGCGACGTGGCTGCATTTTCTGTGTTCGCGACGATTGGCCGTGCGAGTCACGGGGAAGGTTTGAACCCGATCGATATCGTCGGCACGGCGTCGCCGTTTATTCTCGGCTGGGCGGCGGCGTCGTATTTGTTAGGGACCCAAGGCGCGTTCGGCGACAGCAGCCGACGGAGCGGCGTGGATAAACTCGGAAAAATCTTACCCTCGGTTGGGAAAACCATCTTACTCGGCGTCCCAATTGGCGTGATTGTCCGTTCTGTGGCGACTTTCCACGTCCCCGATATCTCTTTCCTGTTCGTTTCGCTCGGTTTCAACGGCGTCGCTTTGCTCCTGTGGCGCGTCAGTTTAAGTTCGGATATTCGCGTCGGAGGAAACAACGGAGACGCGACAAAACCGCGCACCAACAAAAAAGGGAACCCGCTCGAGTTTCTCTCCTTGTTGAGCGGTTTAGTCAAGAGATGGTAATAATAGAACGTAACAGAGTGTAAACGCAAGTGTACTAACATAAGATATCTGAATAGCACTTTTATTCTGAAACTGAAAAATTGAACACAACAAGACAGAAGAGAATCCTCCGGTGTCGTCGTCTCTTTCTCTCTCTCTCTCTCTCTCTCTCTTCTGTTATTGATTATTTGAACGAGGAAAACACGCGCAAAAAGCAGGCAAAATACTCTCACACATAATTGCCTCTTTCCCCGGGAGAGAAGCATTCTCCCCACACTTACTCCTCCTTCTTGAAAGCTTACTCGAAAGAGAGTGCGTGTGTTTAGTGCGCGCGCGCAGAGAGGGTAATAATGGGGTCTTCCTCTAAAGGCGGGAGCATGTCTTTCCAAGAGGCGTGCCAGGTGTTAAACTTAGACCCGAGAGAAGCTTCGAGCAACCCGAATGCGGTAAGATCCGCTTATAAAAAGATGGCGTTGGAGTTTCATCCGGATAAACATCCCGGGGCGAGTTCGACGCAAACGTCTTCGTCGTCCAACGCGACTGGTAAGAAGTCCTCCGGTGGTGCGAGTGGGAAACCAACGAGAGAGGATTTCGAGAGAAAGTTCAGGCAAGTCGTGAGAGCGTACGATGCGTTGACGAGACGGGACGATTCGGACGATTCGGAGTCGGACGAGGACGATTTTGGAGGCCCGAACGGCGATTTCGACGGCGTTTTTAAGAGTCCAGAGGACATGAGAGATTTCGCGGCAAACTTTTTCGAGTCGTTTTTCTTCGGCGGGGGGTTCGCGCAAGGAAGCAACGGGCCGTCGGGGAGGAGTTCGAGGAAACGACGATCTACGCATTCTGGTGGAAACGCGAACGCCTCTTCGGGTGGTGGAGGGCCAATTATCAAAGAAGTCAACGACGACGGGGAGGAATATTCGGACGAGGACTCGGACGATGACTCGGACGACGACGAGGATTACGACGACGATTGTTCGGACGATGACTCGGACGACGACGATTACGGGAGTCATTCGGACGATTACGATTCAGATAGAGACGGGTCGGATTCGTATTCGGACGACGAGGACGGGTACGCCTACGCGGATTTGAGAAAGTTTTTCGGTAAACCTCCTCCCGGATGGTCGAGCAAAATGGCCGCGCACATGCAAGCGAGCGCTGAAGCGATGGGGGATAAGAAGATGAGCTCGAAGAGCGCGCAAGGTATGTTTGACGAGTTGAGGTCCGGAAGCCGAAATAGCAGTAAGAGTAACAACGCGAATAGCGGCGGGTCGAGTAGATATCCTGGAGGGAGAGGCAGTGGACGTAGAGGCGATAGCGGCGGCGATGGAAAACGTTGGTTCGACTCGGATGGGCCTGATTTTGGACCAAGAGGCAGTCGAGGCGATGGACGAGGCGGACGTAGAGGCGATAAAGGCAACAACGGCTCGTTCAGAAGATCGCACAACGATAACCCAAACAATCGAGATTACGAAGATCAAGATGACGATCAGTTGTTTGAACACTTGGAAAAGATGAGGAAAGAGGCGGCAAAGTACGCCGCGGAAATCGCCAAGAAAGAAAACGAGAGAAGAAGAGCGTCGGCGCCTTTAGAAAAGCTGCAAAGGCCTACTTTAGTTTCGAGATCGGATAATACCATCACATTGAACGTGTATCGACACAAGTCGGGAGGTACGTTACCGCCGGATAGATGTTGGGAATTGAGTTTGAAAAGGCACGGCGATAGAGATTATACGGTGTATGCCGCGGTGAGGGGTAACCCGGTGGTGACCGTGTCGGATCTAGTTCCTGGAACGCGATACTCGTTTAAAGCGAGAGTCGGCCGCGTGTCCTCGGAGAAGGACGGCGA
>Ga0115555_1001085_pt1 | contig 18704 bp, 15 predicted proteins | sample COGITO_mtgs_1104_2_FD_87285 | JGI IMG/M metagenome (GOLD analysis project Ga0115555, IMG submission 87285) | Pelagic marine microbial communities from North Sea - COGITO_mtgs_110407 | ecosystem: Environmental > Aquatic > Marine > Epipelagic | place: Germany:Helgoland, sampling site Kabeltonne... | reverse complement strand
TTCTTTAATAGTTTCTTCATTAATTCATTACGGTCAGATATCACAAATCCATCGCTTTCTTCTATGGGAGAACCGTTTTTATTGCCGTCTTTATCCAGCTTCAACTTCTTGAGTTGTAGATCCACCATTTTGAGCTTCTTGTCTATCTTGGAGCTCTTTGCATCTATGGCGTTCTTTAGGAAGTTACTTGCAACCTCAAATATACGTCCTGAATAACGCGAGTCCACGTTCATGCCCAGGTCCATTAGGTTCTTATAGCTCTCTTCTGCTTCTACGGCCAGCTTGTCCATCTCCAGATCAGACATATCACCCAAGCCTTTCACCTGTGGCAGTGATGCCGCGATCTTGTCAAACTCCGCATAGCTTTTCTGTAGGTTCGCCTGTGTCTTTGGATCTAGATTTTTTGCTGAAACAGTGGTACCACCATTGGCAGTCTCTTTTAATTTTTTATCTTTTTCCTTCTTATCTACCTCTTTGAATTCTTCCTTGACATTTGGTAAATTGAGAATATCTTCTAGTTTCTTTGTCATTGTTTTATTTACTTACGTTTACCGTTGTGGAATAGTTGTTCTTCTGACACTACCCTGAATCTTAGTTTGTTCTGTTTGGCATATGCGTTAGCGGCCTCCCACTTGGCGTGATTTATCACAACCTGTTTCTTCTTGGCCATGCTTTTGCCGGCCGCTTCCATGGTGGTCTGTGATGCAGGTTTAACTTCCACAAGCTCGGCGTGTTTCTTGCTGTTCTTGTCGTTGTACACAATGAAAAAATCTGGCACGTAGACTGTGTATTTGCCCGTGAACGGATGTCTGTAAGGAATTTTTATACTCTCGCTGGCCCACTTGTACACATTAGGATGTTCATCACACAATCTCATGAAAGCATGTTCCCAACTTGATCTGTAGGTTGGGGTTTTTAAGCCAACATACTTCTCGGCATTCTTGGGATAGAATTTGCCCCTCGCGAATCTAGGTAACATTAGTCTATGATGTTTCTTGACACAGTCTCAACAGTTGCCAGGGTCTGTCTGACTCCTAACCTACTGGATTTGTATCGGTTGGCATTCAATATGATCGTTATCAGTTCAGACAGTTGTGCAGGCGACGCCTCGGTCAGTTTGTCTAACAGCTCGTGTGGTTTGATGCTGTCTATCTTGGCCTGTGACAATATCACGTATGCGGTCGACTCCGCCGCGGTCCTGGAGAAACCTCGCTTGACAAAGAAACCCACGGTGGTATCATATTCTCCCACATTGAATTGATATTCCGTTTCATAGTTGGTGGTAGTCAACTTCTCTATGGTCTTGTCAAGGTCGTCTTTCTGCTTTGGTGGTAAGTTGGTGTAGAATTCTGCCATTATAGTCCTGCCTTCTCTGCTACTATCTGAACATCTTGTGTTCCTCTAGCAATTTTTATGTATCCTTCTGTGACCAGTTTCCTCGTGTCTGTTATGGCCTTGTTGCTGTACACGTTCTTCACGTTATCGGAAGATGCCGCATACGCTATGTCGGACTCTGCCACAGTGAGCCCTGTACGTGAACCTATGTCCTTGTAGTATATGCTTGATGCTATCTGATCTCTGATCGATTCATCGTTTGACACAATGTTAAATGACTCGTCTGCAGACAGGAAGTTGATCGTGTCCTGCACGGGATTAGAAATAACGGTGTTGTTCAGTTTCGTTTTGTTGTCACTGGTTCCCCTGGGTGACGCTATGATGGCCCCTGCCGCCACGACCGCACCAACGGAGAATCGAGCAACTGGATTGGTTAACGATCCTGCCTGTTTGCCTATGTCCAGTATACCTTGTTTGGCTATACCTTTCAATTCTTGCTTGACGTCTTTCTTTTTTATCTTCTTGGCATTGTTGTAGGTGTTAGATGCACCCAGTATCGCACCCAGTATGTTTCCCGACTGTATGTTCCTCATCACTGACCCTATGCCATCTACAACACCGCCCGGTCCAAATATGCTGTTTGTTCCTCCGCCCAACACTGATAACGGAGATGGTTCGTTGTCGTAATTCACCGTGGCAAATCCTGGAACACTGTTCCTGTTGATTATCCCTGCCTTGTATATCACAGTCTCATATAATATCTGCATGGTGTTAGACATGATCCCTGCACCATCGGCCGCGTCCAGGTTGTCGTGACTGAATGATCCAATCACAGGATTGACCAATGTCATTGACGTGAATCTCTTCTTGTGTAACACGAATATCTGTATCCCTTTCAGGAAAGGTTTACCACGTTCCGCAGGAGTGTCCAATCCGAATTTGTTCGTCCTTTTTTCAGCACCGATGGAATCATACAAACTGTCTTTGGTTGCTGATATCTGTAGGTCTGAGTTCATGGACACCGAGTCCGCTATGTGGTACTCGTAGTATTTCTTCCAGAATGCGTTGACAGTGTCTGCATGGTCATCGTGGAATGTGATGTTGACCGGCTCGTATGCGATCCTCGTGGCCGTGTACATCTTCTTGTTGTACTGTACCTTTTCTTCCATACTCATGTCGTACTTGGGTAGGTCACACGCCTTGACCAACATGTTGAGTTGGGCTCTCTCGCTGGGGTTGAATTTTTCAAATGCTATGGAGTCATCGAGATCGAATACCACGTGAAACAGAAACTTCTGTTTTGGCATCAACTGGTAATTGTTATCGAGGTACAGTCTAGATGCGTGTCGATAGTCCTTCATCCCTGGAAGACCATCTTGGAAACCTTTTAAGAAATTGTTAATGCTTGGCATACTGTTATTTATAGTCACAAAAAAAGCGCCTATAAAGACGCTTTCAGTGTATTAAATGCTAAGTCTAATTTTGTTTATTACTGTCCACCACCTGTTGAAAGTGTACCGATCGTTCTAGCCACTGCTGTTCCGATTCCTGTACCCTGTGGTGTCTGTACCGCATTGTCGTATCTGATCTGCATAGTGATAGTCACTGGTTCCGAAGTGTTGTAGGCCAGTGTGTTGTAGTTAACGTTCTCAACATAAGCACCGTAAAGTTCCCATGTCTCTAGAACGTTTGGAGCACTTGATCCGTTACCACCGTCTAGCATTTCAATTCTACCTGTGAATTTGTAATCAATACCTGATGCCGCACTTGACTGTTCGAAGAAATCAAACTGTTTCTGTATCTGTTCACCGACCAGTTTGCTAACTGAGTTGTTGACGTCATCTCTTAGATTGATTGTGATTGTTTCCCAAGTGTGTTTACCTGCCATGTATACTTTTGAGTTGTACACATCTAGTGTCACTGTGTCAAAAGTCAAGCTGGGTCTTGTCACGTCTATTACTTGTTTTGTTAGTTCTGATCTTGGTGTTGATACTCCAAAATTTTCCAGGACCAATCTGAAACGATACTGGAGTTTTGGCATCAACAGACCTTGTGATGCTGAACTTTGATCGTTGCTTAAAGGTACTGTAAATTTTGATAATGTTGATATTGCCATTTGTTTCTCCTATTTATCGAAAATTAGCTTCCTAATTTTGCAATTTCTCCTGTGTTTTTAATCCTCAACGGTATGTAAATAAATTCAACTGATTTGATCGGCTCAATTGCTATATCTACGTACAGTTCATTTCTATCTATTCTAGTAGATGTGTTGTTTGTGTCATCACAAACTACCAAGAAGTCAAACAATGCTCTCTGTCCGACCAGTTCCAACAAGAATGATTCGACCGCACCTTTGATCTCGTTCCTTGTCAGTTCATCATTTGGTTCGAATATGAACGGTTTAGCAATAGCATCTAGTTGTGTTCTTAGATACACTGCCAACCTTGCAACGTTGATCCTATCCAATGCTGAACTTGCCGATGTTTTGGTTAAATTACCAAAGTTAACTATGCCTGCTCCTGCAAAGAAAGTGATCGGGTTAATCTTGACTTCATGCATTGAATCTCTCACTGACTCCGTCACAGATATTGTTTGGAATTCTCCAGACGCTGAGTCGATGTAACCAACTGCTGTGGCATTGTCAACGACACCTCTTCTTGTTCCCGATGGTGCGAACCATGGGAAAGCGATGTTATCGTTGTTTGCCAGTGTCCTCATCATCATGTGTGATGCCGGAACCACAATTGATTTACCTGTGTTGTCTGTTGTTAATCCAGATGGATAAAACACACCCAAGTAATCACTTGCACTTATTAGACCGTCTTCACCGTTGTCCAGTGCACCTGCCGTGTTGTTGGCCCAGTTCTGGATTGCTGTTGATGTTCCATCTAATCTCAAAGGCGTATCTCCAATTATAAACGCTGTGTTGTTCCTGTCTGTGTTCAAGTTGATCATGTTTGAGATCAGTTCAGGGTAACCAGGTACAGCAATAACATTGTAGCCTCTTTGGTCTTCTCTGATTGCTTGGTTGGTGTCGATCTCTGATTTCAGTTGCTCAACGATGACTTTTCTCTGTGCTTTCCTCCCGAAAGATCCAGAACCATCTGCGTTGTTGCTTGACTTAAGAACCCATCTGTCTGGGTAGTAAGTTGCAACAGATTCATTGTTTGTTCTGATGTTACCCAACCCTGCTGATCCACTTCCTGGATACTTCGTGGTTGTGATGTAACTGTTTTTGTATTCTTTAACATTGTAACCTGAACGTCTAGTGTTCCAAAGCAATATACCTTGTGGGAATAAAGTTGGATCTGGCGCATCCGGGTCTAGGAAACCATCACTCAACAAGTTCTTGATTGTTGAAGGTACCCCTGCCGCTGTTGATGTTCCCGCCACTTTGTCAGTCGTTGTGTGGAATCTCGCATCTGCAAAAACTATACCGTCTTCTGTTGTTTGGTCAGCTTTGTCAACTAGCACCCATGCCGCACCTGTTGTAGTAACTGCTACCTGGTTGGCTGTGTTGCTCGAACTGATCGAAGCCGCTGTGTTATATTTGTAAAGTTTTGGATAGTTTTCCAAATCACTTGTGTCAATCCATAGGTCGTTCGTCACAAGTGCAGTACCATCTGACTGTGTAGTCGGTGCTGTTGCACTAAACTGTGGACCATTTGGATCTGTAGTTGAGTATGCAGTTGCATATCCAATAAAAGTTGTTCCGTTGTGTGCCATGATGTCTGCTTCAAGGCTAGTGTCATACCATAGTGTTCCGTCAGCTGGCTCGTTGCTTGGAGCAGAAAGTGAAGCTGTGTAGCTCAATCTCTTCCAGTTTGAAATCAACAATGCATTGTCGGCCGATGAGTCAATAGTCTCCCCAGTCGGAACCTTGTACAAGTTGTCAATCAGTGTTGAACTGTTTGCCGTGTACGATCCATATTCATGTGCTGTCGTTGTACTAAAACCAGCATCTGCTAATGGAGTACCGCTTGTGTCTACCATTCTGATGTCACCGCCCAGTACGTGTGTAAGCACGATCTCACCAGTTGTTAATTTACTAGCTCTGACATTTATTAGTTCAGTAGTTGATGTAGATAATGCAGAAGCGTTAACTTTAGCGTTAACCGCCGCAACAAAATCATCAGCACCTGTTCCGCTTAGTGTGACTGTAACTGCTGTACTGAAACCATCTTGATTTTTTCTTGTCTCCTTGATTGAGAAAGTTTCTGAACTTGTGAAACTTGGAGTAGTCAATAACCCTGTAACAGTAGTTTGGCCACCTTCGTATCTGAATAGTTGGAAGTCACCAACGTTAGGAGTAGTGTCAGCCGAGTCGGCCGCCGTTATGCTCTGTTCAGTGATGTTGAATTGTGTGTATAAAGTTCCTGTTGCTAATGATGTTCCACCTGTCGAAGGGTCTAATTTGAAGATTGCCGTGCTGTGATCATCATGTAATGGGGCCGCTATTGTTGAGAAACTTGCACTATCCGAAGCGTAAAGTTTTGCAATAATGTTAGCACCTGCATTAGCCGATGTAGTCTTGAACCAAACAGAACCATCGGGCCTGTCTTCGTCTGCAGTTTTCCAAGTGGGTCTTGAAGTGTGTGCCGCTTGTAGGAATTGAACACCATTTTTAACACCTGCTGTGATTCCTAGGCTAGCTAGTAAGCCTGTGCCTTCGTCAAATCTGATTGTCCCTGTTCCTCCTGCTGAGTCACCTAGTGCTAGACCGTTGTGGAATATATCTAGGTTACCTGTTACTGAGTTAATAGAAGCTGTAACGTTGGTCACGTTAGAACCGATCGCTGATGCAACCGCAGTTAAAGTTGTTCCTGATACAGTGACAGTTACACCGTTCATTATCATGTTGTGACCATTCGTAACTGTTGTTCCTGATGCAACTGATACCACCGGTAATGAAGTGTGCCAAGTTTGTGATCCAACCTGTACCCAAGTGTTACTTGCTGTCTTCTTGAAGATCTTGTTTGAAACGTGTGTTGTGTTGATTGCGTATGATCCAACTTGTCCAATAGAAGTCAGTGGTGCACCAGTGGAAACACCGCCAACTAATTCACCAACTAGTGTGATCAAGATTGGAGTAATTGCTGTAAACGTTTGATTAGTTTGAGACCATTCAAATAAACCATAGCTAGTTGATGCAAGGTCAAACCAGTATGTTCCGTCTGTTGGGTCTGCTGTAGGAGCCGTTGCACTGCCTAGTAATTCGCCAGTGTCAATGTTTGCTCTTAGAACGTAAGCTCTGTTGGCCACACCCAAGAATGAGTAAGCCGCTTGTAGACCGTATTCGTTCAACTCATACCCTTGTAATGAATTTCCTGAAGTGTCAGTGTAGAAACTCGGATCCCCGAAAGTCTCTGTTAATTCTCTTTGTGACGAGATCAAGTAAGCAGTGTTGGCGCCGGCAACTGTTGTTCCAGTCGCTGTTCCGTCTCCCGCTCCGTTTGTCTTATCCTGTCCTGATGCTACTATGAATAGTGGTGTTGTACCCGCATCTGATGGTACATAAAAGCTCTCGTTTATTACTGAAACTTCTACTCCTGGTGATGTTAAAGCCATTTTTCGTTTTCTCCTTGCAAGTTTAACGTATACAGAGTTATTTATTCAATCATATGGTTTTTACGATATAACTTGCTATTTTCTGGTGCCTATATAGGCGACTTAAATAAGTGTATGGCATACAAGGACAGACCGTTGTGTAAGGAGTGTAAGGCAAAGCCTCGTGCCTATGCTTACAGGAAAGGAACAAAGATCTACTGGCGTAGCCTGTGTGATACCTGCAACAGAAAGAAAGCTGGCAAGAAAGTGGGAGGAATAACGGCCCTGCAGAGATCCGGATACAAGAAACATAAGAAGTGTGAGCTGTGTGGGTTCAGGGCACAGAAACAATCTCAACTGGATGTGTTCTTTGTGGATGGGAGTATGAGGAATACCGCGACTACTAATCTAAAAACTGTTTGCGCCAATTGCCAACGGTTGGGCAGTGTCCGTAGACTTGGATGGCGTATTGGTGATCTTGTTGCTGACGATTAGATCGTCAACTTGTTGGTGTAATTCTTCCAGTGTTCCGTCGTTCTTGATAACATAATCAAACTCTGATTTTGCCCATGCATATTCCGAAGAGTGAATGCCCGAGGGTTTGATATTACCTTCAACATAGCTTGTAAACCAATCAGGATCTTGTCCTCTTTTTACAAGTATAATGTTGCCTCCGGATTCCTTGATCATCTTGATTTCATTTTCAAATCTTGTATCTGATATCACCGTTGGTTCACCCTTGTATCTGGCCATGCAACTGTCAATCCATATGCCATCATGCATATTCTGACGCATTACTTCTGTGCCAAAGTGTTGTAGCACCCAACGAGGTGTTACATCTTTATTAAATCTTTTACTCCAAAAAGCATCAGGCCGTTCTCTCCATTCTCTGCTTTCGGCTGTCTTGCCTTCCAGCATTTCTCTGTCCCAATTGAACATAGAACTTACTGCATCTTTTAAACTTTTTGCGAATGAATCTTTTTTGAAATTATGTTCTTGTACTAGTCTTTCTGCGACTGTGTCCTTACCAGAACTTATTAAACCTACTATGCCTATTAACATAGACTTATTATACTATTTTTTTAAACGTTTTTCAATCTCTTTTTTAACATCATGGATCTGTGTTAATACCAGTTTACGCATACTTAATTTTCCCTCTTTCAGGGCGTGTATGGCAATGTTCTCTAGGTCATCGACCATGTCGGCCAATTCGTCTAGTGTGCATTTGGTAAGTTTTTTGTATCTGTCGTCTATCATGATACTAGTATTTAAAATAATACATGTAAGAATTTACCGGTAATAGAAGTTAACCGATAATGAAACTTGTTGGACTCCCGCCTTCTTGGAAATTGCCTATGTCTGCCTCGAGTCTGTCCATCTCTGCCTGGCCTTCATTCTTCAATGCATCACCGTTCAGTGTTGTTCCACCTTGTGGTCCTGCTATGGTGTTGAATTTTCCCCTTGCTTCTCCCAACATGAGTTTAGATACTGCAAGTGTGTAATCTCTGATCCATGGTTTAGAATAGATGTCCTTGAACAGCGTTATGTCAGGTCTGAAATTGTCAGTGTGCATAAGGACTGTTTCGTCGTCCGCCCTGGGTCTCTGTGTGATAGTTAATTTCTTTGTTGCCACGTCAAAATGGAACTGTATGAAACTACCAAACATCTTACCTACTAATTCCTGGTATGATGCAAACGCATAGTAAGTGGCCAATCCACCTGTTGCTCCCGCTTTTAACAGATAGGTGTTTGTGTAGGCCAAGTTGAAAGGTTCGAACAGTGTTCCGCCTTCGCCACCTTCTGTCCTGGATCCAACACTTCTCCTGTTGAGATTTCTCACATTGATAATCTCATCCGGTAAAATGTATGTGTTCTGATTTTTCTTTAATTGAAGAAAAGCATAAGATTCTTCCACAGCGTTTGATGATCTTTGTCTGAATTTGTTGACTGCTCTTTCCAGCGCCGTTTGATAGTGTTTAGGGTCTAATTCAACGTCAATCATACCGTCACCTAGGTTGTTCTTGACGTAATCAAATATTTCTTGTTGTCCTGTTTGTAGTTCTGACATACTCATATTTATTACCTTTGCCTGTGCAATAAATATGTATGATATGCCAAGATTGTCCATTTTTAAGCCTGAAAAAGGTAATGACTACAAGTTCTTCGATCGTAACATCAAGGAGATGTTCGTTGTTGGAGGAACCGATCTACATTTCCACAAGTACATAGGCCCCTACGATCAGGGAGACACAAACAAGGACGGAGAGGCAAGTCCTACAAATCCTCAGTATTCCGGAGACTCATTAAACGAGAGAACCATACAGGATTTACTTTTCCTAGAGAACAGGGACAGGAAATATGCAGATGATATTTACATCGTGAGGGGGATTTACAATGTGCAAGATGCAGATTTCAACCTTTCACAGTTTGGTATGTTCTTACAGAACGACACACTATTTTTAACAGTACACCTGAACGACATAGTTGAAAGATTAGGCAGGAAACCAATGGCAGGTGATGTCATAGAATTCCCGCACATGAAAGAAGACTACTCGTTGGACGAGAGCATACCGATCGCATTGAAAAGATACTATGTTGTGGAGGATGTTAACAGGGCGGCGGAAGGATTTTCGCAAACATGGTGGCCACACCTGTTGAGATTGAAGATGAAGACCATGGTAGACTCGCAGGAGTTCAAAGACATCATAGGTGATGCAACCACAACAGGATCCCTTGCCAGTTACATGTCAACATTCAACAAAGAAAAAACAATTAACGATCAAGTAGTTGCACAGGCAGAAGCAGATGCACCCAAGTCAGGATTCAACTATAAGCAGTACTATGTTGCACCCATAGACGAGAGAGGAAATATTAGGACAGAAAATGTTAACACAGAAGAACAAAGAGCAAGTGGTGACAAAACTGTTAATGCTACAATAGACACACCGGCAAGTTCGCACTATGGCTTCTACATGGACGGCGATGGGGTCGCACCAAACGGACACCCGGCCGGATTTGGAATATCTTTCCCAACATCGGGTGTTGACGTTGGTGATTATTTCTTGAGAACAGATTACTTACCTAACAGATTATTCCGTTATGACGGAACCAGATGGGTTAAAATAGAAGATTCCGTTAGAATAACTACAACTAACAATAATTCGAGAGCAAACTACAAAACAAGTTTTGTTAACGATGCAACAAGTTCAACGATAAATGGTTTGACAGTAACACAGAGACAATCATTGACAGATGCTCTCAAACCTAAGGCTGACAATTAAGAATGCTACACTTTTACGAAGGACAGGTAAGGAAATTTTTAACTCAATTCATCAGGATTTTGAGTAACTTTTCTGTGGAAACAGGCCGAGGTAAAGATAATTCTATACAGTTAAGAGCTGTTCCGGTAGTTTACGGAGATCCTACAAGACAAGTTGCAAGTATAATCAGGAACAATTCTGAGAACGCATTACAGTATGTTCCAAAGATTGCGTGTTACGTTAGAGAACTGAACTATGACAGGGAAAGAATGCAGAACCCCTATCACATTGAAAAACAACATTTAAGAGAAAGGAATGTTGATGCAGACGGAAATTACACAAGCGAAATAGGTGCAGGATACACGGTCGAGAAAGTTATGCCTTCTCCCTTTAGATTGGAAGTGACTGCAGACATCTGGAGTTCAAACACAGACCAGAAATTACAGATCATGGAACAGATATTATACCTGTTCAATCCAGACTTCGAGATACAAAAATCAGACAATTACATCGACTGGACCAGCTTGAGCTACGTGGAACTGACCAGTACAACGTTCTCATCGAGGACCATACCCGTTGGGGCTGACTCTGAGATCGATATCGCTACATTGACATTTTCAATGCCAATATGGATATCACCTCCTGTGAAGGTCAAGAAACTGGGAGTTATACAGAAGATCATAATGAGCATCTATGATGACGATGGCGGAATAACAAAAGGGTTAATAGACGGTACACTAACATCGAGGAGTTTCATCACACCAAACAATTTTGGATTGCTGGTGACTGGGAATCAATTGAGATTACTGGGGTCTACAGGAACAAGTGTGACTTCGGGAGGAGACGGATTCCAGACAGGAGCGAATGAACCATCTAATTTTGATCCATTTGAGACATTTGGTCCAGCAGTCAACTGGAAAACATTACTAGACCAGTATGGTAAAGTGACCAACGGCACATCGCAGATCAGACTTACCCAACCCAATGGCAACGAGATAGTAGGAACGATTGCAACAACATCATTAGACGACACAATTTTGTTATACAGCATTGATTCGGACACGATACCCGCAAACTCACTGACAGCAGTTTCCAAGATCATAAATCCTGCAACATTTAGTCCTGGCACACCTGCAAACGGTGACAGGTATCTGGTCATAAACGATGTGGGAGACAGCACCTCATCATTCCAGAGTGCAACATGGGGAACACTAGTGGCAAGTATTGGAGATATCATAGAGTACAACAGTTCAACTGGTAAATGGAACGTGGCGTTTGACGCTTCAAATCCAGATTCAACACAACATTATGTTACCAATTTAAACACAGGAATTCAATACAGGTTCAATGGCACAGAGTGGGTCAAATCATACGAAGGTGTGTATGCACAAGGTACTTGGAGTATTGTGTTGGACGGTGGAGCAGATCCAGGATATAATTCAAGCCTTGACGCCACTACTCCATAATTGTTATAATAATACATGGAAAAAAATATAGTCTGCTCAGGGGCACTGTTCTATTCAACTGGTACCAAGCGTTTCCTGTTCTTGCAGAGGACCGACAAGAAGACACAGGGCATGTGGGGATTGGTCGGAGGCCAGGCCAAATACACTGAATCAGCATTTGAAGGATTGAAGAGAGAAATCAAAGAGGAAATAGGAGATACTCCTAAGTTCAAGAAAGTCATTCCCTTGGAGATGTTCACTTCAAATGATCAGAAGTTTTTCTTCCACACTTATCTTATTGCGATAGAGACTGAATTCTTACCTAAACTGAATGATGAACATTCGGGATACTGTTGGACTGCGTTTGAATGCTGGCCCAAGAACTTGCACATGGGTTTGAAGAATACATTGAATAACAAAGCCATCAAAGGCAAGTTACAGACTATACTAGATTTGATAACTTGATTAATTAACCAGCACTAATTTTTACAGTACCGCTGTCGTTCCAGAGTTGACCTGCATTACTAGGGTCGCTTGTCGGCAATTCCGTTGCCATTACTTTCCCTGAATTGTTTATCATCAGTGTGCCGTTGTCGTCTGGTAGGTCTATGTTTCTTTTCGTAGTTGATGTACCTGACACGAAGGTCTTTTTACCGTCTTCTGTCTGCCACACGAATGGAACATCACGGTGTGCGTAGATGGCATTGTTGGCGATGGTCAATAGGGGTTTGTGCTGTCCGTCTTTCCTGCCGATTATCTGTATCACGCTTTGGTCTGCACCTTTCTTGTTGTCCTTGATGCTACCTTTTATCGAGCCTATTGTGATGTTTTCGCCGGCATCGTTTTTTCCTTGGAACTCCAACCAAGTATCTGCGTTTATTTCGATGTTACCACTTATTTTTACACTCATGCATATATTTATTTTATAAAGCCAAAAAAAAAGGCCCTATATTTCTACAAGGCCTTTTGATTCTACTAAAAAGTAAAAATATTTATTAGTTGTTTGTCCTCACCGCACAATTTACCAATTTGATTCCTGCGTCAGTTGAGCTCTCTAGTGCTCTACCTATCACGTTGAATGGTGAAAATGATTCGCCTGTTGCAACTGCTCTCGCACAACCTTTCGTTGATGATGAAACTAGTCTTTGACCTTTGGTCACTGCACCTACTACTCTCACTGGAGTTCTTCCAGTCATCGCAACAAATGGGTGTGAATCGTTGTTACCTGCACCTGCGTTCATGGCGTATGCTGGTTGATCAGATATGACACCAAACACTTGATCAGATAAATCTGAAGTTGTCTCTGTGATCTCTGCGTCACCGCCAACCATTACTACTGCACCTGCCGTCATTGGAGCGTCTGCTTCGAAACGCTCGGCAACGTCCGCGTACTGAGCCGAAGTTGCTAAGGCGTGTATAACATTACACCTGATGTCTACTAGGTCTGCGTTTGTTGGTAGAGAATCAGCCGCATGTTTGTATGCTGTGAAGGCACCACCCGCGTTACCATGTATCGTTGTTCCGTCATCTGCGAAGGTCTCGTCCCAAACCCAGAACAGATCCGTCTCTGTAGCGGCCGAAGTAGAACCCCTCTGTACTTTTAAACCTGTTAAAGAAGGCATTCCTGAGTTGGCAGATACGTTTCTGTTCAACTCGATGATGTTGTCCTCAACTGAAAGTGTCGTTGTGTTAATAGTTGTTGTTGTTCCATCAACTGTAAAGTTACCCGAAATTCTCATGTTGTTAGTAACAATAGTTTCACCTGTAGCAGTAAGTGTAAGATTACCGGAAGATGCAATTACTAGATTAGTACCATTACCTTCGATCTTCTCACCATCGTCACCAAACGTTAAACCAACGTTGGCTGGAATGTTAATATCAGTGGTCGCTGTTAAATTTATGTCATTACCTGAGTTAAAAGTAAAGTCAGTACCATTTGATTCAATCTTCTCGTTGGCATCTGTGAAATGTAATCCAATGTTGGTCGGAATAACAATATCCGTTCCCGCTGATAAGTTAAGCAAGTTACTTGAAGATATTGTCAAGTCCGTACCGTCACCCTCAATCTTCTCACCTGCATCACCAAACACTATTCCAATGTCATTGGCCATGTGTACATCTGTTACTGCCGCTAAATTGATTTTAGCACCTGAAATTGTTAAGTCTGTACCGTCACCTTCGATCTTTTCTGAAGCGCCACCAAACACTATTCCCACGTCATTTGGTATAACAATGTCTGTAGCCGCTGATAAATTTAGTAAGTTACTAGAAGAGATAGTCAAGTCTGTACCATCCCCTTCGATCTTCTCACCTGCATCACCAAAAACTATTCCAATATCATTGGCCAGTTTTACATCTGTCGCCGCCGCCATTATGATCTGGGCACCCGATGTGATTGTTAAGTTTGTGTCATCCCCCTCGATCTTCTCACCTGCTCCAAACGTGATTCCCACGTTGACAGGTATTACTACGTCTGTCGCCGCCGCCATTATGATCTGAGCACCGGAAGTCACAGTCAAGTTTGTACTGTCACCCTCGATCTTCTCACCAGTACCAAATGTCAAACCTATGTTTGCTGGAATTACTACATCAGTTCCTGCTGTAAGATTCAATGCGGCAGAAGAAGTGATAGTCAAGTCTGTACCATCTCCTTCGATTTTTTCACCTGCATCGCCAAAAACTATTCCTCGGTCATTGGCCATGTGTACATCCGAAGCTGTTGCTAAATTGATTTTACCACCTGATGTGATTGTGAAATCAGTGTTGTTGGTTTCAATGTGTTCTCCACCATCACCAAAAACTAAACCTACTGCATTTGGAATGTGTACATCTGTCGTTGCTGTTAAATTAATTTTTGCACCGGAGTTTACTGTTAAATCAGTTCCATCTGATTCGATCTTTTCATTGGCATCTACAAATTGTAATCCTATATTGACCGGTATTACTACATCTGCTCCTGCGTTTAAGAGAATGTTTCCAGTTCCTTTTGGAGTGATGTTTATTGGAACGTTTGTTTCTCCACTTGATCCTATGATTGGACCGTTGCCTGATGCCGCGTTTGAAATTTCTAATTCATTAACTGCTGAACCTATTGTCTGGAAAATGATCTGTTCATTTCCACTTGCGTCTGCAATGAATCCTGCGTCTGCTATTTTTGGTGCTGTTAAAGTTTTGTTAGTTAATGTTAATGCCGCCGCCGCTTGGTCATCTACGTACTTCTTGTTGGACACGTCACCGTCAGCACTTGGTGCCGCGGTCGCTAGTCCTGTTATTTTATTGGTTGAAGCATTGAGTACGATATCTCCTACTTCCAGTCCGTTGTTTACTCTAAAATTTCGTGTTGTCATGGTTCCATATCTCCCGCATGATTGTTAATATTGCTTGTATTTATGTTGATTTGACCCTATTCCTCTGCTAGACAGCTTATTCTGTATGCATTGGCCACTGTTGAACCACCTGATGTGGACGAAATGGTCAGTTGGACAGTGTTGTCGGCTGTGCCGATGTAATCGCCAGCGAATTCCAACTGTGTGGTTTCCTTGGTTGAAACGTAAGGTCCTGCACTGACACCCGCCTCCCCTATGTCACCACACATGTACACTTCCTGTACACTGTACGCACCCTCTGAGGCATTCTTGCCCACAACATAGTACACTGCCGCAGTTACTTCGTCGAGATCGAAACTGTCAAACGCTGTGGCAGTTGAACTCACTGTGGTTGCACCAATTGTCTTCTGGTTGGCATTTGATACGGCTGTCATTGAATCTGATAGTAGAATTTTGTGTGTTTTCAATTTTAGGTTTGGTGTCAGTCCTGCCGCACTTAACACAACATTGGATCCGCTTATGGCCGCTGACAGCGTGATCATGTCATTGTTGCCGGTGTTGACTGTGCCGAACTGTGACACGAAAGCGTTGGTCCCGTCATGCACCACAAGTGCTTCTGTCACACCCGTCTCGGTCTTGGCGTCGTCATCGATCAGTATGGTGTACTTCGCGGCCCTGAATGAAGCGTGGGCGAATGTGTCTATGCTTTCTGAGGCAGAATCTACATCCGTGTTTGATGTTGTTACAGTGACACCTGATGTGGCATCGGCAGTGTTTGCTGTCGAGATTGGAATCTTGTAGAAACTGACTTTGCCATCTGCACTAGGTCCTGTTATTTTAACCCTGACCTGATCCGCCGCCATGTCCGCCGTTGTGGTAGGCAAAAGGTTTCCAGTGCCAGAAGAACCTCCCCTTGGACTGCCGACGAAAGCATTACTATTGTTGTGGCAAACCGTGAATACTGATCCACTTGTGTGGTCGTTTGTGAGATCGTTCAGTGCCATGAAGTACCATGCCATGTCGAATCCAGTTTCTTGGAAGTAGTCCACAGTCTTTGCCGAGGTGTTCACTTTCTTGTTGTTTTTGATGACAGCCCTTGAGTCATCTGATGCTGTTGTTGTTACTGTGTCAAAACTTAAAGTACCCGAACCGTCTGTAATCAGTGCCTGTCCCGCCGAACCATCTGACGTTGGCATCTTGAATGCCGTGCCACCTGATGTAAGAATTAAGTTAGTTCCGTCTGATGAAACGGATTCATCGGCATCGTGTAACTGGATTGTTGGTGTTCCACCGGAGTCGGTTACTAATATACCTGTGTCGTGTACATGGGTGATCGCTATCTCATCATCGGCACCAAATGATAGTATTGCTCCATCGTGTTGTAATTCTAAATCTTGTGTTAATGTTACATCTCCGTCTGACCCTATTGCAATAGCATCTGTGTCCGATGTATGTCCTATAGTTGTACCATTAATGATTACATTATCAACAGTTAACGTAGTCAATGTTCCAAGAGAAGTGATGTTCGTTTGTGCGGCTCCTGTTACTGTGGCGGCGGTACCTGTTGCGTTACCTGTCAAAGCACCAACGAATACATCTGATGTGATGCTCGTTGCACCTGTCACAACTCCTGCGTCAACTACTATCGTGCCGTCAAGCACTATCTGTTGTCCAGCTACCGGAGTGATTGTCAAATCAGTGCCTGCCGTACTTGTTATGGCATTTCCATTTAGATTAAGATTGTCCACCTGTAGTGCTGTCAATGTTCCTACACTGGTGATGTTCGTTTGTGCGGCGCCCGTTACCGTGGCCGCCGTTCCAGATGTGTTACCTGTCACGTTACCTGTCAAGGCACCTGCAAAGCCTGTAGCGGTTATTATACCTGTGCTTGGATTGTATGTCATGTTACCGTCGGCCTCAACGCCAAGGTTACCAGAGCCAGCGGCTCCCGCCGCAAATAGAATAACGTTACTTTCATTTGTACTTTCGTTATCAGAAATTGTGACAGTTGTTGCAACTGTGGCAACATCTGCTGTGCCTGTCACATTACCTGTTAGTGGTCCAGCGAAAGCATCTGAGGTCACTGTACCGGTAAAGAAAGCATCTTTAAATTCTAGACTTGATGTACCCAGGTCTATTTGATTATTTGTTACCGGAGCTAGTGCTCCATCACTGATTGTCAATCTCCCGGCACCGCCTGTAGCTATCGTGATCACATCTGATCCTGAGAAAGTTATTGATGTGTTGGTGTCAGCATCACCGCTAATTGAATCTATTGATAAACTCCCAACGTTGGATATGTTTTGATCGTTGAAGTCCACAGTCCCGGTGACCACTAGGTTACCATCTATCTCAACGTTATCATTGATGTTAATTGTGCTGGAGTCTGCTGAACTTATCGTTGTTCCACGCACTGTTATTGCGTCTAATATTATGTTTCCAGTGCCTGATGTTGTCAGTGTTAGATCTGCGTTTGTGGGTGCAACTAAATTTGTTATTGAGATGTCACCTTCTGCACCAAACTCTAGGCCAGTGCCTGCACCGTTTACTTTAAGAACCTGTCCTGCTGATCCTACTGCTGTAAGTCCTGTACCACCGTTCGCTACTGGAACTGATTCTCCCGTTTGGAACTCCGCCATCCCTGTGGCAACGTTCGAAGCATTAAAGACTACTCGTACCGGTGTTTTATCAGCCATAACTCAATTCTGTGCTCCGCCTACTTGAACTCACGGAATGCATTCATTTCCTTTGTATTGTAGGTATTTATTGCTAGAACTGGAATAGTGTGATACCAGAGGCTCCCGATGCCTCTAATGCCGTACCATTCGCTAGTGTGAAGGTCTGTCCTGCATCTGTGTACACAGGCACGTCCTCGACAGTGGCATTGAATTCCAATGTCAAAGCGGCTGTTGTTGCCAGCAGTTGTGCGTCAGACAGTGATGTACTACCATCATTTAGGAATAATCCCACAGTTTGTACTGGTCTTGCAGTTGTGCCAGCCGTGGAACCAGTCAGTGATATACCATTGGTTCCCACTTTGCTTCCCGTGGGAAGTGTGGCACCAGTGGCCGCGATGGTCAACGCCCCTGAACCATCTGATTTTATGGTCGCGCCACCTAGGTCGATTGTCTCTGCCGCAACATACACGGTCTGCCATCTTCTTGTTGCACTACCCAGTTGGAAGACTCCATTCTGACTGGGAATAAGATTACCTGCTATTTCTATACCCGGACTTGAATCTTCTGTTGACAGTGTGGTCCCTGCTACCCTGATACCTTCTATGACAACATTTCCGTTGCTGGATGTCAAAGTTAAATCAGCATTGCTGGGTGCGGCAATTGTGGATCCCACGAATGAAAGGTCACCTATGGCCACGTTCGCTATCTCTGTGTCAACATATGCCTTTATTGATTGCTGTGTTACCAAGGCCGTTGCTGAATTTGAAGATAAGGTGTCCTCATCTAGTATTGTTGTTACACTTACACCGGAACCTATTTTGAAGGTGTCATTGATCAACACAATCCCTGTGCCGGATGTCTGCAATGTCATGTCTGCGTTAGTCGGCGCAGTCAGTGTTGATCCTATACCGGAGAGATCACCTAGACTACCACCACCACCAACTGTGATACCACCTGCTGTTACACCGTCCCCTAGTCTAAGAGTTCCTGTGTCTACGTCTACTGCTAGATATCCGTCTTCTATGATGTGTGTTGCTAGGTTGTAGTCCTTGTAGGAACCTACTAGTTTTCTGAATGCCATGACCTACGCTCCTTATATCACGCCAGATAGTT
>Ga0115555_1001084_pt1 | contig 18707 bp, 15 predicted proteins | sample COGITO_mtgs_1104_2_FD_87285 | JGI IMG/M metagenome (GOLD analysis project Ga0115555, IMG submission 87285) | Pelagic marine microbial communities from North Sea - COGITO_mtgs_110407 | ecosystem: Environmental > Aquatic > Marine > Epipelagic | place: Germany:Helgoland, sampling site Kabeltonne... | reverse complement strand
CTTCGACCTTCGACCTTCGACCTTCGACCTTCGACATACGGAATACGATATATACCCGACATTCGCCATTCGCCATTCGCCAGGATCTTCAACTTTCCGTCCCTCTGGCACGTGACCCCCTTGACCTTCCCGGAAGAGCGCAGTCACCTAATCCTCTGGTCAATGAGTTGCAGTCCAATCATCCTCGGCTTAGACATGTCAGCCCTCTCCCCTCCCCTACTTTCCCTCCTCACCAACCCAACAATAATGCAAACGATCCACCACAACCCCCTCCAGATCCCCGCCCACCGCTCCCTCACCATCAAACTAGGGTCACCCATGACGCCGTATGAATGGGCGGACGGCATACTCGCGACGATGCCGACGTTTTGTCCTCCTTGGTCGCCGGAGACGTGCGGCGTCGCGGAGGCGTGGACAAGGACACTCGAGGGCGGAGTACTTGCACTAGCTGTATTTAACAGGGTGGGGAAATCCCGCATTGTATCCTTCGGAGTAAACGAGCTCGACGGTGTTATCTTTGTGCCTGACTGTCAATACGAGGCGATGGATGGTACCGAGGAGGAGGAGATCTGGGTCGATCTTGGTTCTGGCGAGGAAGCTAGATTCGCGCCGTTTGTTGAGGAGCACGATACCAGGATATTCATAGTCAGACCCAAGAGGAGGGGGTACGACGAAGGGGGGAAATGCCAGATACGTGTCGAGAGGGGAAAGAAGTGGGAGGGTGTCACTATTGAGCAGGTTCTTGCTGCTCTTCTCCTCATTCTACTGGGGAGAAAACTCACCAAGAACCGAAATAAGTAAAAATGAAAGCAGAAGATATTAGGGGCAGCAAAAAATTGTTGTTCTTATTCCTAACCCCCACACTTACAACACAAAGCAAATTCCTAATCAAGGACGCTTGAAGATCTTCCCTCCTTCATCTTCGTAATCGATAATGAGCTTCTTGAAGGTGCAGCAGGCAATCAGAGCCTGCTTTCCCTTGATTCCCACCTGATTCTTGGCAATAGTTTCCGCCTCCTTCTCGGTAGCGAACGTTTTATTCGGGTTTTCAGCGAATAAGGTGTTGAAGCCTTCGATTGTCTTGTTGATTTGCTCGAGCTTGACTTGCATTTTCACGAGCCTGGGTGCCAAGGCGTATTCCTCGGCAGTGACGGCGGTGACTTTCGGAACTTCGTTCATTTCGAATTTTGCGGCCTTGGCCGCCATTGGCCTGCTTGAGATGGCTTTCCTAAACGGGCCGGGCAAGGGGCTCTCCTCTAGCCCACTCTCTCCTTCGAACAGTCGGGCAACCTCCTCGGGACTCTCGACGCCATTCTCATCAACAAAGGTGAACCGACCCCTCTTGACGACTTTCTTGGTCGAGGCGAGGAGGGGGGTTTTTGGAGGAGAGATTGTTTTCGTACTAGCCCTCGTAGGCCTGATTTTAGGGTCTGAAATCCTCGTCGTCGAGGTTGCGATGGTGGTGTTGTTGAAGTCGTCTTGAGACTCTTCGTCGCTGTCGGCGTACCGGCTGAGGTTGTTGGACAAGTTTGTTAAGTTCCTGCTACTCGCGGAAAGCTCCATCATCGGAGGGGTGGCAGGGGAATTCAGAACAGCGTTGATGGAGGCGCTCACAGGAGTAGAATCAGAAACACAGGTGCGGGGAGGGACTGGCTCTTCGATGGGTGCAACGACCTCGTTGTTGCTTTTCTCTGCCATCTTTGTCTTACCAGTGCTCTTCAACGGAGAGCCAAATTGCGGCGTGCTCGGAGACTGCGCCGTTGCAGCTGGGCCGGGGGTGAACTGCGGCTTTTGGGGAGACGGAGCGATGACAAGCGAAGAAGGATCGGAATCAGGAGAGGCAGAAGGGGATGACGGTGCCATATGGCGGGAGGTAGACCTAGGGGGCGATTTAAAGTCTGGTGTCGGGACATCATCATCATCATCAGCATCAGCATCTGGTCTGACTTCGTCCTTCTTATCGACAGGAGTAAAATCTTTGGGTGTGTGCCTGTGCTGTTTTTTCACGCTGCGCGGTGGCGAAACAAAATCTGGAGTCCTATCTCCGTCATTTTTGTTGACGATTTTCTTGTCTTGACGGGGAGTATGCTTCATTTTCTTGACACTCTTCGGTGGCGATTTGAAGTCGGGAGTTCCAGGACTCATCGGCCCAGGAGAGGCGCTCTGAATAATCTCTGTGATGCTCGGGTGAGAGTGCTTGATAAAAGGAGACGCCGGAGCTTTCTTGCACGACTTAGGGGGGGAAACAAAGTCCGGAGTGGCACTTTCGACTATTTTGGGGGTTGCCGGAGCTTTCTTGCACGACTTCGGGGGGGAAACAAAGTCGGGTGTCGATGCCTCATTATTGGCTTTTGATGTGGGAGTAGTGAGCTCCATCCTGGGCGCCTTTTTGCAAGACTTCAGAGGAGAAGGAAAATCGGGCGTTGTCGCTTCCTCTTTATTGTTGTCATTGGCGGTTGTGGTAGGCGTCATCGTCTTGCGAGAAAAACGAGAGCTGCCGATTTTTTTGGGGGGGCTGACAGAAGTTGACGTCTTCATTGTGGTGCTGCTGGTAGTAGAATCTGTAATCGCTACTATCTTACCCTCGATTTCCGTACAAGATTGAGGAGGAGCAAGAGAAGGCTGTTCGGAAGAAGGACGGACGAAAGGCCTGATCGATTCCAAGTCGAACTCCTTGCGGGTGAGGTTGAGGCGCTCAGAGATAGGCTGACGCTTCGGGACGCTACTGACTCCAATTGTATCGAAGGTCGGAGTGGGGGGGGTCGGAGGCGTCGCTACCTCCTCAGAAACAGTTTCCTTATTGCAATGGGGGGACGATGAAGTGGAGACTACACCGGCCTTAGTTTCAGTGACGATGTTGGTGATCCTATCCGAATTTGTATTGGTATTGTCGCTGTCAACAGCAACTTCCTCCACTTCCGCCTCAATAGGGGATGATTCTTGAGGTGTTTGCTCTGCCTTATTGCACGGACTACACATTGGCTTATACCCATATTGGCTCAGGAACATTTCTGGTCATAGAATGTTAGTAAGAGGGGATTTCATGTTTGTGAGGGAGGAAACTCCCCCAAATTTGGACCCTCTTGGCACTCACCCATGCTATGAAGCCTGCGAGCATTCTTCTCCTGAACGATCACAGCCAAGTCCGATAATTCGCGCTGCGCAAAGGAGGAAGAAGGATTCCCAACTACACTGCTCTCAATATCCCGAGCAGAATTCTGCAGAGACAGAATCTGAGAAAACAAAGGATCCGTAAAGAGCGAGAGAGAGTGGGTCGCCGGAGATGGCTTTGACGAGCACAGTCCGGCCACACTAGAGTCAATAGACGTGGAATAAGAGCTCAAAGCACTCTGGAGCGCGTTTATAGCTACAGAAGAAGACATTTTCCGAAAGTGGCCGTTGGTATTTTTCGCCGGTGTAAAGAAAAGAGACGATTCCGCGAAATAGTAGGTGGTATTCTTGGAGCGCTCTGATGTATGTTTGTGAATACCTCAGATCAGAAGAATTTAACTAATAAAGTTCAAAAGGGGCAGTTATCTTTGTTTCCATAAAATTCGAGGCGAAAACGAAAAAACCCCCGAATATTAAAAAAACAACAATTTCTCCACTCAAGATTAATTTTTTTACGTCAAAACTCTTCGTGTCTGACTTATACGTTGTGCTAAGGGTCCCTAGACGCCCAATTAACTCTCAATTCACGCGATAACGTCTATAACTCCTCCTCCAAAACTGGATTCCTGCAGAGTAAAATGATCAAATTACTCATTTTTGCGATAGCGCTGCGTTCCGCGCCGCACTTCCGGCTCATGCGGGGTTCATTGATTAACCCAGAAACGCAGCCTCCTTCAAAATTGCCTCCAGTGATGAAAAGAAAATCTCTGCTTGATCTGCCTGCCGTCGAGGCATTTGCTCACTCGCAAAACCTGACAGAGCAGCACGTTGCGACTCTGTACAATATTTTTCTTCGAGAAAACAAAGGCGGATGCGGGCGCACACGACTTTCGACAAAAAATGTTCCAACAATAGACAAATTGACATCCATGTCATTTCCTCGTCATGCCGCTGATCAATTGCAGTCTGAATTTGTTGCAATGACAAGCTCGATAAAGAAGGTGGTCCGGTCTGAAAGTGGGGGCTTCCGGCTTCTGATATCGCTTCCCGGCGGCGAGGTCACCGAAACGGTGCTGATCAAGCATGTCCACAAAAATGGGAAGACCAGATTCACGGCTTGTCTGTCGTCTCAGGTGGGTTGCCGGCGTGGCTGCACTTTTTGTGCCACCGGAACGTTAGGTATGAGGCTCGACTTGGACCACAGTGTGATTTTGGAACAGTTCGCACAATGTGTGCGCGTTTTGGACAATGAAGGTTTAGACTCTTCTGCGCTAAAGAATGTTGTTTACATGGGCCAGGGGGAGCCACTGGACAACTATGCGAACGTCATCCACAGCATTCGGGGTCTCTCTCACCAAGCTCTATTCGCTATCTCGCCCTCAAAAATTACCCTTTCGACGGTTGCGCCTGAGCCTTCACTCATAAAGAGACTCGCAGAAGAAGCCCCAAAGGTCAACCTAGCTGTGTCTCTGCATGGCGCTACGCAAGAATTGAGGGAAAGAACAGTACCAAGCGCACGGGCGACAACGATTTCTGAGTTGGGCGAGGCCCTTGATTTTCACGCGAAAAAATCTAGTCGTGGATCGATGCTGGAGTACTTGCTAATTGATGACGTGAACGATAGCGAGGAAGCAGCATTGCAGCTAGTTGAGTTTTATAGGCGAAGAAACAAGAATCACCCTCCTTTCGTTAATCTAATACCGTACAATCCGACAGCTGCCGGTGATCGCTTTGGCTATACGACTCCTCTTGACGATAAAATCAACGCCTTTCGCGATATTCTTAAAGCTGAGGGAGTTCCTTCAAATGTAAGGTGGTCAAGTGCTGGGGGACGAGACGCTCTGGGAGCCTGCGGTCAGCTAAGCCTTGGGGAATAATGCTGGGGGACGAGACGCTCTGGGAGCCTGCGGTCAGCTAAGCCTTGGGGAATAATATTGTTGAGCTGCAAAAAAAAGATGAAAAAGGTAGAGGTTTTTTCCCATTAACATTTGATTTCAATACATTAATTATTGCGAAGAAGGAGTCTCTCTTTGCGTTGGGAGTTTTAGCCCCCGACTACGCTACAACGGAACCTGCGCGTAGTAAATCAGATCTCAATTCTGAAGAAGTTCCTGCCTCTCTCGCTTGCTTTCTCTCCTCGCTCGACATGTAGAGGAGTGCTGCTGACACGGCTAGAATAAGTGAAAGTACGAAATAAAGGCCAGCATTATCCAAGGTCTCCGACACACGGTAAGTTTTGTAATTTTCTCCCCGCACGAACTCGTGTCCACGATTGTTCCTTATTCTCAGTTGATATGCAAGTTCGTATCCCCCCACTTCGACATTATCAACCGCGAAAACGTTGAGGTCCAGCTTGCCGTATTTTCCTGCCTTCACATTTTGGGCGTGGAAACTGTTCACCTGCGAAAGTGTGTTATCATTGACGAGGGTCGATCCGTAATAAGCCCCGATGACGTGTTGGTTGTACGATCCCTGCCAAATTCCCTGAATTTCGTTCAAAGGGTAGTTTTGATTGTCCACCCTACGACGGCCATAGTCATCGCCATCGTCGTTGCTGTCATCATCGCCATCGTCGTTGCTGTCATCATCGCCATCGTCGTTGCTGTCATCGCCATCGTCGTTGCTGTCATCGCCACCGTCGCCATCATCTTGACCATTTGCATTCCAAATGGTGTAGTCAAAGAGATCAGTAAAGGGGCTCGAAAAAAAGTCCCCTTCGGTGCAAGGGGCATGCCCATTCGAAGCTGCTCCTGCGTCATCGCCGTAGTAGCCGCCATAATCGTCGAAATCACTTTCATCGTAACAATGGACGAGATAGTCCTCATAGTAGTTAGACTTGGCACAATCCTTGATTCCCCAGACGGTACGACCGGCCGAAACGGAAAGAATGTCATGGATCGTCTTGTCATACAGATAATCGCAGTCAAATACAGGGATACTGTAAGAGTCTAAAGATTCATTGATCAGTTCTTCGGTGTCATCTCCATCCAAATGGCTGAAAATAAGTAGAATCACCTCATCTTTATGGTGTTTGTTGAACCGCATAATAGATTTGATGGCTGAATCAAAATCCACCTCCTCAATCAACCAATCTCCGTGCTTGAACACCAAATCTCCCTCATGGTCCGTAGTCACTCGTAAATCAAGAGCACGTGCGCCGTACACCAGCTGAGAGTAGAAACTTCCCTGCTGGGTTTTGTAGTAGGCAGGAGTATAGTAGGCATCATCATCGTCAACATAATCAATATTGGGAAGAGTTATGTAGCCGCTGGCAGCGTCGTGCGACATAACAAATGATACAGACGAAATACTCAGTGAATAGTCCAGCTGCGGCAAGACATTCACCTTGCTCCCGTCAAGGACCATGGGGACTAGGAAGATTAGAAGGAGAGAATTCCTGAGTAAATCGCACATGTCCTCGGATGTTTTTGGATCCAATTTGGAGCTCACTCGATCTCGCTCGATCTATTATGGGCTAAATCAGCACGAATACCCCACAATGACAAGGAAATATTAAATTAAGCGGGATTCTCGCCCAACAAAAATAAGACCAAAAGTCCGAAAAAAGGACAAAATCCGGCCCCGGACAAACAAATTCAGCTCTCCTCTGGGTCGACAATATATTAAAAAAGTATCCGCCAACCTACACGCAAAACAGCCAGCAGACCGTATCACAGAAAATCAAGGATATTTTACCTCCTCAACGAAAGGAACAAACGACGCCTCCGTTGACCATCGATTCACGTCTTGATGCGTCCCAATGCACTTCGGCCCATTGCCCTCGCAACACTGCGACATCGGCTAATACCTCATTCTACAGGCTCACTCTCACATTCATACTCCATTTCCTCTTTCAGTCACCATTCTGATAGTTGTCAGTGTTCATCTTGCAGATGTGGTACCACCATCAACGGGAGGACTTTTGTATCTTTGACCAGGGTGAGGTGTGGGACAAAGAAGTTGGAAGAAGCAGAAGAAAAGTCTGCAGACAAGGATTCTGGCGATGTGCAAGCAGAAAGCGATACATCCCCGGAAGAACAGCCCAAAGAGAAGGATGAGACTGAGCCTTCTCTAAAATTCGACACATCAAAATTCACCAACCCTGAAAACATACGTAAGTCTGCCGTTAAATTTTACGATGGGGTGCTTGGTGCATGGGAAGATCTGACCACAGAAAAAAAGCACGTGGTCAATAAGCGGATTCGCGATCCAGTCGCCAACGAGGGCATGACAGATTCTGATGGGGAATGGAAGGGGCCATCGGCAGTCATGGTGGTTGATCCAGATGAGTCAGCCTACGAGAAGATGAAGAAGCGCATGTCGGAGGCACCCATCATTCAGAGTATTCTGGGTGCATCGAAGACGGCATTCAAAGTATCCGGGGCCAAGAAGGGCGTAGAGAAGATCGGTGATGTCGCAGAGGATGCCAGGGAGATTTGGGAGACTTCTCAGAATCCGTGGATCTACAGGATCAGCTCTGTATGGGACACGATGACCGCCGAATCGGACAATGCCATCGCGACGAGAGAGCTGCAGCGATTGGACCCTACTTTCAACCTCGAGGAGTGGAAGGAGAACGTCGAGGAGGGGGCGTTACCTGAAGTGATTAAACTCTTGCTTGAGGGGAATCTGAAAGAACTCAAGCCGTGGCTAGGGGAAGCAGTGTACAACAAGTTTGCCGAGGAGATTCGTCTGCGGAAGAGCGAGGGCCTGGTGCTGGACACGAACGTTCTTGGAATCGAAAATGGTGAAATTATCAAGATCCAGGTAAGCGGCCTTTTTTTTTACAAGTAGCGCTCTCTTTCCTCTGGCTTGTGCGTGAAGTGAATGTTTGCAATGATGAATACAGAGATAAAAAATCCTCAGAGCCTCACAGGTTGTTTTGTCACGCCTTGGCAAATGTTGAGCTATAACTTCTGTTGCCTTCCTACTGAGCAAACAAAAATATCGAGTTTTCGGACACGATTTTGGACATTTCGGCTCCAATTCCCACGGCAAAACACCAAAAAAGCTAACCAACACGAACGCAGGCTGACGAGGTGAACAAGGGCTCTCCAATTATATTGGTCCATTTCATGTGCCAGCAAATCAATTGTGTTCGGGATAAGGAGGGCGAGGTTGTAGAGGGGGCGGTAGATGATATCAGGGGCAACTTTTACGTTGCAGCCTTCCAGAGAGAGTTTGACGACATGGACGGGGTGTTAAAATGGCGCATCGTGGATTTTATGCTAAATGGCAGCCAGCCATATGTGTAAGCTGGAAATAGCAATGCCATTAAAAAAAAGTTACGTAGGCGGCAAATATTTACAGCGCTATTTATTTTGTCACAGATATTACAGTTTTCGAGGGTGGGGAAGGGAACTCAGGGGGTTGTTGGTTGGTTCATCGCACCCTCGCATTCTCTCCTCACTTCACGCTATTATAGGGCTCTGTCGATCCCATCGATCTTTTAGATTTCATTGCGCTTATATGCTCGCTGTCGACAGGCACAAAAGCCTTCAGAGACGCGAATTTTTTCTGGTCCCATGCATGACCATGGCACACACAACGGAGCTCCCCATTCCAAGCAATGGCCAGACCCTGAAACATAATCTTGAGAAATTTGTCAAGATTCTCGCTAGTTTCACCCTCGTACATGTTGTTGAGGATCTTCATTTGATCCGTGCTGAACTTGTCGGCGAGACGAGCGAGTGCCTCATAAAAGTCGACCAAGGTAATTGTAACCTCCTTATCCCTGCGGCCAATTTCGTCGGAAACTACCATCCTGGCCTGCAAGAAGGCGCTCTTTGCATCCAAACGATTGATACCGTGTGTGTACATTCCGCTGCGTAAATTTCAAAATAGAGGAAAAAGGCAAGTCCCCAAGTTAGCTGGCCAGTCAATATGAAAAAATAGCACATCGCTTGAGCACCGGCGCTAGCTACTATCGTGAAACTCATCCTCTTCTCACTCACCTGTCGCTAAGTAATCTCTCGAAATCGTCTAGCCCGAAATACTCAATATTAAGGTCTGGCTTCTTCGTTCGCATCTTGTGGTCGCTGACAGGATAAACCACAAAGACTCCACCGAGCAACTTCTTGTACTTCTCCAGAACGTTGGTTACCTCCTGCGTGTACAGACGTTCCTTTCGATACTCGTCATCATCTACCGTCGCTTCGGGAGGAAGATTCTCATCCATCTTTTCGAACAGCTTCATAACACAGCCTTTAACCGTGGTTAGATCGACATATTCGTCGTTGTCGTCTTTCCCCTTGTCATCAGCCTCGGCCTCGACCTCGGCCTCGGCCTCGGCATCAGTGGCGGTGCCATCCTTTTCATCCTGCATATAGAGGGCAACTGAGACCCTAATTAACGTCTCGACCCATTCTCCTTTCATCAAGCAGCTGCTGAAATTGAATTTCTCGTTCTTGGCTGCTTCTCGATCTTCCTCCAAATTAACTGTCAAGAAAATTCTTACGAGCTCCTGAAATTGTCTGTCGTCCTCCCTCGCCCCGTGGTCTTGTAAATCCTTCAAGAACTTATGGTAGCTGTTTTCGTGCACGCAAGTGCTTCCGGTCCCGTAGCCGCTCATTCCACTTGCTTTCATTGCATAATATTGGTAAGACTGCTGGAATAGGACACAGTTCTTCTTCATTACAGCCTTGATCTCCGCCTTAACATCCTCCATTGTTTTCTTCTTCTTCTTCAAGCCACTGTCAAAAATTTTAAGGAACTTGTCGAAGCGTTTTGTCTCCGTACCCCGCTTCCAATCATACTCCATTTCCTTTCGACGAATTTTACGAGAATTGTAAAAATCTTTACTCTCGCATTCGTGCTTGCGCGGCTCAAAGATTGTCCCGTTCAAGTCGAATTCCACAGATTCTTCAAGGCTCGCGACATCCCCCCCAGCCATCTCGCGGACGTAAAAAGGGAAATCGCGGGTGCTCAAATGCCCCATCATTTGGCAACTCTACAAGGAGCGGAACGGGAAATTTGTGAGAAGAAGAAAGGCGAAAAAAATATACACTGCAAAGAGACGCCATCGCGCCAGCGCGTCGCGTCGCGTCGCGTCGCTCGCAGCTTTCTATATGCAAGTTCGACCGCTACCCTACCCTTCACCGCCCTCAACTCGCTAGCTAGCTCCGTCCGCCTTGAACGCGCTCACCTTTCCAGGGCACCCTTGATGTCCGTGGGCGAAAATGCAGGCCTCTTTGCAAAGAGGAATCATGTGTTTGCCAAGAGAAGGACACCTGTTGTCATCTCCTTTGACATAGGGAGGGACAATGGTTTTCGCTGTCGGTTTCAAGCTTTCGCAAGGACTGGGTATGCTTGCACCGGTAATGTGCAACAAAGAAGAAGGAGTGGGAGGGTTGGGGTAAGCTCCTGGGTGCTCGGTGGGGAACAACGGGACAAAAAAGGTGCCCGAGGCGACACTTCCAGTTGGGCAGTCATAGTATATGTAGGACTTTCCGTCCAGAGAGTCCAAGAATTTGTGGCTATCTGCGCTCACCACGCTTCCTGGGACATGCTGCCACCTCCAAAGAGTAACAGGGACGTCAGATTTTACGTGATTGTGTTGCTTGAAACGGCCGAATTGGTCGATGGCAGTTTTGAAAGTAACCCGCGAGTACTTCCTGGAAGGGTCTAGAACCACCGTTTCGTTCATTGTCACAGAGGATTTCTTCTCATCTTTCCCCTTCTCCATAACTTGCATGATAATGGGTGGCTCCCACGGGTTCGCTTGTTTTGGGATGTCGACCGTATGCACTGCCCCAATGGCGATCTGCTTACTGTTAAAGCTGCTGCCGTCGGAAAAATTGGTTGTCTGTAAGTGCGCATAGGGAGAAGGAGCGGTGCTAGGGCGGACGCTGCCGTCCATGATGTTGCTTTTGGCAGACTTAAACATGAGGTTTTGCATGCTGCTGACGACATTCGCAGATATACGTCGCTGTTCGTGGAACGCCTCCCCCTGCACCAGACACCAAAAGAAGACGTGCAGAGCCAAACAAGGTGTTAGTAAGAGGAGGACGGGGTTGAGCGCAGAAATGAACGTCGATTTCTCACGCGGGGGAACTGATTAACTACTACTCGTTTTCGTTCCGTTCGGTGAACAATTTTTTTACCTACCTCCTCCAGCACACTTTCGTCTTGACTGCCTGCAACGATCGAGGGTAGCTCAATTGACTCTGCAGCGCTGCTCTTGTCATCAATAGGATCAAGGGCTATTCTACTTGCGTTGTCATAAGCTTTACCCGTCGCCTTCGCACTCACTGTAGTCATATCAGCACCACCCCCACCCTCCCCCTCATAGGTGCTGATGCTGGCATCGTCGTTGTCGATGCTGAGAATCTCCGCAACGCTACCATTCTCCTGGCGCGACTCGCAGTAACTGAATGCGTTATCTTCATCAACGATAGAATCTTGGCCCGTGTGCGGATTTTGGCTAATCGGCATGTTTTTCTTCTTCAGCATATTTGACACAAAATAATGATTGAACCATGCTGGGCACAAGCTCTTCTTCAAATACTTGTGCATATCGGCCTTTTTGTCGATTTCTTCGTTTTTGTACTGCAGCGAGGAGAAAGGAGAAAGAGCTTTTCTTGTTAACTCATCCGCTGGGGTTTTAGATGGTCGGATGTGCTGAATTGCAATTCTTACCTGGCTAGTGACGGAGGGTTGGGACAATGAGTTGGAACAATGCGACTTCTGTGGGCTACTACTCCTACTCCTCACGAGTTTCAGCTGAGCCTTATAAAGTCGTAAACTAATTCGGCCGTCCACAGATTTACCAAGGTTGGAGAGAATCTTGCAGCTAAGAATCGCCAGCTCATCGTCAAAGTAAGCCCGGTCGTGGAAAGGAGGGGAGGGTGGGTCAGCTCCCGCCGCACGAGCGCGAGTCTGCTCGAACTCATACTGTTTGGCGATTTCCAAATCAAACTCATGTTCGTTCTCGAAAGCAAAGGTTACCAGGAAATTCGTGAATAATTGTGTGATGATCAAGAGAAATTCTTTGTCAGTCGAGAGGTTCAGTAGCAGCTTGAGGCATATTCTGACATTCGCGTAGCTTTCCTGCCATTCCACGTCACGCTTGCTCTCGTCATTACGGTGGTGGTATTTGAAGTATGTGATACGTTGGACGCCATCGTCGCTGCGCCGAGCGCCAATTACGAGGAGGAGGCGAAAATAATGAATGGGTGGGTGGGGTGGGGTGGGGTGGGGTGGGGTGGGGTGGAGTGGGGTGGAGTGGAGTGGTCGGAGGAGAGGAATAATGGGATGATGGTTAGATTATCCGAGCATCCCTCGAATTCCTATAGCCCACACGTGGAGCGCTCAGATTTTTCGACCGACGATTGCCTGTAAAGGAGAAGATTTCGAGTTCTTATGCGCTAGCGAATCAGTCTCAAGCTCTCAAGGTCGCAAGCTCACCTCATCTGCCGTAGTATCTCCTCCAGTTTTTCGTTGTAGAGGCAAAAGTTCTCGAATATTTGGTTGATAGAGTTGGGGCTTCTGCCGATATACATTTTGCTCCCATTCTTGCAGCAAAGTCCTGCAAGTGCGTGAGTGGACTCGAGATGGAGTAGCGCCGCCCCCTCACCGCGCGACTTCAGCAACTTGAGGAAAAGGTCTTCCACCCCGGTGCTACTATTTGTAACGAGCTGAATGAATTCGAGGTTGTCCGGGGATTCCTGGAGGTAGAAGAGCAGGCCGCACGTCTCTCTGAGTAGTTCCGTATTGGGAGAAAAGTTCAGAATTCCGAAGAGTGTATCGATGAGTGTATAGCCTAAGTTGTCCCTGGTGACGACTGCCTTTCCTTCGCTCGTGGCAACTACTCTTCGAAGGGTTCCGATGAGTGTCTGAGCAAATGCACTCTCGTCTCTTGCGGATTCATCGGAGAAAACCTGCTTCTTGATCATCCGGGGGTCCAGTTTTACCAGGCTATCACTGTGATTACGTATTTCGCGAATCAGCAGGCTAATTGCGTACTTTTTTTCAGCGACAAACACAGCGTTTTCAGGCTCGCAGCAAAGCAGCCAAAGTGCCAAGCCGCACCAAGTTTTGAGATTCCGCTGTATCTTCGGTGACCAAGCGTCGTTTTTGTTTTTCATGTTCCGTTTCTTTGTTGTACCGTCGTGGATGTTGGTGAGCACTTGAATTAGACGGGACGCCCCATCGAGTTTTCCAATCAGCTTCCGGTTGGATAGATTCCTCGCACAGCACCAGATGGCAGTTGCAGCGTAGAGCTGAACTCGAACACAAGAATCGCAAGCCAATAAGTGGACAAGAGAGGTGAGCTGGATCTTTCCGACTTCACCTCTGTATTCCGCACAGAGGTACAGTAAGCTGCTCGCGGCCCCTTCCCTGAGTTTGCCGGAGAAAAGAGCGTCATCGTGGTGACGGTGAGCGATGCTCATGTCATGTCTGTGGGAATTATGCATCGCGCAGTGAAAAAGGGCGTCGAGCGCGTTTCGCCGAAACATGAGTTTGCAGAACTTGGACCATTTTTTGTTGAATTTGGGAAGAGATTTCGGGTCGGGATGATTCTTATATTCGACATAATCTATCGAATTGAACTCCGCTGCGCACAAACGTGAAAGCGCCATAGAAGCGTTAGCCCTTATTTTAAGGGGCGTTGTGGGCTCAAGAAGGTACAACACATGGCTCAAAACATTATTTCGAAAGGCGCTGCCTGGATTCCCCAGCATATAGCTCATCATCCCGGCGGCGGAAACACCAACTTCAGCGCTAACGCGAGCATCATCTAGGACAGTCAATTTTTTGCAGATGTCGATCCAGGCGTCGTCCTGAATGTCAATGTGGCTAAAGAGGAGGACGACGAGGAGGAGGCGGTGGTGGCGGCGGCGGTGGCGGCCGCGGCCGCGGCGAAGTAGTCAAGAGGGGAGTGGGGGAGAGGAGGGAAAGGGAAAGAAAAATGGGAGCCGCGTTGAGAGGAAGTGTAGTAGTTAGTCGCACTAGTAAAGAAGCCGATTGCAACAAGCTCTCTAGAAAAGGCGCCAAGAGGAGAAATGGAGAGAATTCCGAAATAAAAAGACTCGGCGCCGAGCGAAAAAAAGGAGATTTCCACAAAAAATACCCGGAAAATCAAGAGACTCACCTGGCCTTCTCCCGTTCCTGATTTAACTCGGACTCTTCGGCCGCACTTTCGCGCCTCCGCCTGACGATTATATCCATCTCTTCCTCAATCGATATGATCCCATGCAATTCGTGTCGCTTGAGACGTTGCTGGCGGCGGCGACTGAGGGCATCCGTCGCTCTCTTTTCCAGGTTCAAATCTTCGCGGATAATTACACAGAATCCCCACATACTTACGACGACAGTCTCTAACAGTTTAGGAACGACCGAGCTGAAGGATGTATTCTTTGTGCTGTAGCCATACATCTTGTTGTTGGTGTTGGTCTGGTCGGCGCCTTCCTTGTCGTAGACCATTAACTCCAGCGTCTCAACACACCAGGCAGCCACCTTGCAGAGGGCATCAAACGCCTCGAGTGCAGCATCCTTGTCGACGATACCGCGGACCTCTGGATCACGGATTATCATGGAACAGGTGACCGCCGCGCATCGGATTAGCTCCGTCTTGCTGCTCTGCAAATTTACCGCGATGCGGCTAGTAATGATGGGGTCCTTGAGAATGCTCCGGAGTTTTTTATGGTGTGTCAGAAGGTAGCAGAGCCCATCACCGGCATACTGGTTAGTGTGAGCCTCGCGTGGGGTAAAATCCATGTCCACATCGTGTTTTTGACGGTATTTCCCCTCAATATCGGCCAAGGCGAGCTTTTGATCCCGAGTGCTTGTTTCGCTCAGGACGTTCGCAATGAGGTGGAGCTGGTGGTGGACGAGGTTGTGGTGGGGTGTGAAAACGATTCGAGTAAACACACCGACGATATTCATCTGCGTAGTCGCCTCTTCGGCGGTTGTGAGCTCCCCCTCTGGCAGGCCTTTATGGTAGAAGTTGACGAGAGTCGGAACGGTGGGCATCTCAAGCAGAACCTGGACGAACTCGTCGTGAGAAGCAAGAGTCCAGAAAACGCGAGTCAAGTTCATTGCAACGGCGTTGCAAGGCGGCCTGAGGAAGGTGAGTAGCTTAGTTAAAATAGCAGGATCCATGAACTTCAGATTGTGCGCATTTGATGCCAGCTCGCAAATTTCTAGGCAAGCCTGGCTCGCGCGCTCGACGTCATAAGCCCTATTAATCTTTTTAAATGCGGCCTCAAAGAGATTCTTAACGATGATCTTGTGGTCCTCGTAAATTTTGAGCTGCCAAGCTTCCATCGCGGCATTAAATTGCTGATCGTTGGCAAGGAGTCGCATGTTTTGCTTCTGAGTAGATCTGTCATTCGAATCAGTACCGCTGGAAATTAATTTTGGGTCGCTAACGAACCGAGAGCCGAAGGGAAAGTAGAGGTTGCATCCGAAGGCATATTTGTACTTTGAAGCCAGCCGAGAGCTGACCGAAGCCAAACCGTCGGTCTTTCTCACGAACATACCCGTCTCGTCAACGTTGGCAAGCATTCTTGACAAAGAGGTGGGAATGGCGGTCTGCTGTTCTTCATTCAAGGCGGAGGCAGTTGCACCGTTTGTCTCTTCGTGAGATAGTGCATTTCCCATTCCCCACTTGCTATTACGTTTCTTGCCGCGCTTTTTTTCGGCGAGCTTAGCCATCCGCTCCTCCCGCTCTCTGCGTTTAACAATATCGCTCGGGAAGTAACTGTCGGGAAGGGGGCGAAACGAAACAAAAGAGTTCGAGACCATGAGCTCATTTAGTCGTACTAACTTTATGGTAGAGCGGTTGCGAACATGCGTACGTATCGCTTGCTTCAGATATTTGTTGCCTTTAGATCTCAGCCCCGAGAAGGCGGACCCCTTCATTGAGTTGGAGGATGATGCACTGGACTTCTTCGGTGCTGCATCAGGCTGAGAGCTGCGCGAGCCGGATTCAGTTCCTGTTGGCGAAAATGATACCATGACCGAGGATTAAACACGCCGCGATGCAATTTTTTATGTATTTGTAGTTTATCCCCGGGAGAAAGAGTAAGTGTTGGAACAGGGAGTTGTGATAAAAACAAGGAAATATTAGAAGAGTTTCATCCGGTTCTTTCCTGCTCTAGACGGCATCAAAATTGAGTCGATGAAAAGTGCAGGTTAAATGGAAAAATCACTTTTGGGCATGGTCAATTGGAAATCTGGGGTAGTGAAGATTGTTTTCTTCTGTCCCGATTTTCAGCCCCGATTCTGTATCATATCGCCCCGGCGAGGGCCAATTTGTTTGTTTTCCCCTTGAATGGTGACCTCCTCCTTCTCAACTCCCCCTTTTCCCTGCGCACTACTCGTACGTTTGTGAGTGGTTTATAATTGACACCCAAAGGGACCAGCAACACAGCTTTGCCCTCGCTCAACAAAAAAATCTATTGATTCTTAGGGAAACCCCGAAGCAACAGAATGGAGCAGGCAGAAGAGCAAGACCGCCGTGGCTTTGACTTACTGCTCAAGGAGCTCGTTAGTCTTCAGGGAGATGCAAAGGGCAGTGATCGGTCAAGGTTTGACCGTGTTCTAAGGGAGCTCATGACAGAGAGAGAAAAATCAGCAGTCGCAGCCGAGAGAGCTGCTGTTGCCGCTGACAGACTAAAACAACAAGAAGAGAACGCGCTTATGTTGGCGAAGCAGCATAAAGAATTCCAGAGAGAAAGACAAATTCATCAGAAAATGCAAAATGATATGGTTCTGATGCTGCAGAAGCAGCAGGAGGAATTGGAGGAGCTAGCGAGCAAAGAGACTTTCTTTAAGGAAGTGATACAGCAGCTAAGAGATGAGGTGAAAACTCTTCGGCAGACCCCCAGCAAAGCATTCGAGCACCTGCTCAGTAGCGATCATGTTGAGAATTTTGCTGCTGAGGAAAGCGCTATTAAGGATGATTACGCCAGAAATGATGCCGCCGAATCAGTAGAGGTGGAGACGGAGGAGCTTGTGATGGAAGAGCCGGAAGAGCTAGAGATGGAGGTTGAGGATGTTGTAAAGTCTGGAGATGGTGGCAATTTTAGTGTTCATTGGTCCTTAGGCGGTCGATTAGCGACAGATGATAAAGTGGTCCCCGTTCCCGACTCGGAAGATCAACTCGGGGAGAAAATTGTAAAAGGTTCCGCTTCCAGCATTTTAAAAATACGTCAGGAGCAGTGGGTCAACCTGGCGGAGGAAGTTTTAGCGATGCGAAGCAACAACCACAGGAGCAATTACGTCCATGTCAAGCGAATTTTTAAAGAGAGGGAAGAGCTCGTGCGTGAATTGATGGAACGGTGTCCCTCGTTTCGAGAAATTCTCGCATTCGTTTTGGAGCATCGGTTTGGTTTTCGAGTACGGAAGGTTGACGACCGCTTGGAAATAGCTCATTGGGGACAAGAGGAATGCAAACGGGTCGGATGCTCGTTGGCGACGTTCTCAAGGAAGAGAAAGACGAGTGACGTGGCGGTGGCGGCATGGAGGCTGCAATACCCAGCGCTTAATGTGCTTTTTGAGGAGGTGGAGGGCTTCGAGGCGTTCATGTTGGTCATCGCCAACAACACCCTGCGAAATAGCGTTTACGGCATGGTGCTCCGTGTGAGCGTGGGGGCGTTCTTGAGTATCCTGGACGCGACGACAGACATTTACGTTGTTGCGACGTATTATTCGAGCGAGAAACTCATCAGCCAAGCAGACGCTATGCTCGCCATGATTTTGGCGAATCTGTCCCTTCAGGTGGTATACATTTACTTTTTCCAGTATAGGAAGAAGAGCTGGCGCGTGAAGCTTCGAGAGGCGGCCATTAGCCTCTTTTTCTTGCGACCTGCGATAGACGCCTACCGAGTCTCAACAAACTACAAGGATGTTGATACTACATTGGATCCTCTCTTCGAGATGATTTACAATAAATGCTTTGAGCTGGCGTGTGAGGCAATACCGGGGTGCGTGTTCCAGATTTACGTTTGGATCGCCTTCCCTCAACAGGTTGTCCGCCTTGCGCTTCTCTCGATTGCCATCTCGGCTCTCACTACGGGATACAGTAGCGCTATGATCTCCTTTGATATCGACATCGATGTAAAGAAACGGAAGAATTGCCCCTCGTTTTACGGTTACATTCCCGACGACAACGGGCTGCGGACTCGGACCTTTGTACTGATGACGTTGATCAGTGCGTTGCACAACCTATCGCGGAGTGTCGGATGTGCTTTGTTGGTTGTCGTGGGGGGAGGACGCTTGCTGATGAGCTTTGTGGGAAGCGAGATGGGGTTTTTTTTTTTGTGGAAGATCGCGAGAAGGGAATTTCTCATAAGCCCTCGGAATGATTCGAAACGATCCAAAGCAATATTATCTACTTTGGCACGCATTGTTTATCAAATAATCGCTGGCTTCACCGGATGTTTTCACTTCCGACATCCATTCGTCCTTGGCGGATTTTATTACAGCATGTCGATGCTGTGGGCTCAAGTGTTCCCTTTCGTGGCCCTTCACCTCTACAACAATTCTGACGGACTCGCGGACAGCACTAACGACCACGACGATCTTGGTGAGAAGGTGCAGCTCTTGTTGATCTGCAGCTTCGTTGTTTGGCTTATGTTGAACGTGGCCTT
>Ga0115555_1001081_pt1 | contig 18731 bp, 9 predicted proteins | sample COGITO_mtgs_1104_2_FD_87285 | JGI IMG/M metagenome (GOLD analysis project Ga0115555, IMG submission 87285) | Pelagic marine microbial communities from North Sea - COGITO_mtgs_110407 | ecosystem: Environmental > Aquatic > Marine > Epipelagic | place: Germany:Helgoland, sampling site Kabeltonne... | reverse complement strand
TGTTCTTGTTGTCTCGTTGTCGTTTGGAGCCTAAAAGTTGGTCTCGCCGTCGACGCGACGACAAAAGAAGAACACACGATGGAAGAAGTCGACGATGGAGGAACCCAATTGATGATGATGACAGAAGAAAAGAGAAAGAAAGAGGAAGAAGAAACGATGGTGTTATTTACGGACGCGCAAACGAAAGCGTTCCACGCGCAGCTTCGATTTCTGCTCTTGCGCGAGGTAGGCATCGCGCCGTCCACGCACTCGCACTCGCACTCGAAGATCTGGACGAGCTTCCCGAACGCGCTCTTCGCGAACGCGATTGATTTGAACAAAGACCGAGACGAGATGATGAGCAAAGAGATGCTGCCGTGGAGATTGAACGCGAGGTTGCTGCAAGATCCAACGCTGACCATGCTTCGAAATAGTAATAACAACAACGAGATAACGACGACAAAAACGATCAACGAAGAAGACATGAAGTTTACGGAGAGTGTGCAACGAGAGGACAAGGATGACGACGACGGCTTCGACGAGGACAAGGACGACGACGAACGTCAGTACTCGAAGTGTAACGAGTTGAAGCGTCTATTCGAAGGCGAGGTGGACGCGCGAGTGACGCGAGGCGTTGATCTTCTTCGTGAAAGAGTTGTGAAACAAAAGTATACGTTTCATGCCGCCGCTCAAGATAATGGTAAGGAAGACGGGATGATGAGAGAAAGACAGATTGTGGACGAAGGCGAGTGGAAAATCAGACAGAATATCAGAACTAAAAGTTTAGGATTGTTAGAGGAACAGAGAAAGTTAAGACGAGAAATGATTGCCGAGCAGAGAAAGATTATGGCTTTGCCGGAGAGGTCGTACAAGAAGATGGTGAAGATGGACGAGAAGCAAAGAGAGTTGGAGATCAAGTTACGGTCGAAGAAAGAGAAGAAAGAGTCATCGGAGCGGTGGCGTTTGATACTTTCGACGAGAAAAAGATTGAACGAAGAATCAAATCAACGAGCAGACGTGTTGCAAACGAGAAACCGCCAAATGGTGAAGATGCACGATAGGATGGCGAGAGCGTACTTGGTAAAGTCAAGAGACGACGCGGCAGAAAGAGCAAAGAGAATGGAAGCGTTAAAATCGAACGACATAGAAGCATACAAAAAACTTTTAGCGGAAGCAGCGAAAACGAAAGAGAGCATCGAGGGATACCCCGCCGGCGCAGACGGCGAAGGCGAAGGTAATAAGTACGAAGCGCTACAAGAGTTCCTTTCGGAAACGGAAGGATATTTAGAAAAACTCGGAGGAAAGATTGCGTCGGTAAAGATATCGCAGGCGCGTTCGGAAGCGGCGACAGAAGCGGCTGCAAAAGCCGCAGCGGAAGGCTTAGACGAAGATGAAATCAAAGAAGCGGCGGAAAAAGCAGCGAGAGAGGCGACGTTAGAAAACGGCGAGAAGATGATTTCGCAAACGAAAGAGGACGGGATTCAAAACACGGAGAAATATTACGCCGTGGCGCACAGCGAACAGGAAATTATTACCGAACAACCAAAGATGTTGACGTTTGGTCAGTTGCGCGATTACCAAATTGTTTCTTTGCAATGGATGGTGAGTTTACACAACAATCGCTTAAACGGTATCTTAGCAGACGAGATGGGATTGGGTAAAACCGTCCAAGTTTGCTCTTTGATTGCGTATCTCTGGGAGTCTAAGCAAAACTTTGGACCTCACATTATCATCGTGCCGAATGCGGTAATCGTGAACTGGAAAGCAGAGTTAAAGAGATGGTTACCGCACGTAAATTGCGTCTATTACGTCGGCAGTCGCGAGCAACGCGCGAAAATATTTCAGAAGCAAGTGTTGCAGCTCAAATTCAACGTCTTAGTGACGACGTACGAGTTCATCATGCGCGATCGGTCCAAGCTGGCGAAAGTGAATTGGAAGTACATCATAATCGACGAGGCGCAGAGATTGAAAGATCGCGAAGGAAAATTAAGTAGAGATTTAGACAAGTTTAGAGCGCAAAGACGTTTGCTGTTGACTGGAACGCCGTTACAGAACGATCTCAGCGAACTGTGGAGTTTATTGAACCTACTGTTGCCGGAAGTTTTTGATTCGGCAAAAGTGTTTCAGCAGTGGTTCGGGAAAACAAAAGCGGGTGATAATCAAGGGCAAAAAGTCATTGGTGGTGGTGGTGGTGGTGGCGCCGGTAACGCAAACGAGGACGAAGAAGAAGACGATTGGATGGAACGGGAAAAGAAAGTCATCGTAATCTCTCGACTGCACCAAATTTTAGAACCGTTTATGCTTCGAAGATTAGTGCAAGACGTGGAGAGTAAACTTCCGCCGAGGAAGAGCGTTGTCGTTCATTGCCCGTTTTCGGCCTTTCAATCGAACGCGTATTCTTGGATCAACGCGACGGGGTCTATTCGAGTTGAACCGTATACTAGGCTCGGTTTAGCCGCGCAAAGAACCTTTCGTGGATATTTGCCCCTTCACAATAGGTGCATGGAGCTCCGCAAGATTTGTAATCATCCGGGCTTATCGTACCCGCCCGAGAAAGGAGGCGATTTTCGAGGTGTTAACTTGATACGAAGTTGCGGCAAGTTGTGGATTTTGGACCGATTACTCATTAAACTTTCCAAGACTGGACACAAAGTTCTTCTGTTTTCCACGATGACGAAATTATTAGATCTCTTGGAAGTCTATCTGAAGTGGCGACAAACTACAGAGGACGGCGAAAATTTACAGTTTTGCCGCATCGACGGCACGACACCGTTAGAACAAAGAGAAGTCGCCATCAATGATTTCAACCGAAAAGGCTCGAACAAGTTCATATTTTTGCTTTCTATTCGCGCAGCCGGAAGAGGTTTGAACTTACAAACTGCCGATACAGTTGTGATGTACGATCCGGACCCAAACCCGAAGAATGAAGAACAAGCCATCGCGAGATCTCACAGAATCGGCCAAACGCGAGAAGTACGAGTGATACACTTGGAAGCCGTAGATGATAAAGAAATAGCCAGCGTCACGGGTGCTGCTGCGGCTACTCAAGAAAATACATCGACTGCTGGTTGGGGTGGTAACGACCGATCATATTGTGAATCCGTGGAATCGGTCGTTCGCAACGTCATTCAGCAACAGAAGATTGAAATGGCAGACGAAGTCATCAATGCCGGTCGTTTTGATGGACAAACCACGCACTCAGAGAGACGCGAAACACTTGAAAAACTCATGGCTGCGCAAGCTGCTGGAAATAGGAAAGAAACGAACGTGCCAAGTGTACGCGAATTGAACGAAAAGATCTGTCGATCAGAAGACGAGTTGAAAACTTGGAACGAACTCGACGATACGTTGAATTGGCCATCTTCGCTCATGGGCCCTGAGGAGTGCCCAGATTGGATTCGATACACAAAGTACGATTTAGACGACGCGATAGAGATGACGGCAAAATCGAAGGCTGGTGAAATCATCGCACCCGTGGATGCCTCGAATCTTGGACGCGGTGGTCGCTCGATGAACAAGTTGATCGCTAATTCTGCAATCTCTCTTGACGGCATGGACGTTGACGCAAACAACGATAGACGAAAGGATTTTGTCGAAAAAACGGGTTTGAAGTCGAGCAATCTTACCGCCGAGCAAATGTCGAGTAAAGTCAAAGGCGGCGACGAGGAAGACGCGTTTGCGATACCTACGACCAAAGCCTTGTTACCATTTCAAAAAGCGCAGTTAGCAAAAGTTCAAGCGGCTGAGAAAGAGAAAGAAATAGAACAAGAGCGAGAGCGAGCTGGCGAAGCAGAGCCGAAGATAGGGAAAGAAGAAGATGAACCGCTCGTGATGCTCGATAATTCAGACGAAGAGGAAGATTACGGCAACATCGAAGAAGACGATGCGGCGTTGAACACGTCGTTCACGGATGTCAATTTAGATAATTTGACGAACGAAGAAGACGACGACGACGACGATGACGACGACGAAGATTCGATCGAAGAAGCTCCGATCAATACTAAAAATAGTGATGGTGGTGGGATGAGCTTCAAGATTACCATGCCACGCAAACCAGAATAAGATCACGAATCACGTAGAATATTTAGCGCGTGTGTATGTGTGTTTCATAAAATAAACAACGAAAATGCATGAATAATAACCATATCGTCTTTGTCTCTCTCAATCGTAATACATGTCCTTTACAGGATTTATGCCTCCTCTTTTTCTTTTATTCCACCGCCGGAGTGTTTTCTTTCTCTTGTTCGTGGCCTTCTTCCGCAGGTGATGCGGCCTGGACGATTGGAAGTTTCGATTGAACTTTGTTCTCGACCGGCGCAACGGTGTCTGTCACCAACTTGTTCTTGGACAACGCTCGTTTCTTCTTCTCCGTCGGCGTTTTCTTCGCATCTTTTTTCTTCTTCGGTGCGACCTTCTTCTTCGCCGGCGCTTTTGTCTTCTTCTTCGCCGGCGCCTTTGTCTTCTTCTTCTTCGCCGGTGCCTTCGTCTTCTTCTTCGCCGGCTTCTTCTTCGTCACCTTCTTCTTCTTCTCGACTTTCTTGACGACGACGGTAGCTTTCTTCGCGCGTCCTTTCTTCTTCGGTTCCGACCTCGTAAACGTCGGCTCGAGGCGTTCCGCCGGTTTACGCGCCCTGTGTTGTGTTTAAAAGAAAAAATTCTTCGTTTTAGTCTCATCGAAGTGATGAACGCGTTAACGCGAGGCAACCAAGAGAGAAGAAGAAGAAGAAAACGAAGAGATTTGAATTCAAAATCACATGCGAAAGAAAACGCGCGAACAACGATGCGAACGAAAATAACCAACGCCTTCGCCTCATTCGCGCGCAAAATATCTCCATCGCGCGAAAACGCTGACCTCGTGTGCGGGAGCTCTTTCTCGTTCGCATCCACCAGATGGTTTTCCAGTCTCGTCAAAGCGCTTCTCGCGGACAAAACGCCTCCTCCTCCTGAAGAAGAAAAAGTTGAAGTTTTATTCTTCTTAATGGATGTCGTCGCGTCTTCGTCCAGACTCGCTTCTTTCTCCATCGCCGTTTCTATGTTGCGGACGATCGAGTCGTCTTTTTGGATGCGGATATCAGGTGATACCGTAGACATTACTTGTGTGTTGTGTGTGTGTGTGTACTATGTGCGTGATAAAGAGGTATTTTTAGTAGAGAAAAACTCTCTTGACTGCACACAAAAAAGCGCAAAAATTCCTTTCTCGGGGGGGGAGAAAAAGATTTTCTTTTCACAACGAACGCGAGATGACGATGAAACTTAAGTCGTCTCAGATGATTCTCGGGACGATTCTGCTCGCACTGTGTCTGTTTCTCACGTATAACTCGACGTACTTCATGTCCGAACGTTTCGCGTTTTCTGCCTCCTCCTCTTCCTTTTCAAGAGGAGAAAAGATGAGCGCGAAGAAGAAGGAAGGATTAGTGGGAAATCCGCGCGATGCCATCCGAGCCGCCCGAGAGAGAATACGGGACGTGGCCTCAAAATATCGAGAGGGTGATACGAGCACGTTGCAAGGGATGAGAGAGAATCGAGCGAGTCGAGAGAATTTGTTGAACGCGGCGGAACGAGCGGACGCGAGAATGATGGAAATGAAAGGTGAAATTGATATTGAAGAGAAAAACGAAGCGAACGCAAACTTAGTGAGAGTATACGGTGAGGAAGAGTTTCCAATGGAGAACGAAAAGTGTTGGCCGAACGAGCATTCCGGGTACGATGGGTTTGCGCTGACTTGGGGGATGACGTTTCGGACAAAGACGGCGAGCGAGTGTTGCGACGCGTGTCGAAAACACGCGGAGATATGCGGCGGGGAAGGCTCAAACTCCGGGACGATGTTTTTCAACACTAGTTTTGGAGTGCGCGGGAACTGCGGAACCGCGCCGTTTGAAAAGAAGTTGTTGTGCAACATTTGGGTATACTGTCCCCCGAATGAAAAGCGGGACGGAAAATGTTGGAGTGGGGACATTCACGACCACAAGCAACACGAGTGTTGGTTGAAGAATCAGGCCGACCCGACGAAGCCGTTCGCTCCGAGCAGCGGGAGGTATCCAGATAAGCATTTGCAGGAACATAAAACGAGTCCAGACGTTGTGCAATGGCTTTCTGGTGCAGTCGTTAAACCGGGTGAAGTGGTTGTTGCTCGAGATCCTCATTGGGGGATGGCCGCGAACGAAGCTATATAGTATTTTTAAGTAGAGATTGGTTGTGTTACAACAGATTTTGTAGTATTGCGCGTTAGTTTAATGAACTACGTGTCGTTATTTCGCCTTTTCAGCAGCTTCGAGAAGCTCGATCGTTTCGGTGACTAATCTCTGGCACAAACCGTCGCTCGCGAGTGCGGGAATGACGACATCTCTCAATAAATCTCTTCGTTTCATGCCGAGGATCAAACCGTGTTCGCCGTCTTTCTCCATCTCCTTATCGCTCTTCGAGATTGAACCTAACAGTTCTTCACACAACTCGCGAAGTTGCTTCTCTGCGCCGGCAAAGTGCGTGCGCTGATCGTTCCCGATCGATTCTGAAGCCAAGTGCGTGGCGTACGTTCGTAACCAAGCTTTGAATTCTTTCTCACTCCCGAGAACTTTACACGATTGCAATATTTGCTCGAGATGACGGCCAGATTCGCGCTTTGGCGTCTGGAACGACGAGAAAGAACGCATTGAATTAGCCATAGCACCAATCGCTAATCGTGCGGCAGATGTTTGCAACTTTCGCACTTCACCGCCCGAACCGTCGGTAGAGCCGAACCGTAATCTCGAAAAGTACTCGGATTTTTGAAAGGAGGTGTCCGCAACCTTAGCCCAGGCCTTCAACTTTTTGTGGAACGCGTACGCTACGCCGTTCGATAACGTCACGAGCGGAACACCCTTTTCGCTCAACGAAACGCGAGAAATTCGCGCTCCGTCTCTACGATTGAAGCAAATGCTCGCGATGGAACTCTCCAAAACGCACCTTTCGTTGTCCTTCTCCAAATCCCACACGTACAAAGACGCGTCGGTGGTTACAACTAAAAGTTTTGTCTCCGAACTTTCAATTTGTACTTCTTCTTCTTCTTTCGTTTTACTACTATTTACGCACGCGATAAAGCATACTTTCCCACCTTCCAACGCAATCGTTGGTAACTGCCGTCTTCCAGTCTCGGTATAAATTTGAAGCGACCCGTCTTCGAGCGCGACGCACGAGTACCTCGCGTTCCCGGTGATGTGCGAACATCTCGCATCGAGACGATCTGTCCATAACTCTTCACCCGAACGCGAGCAGACGAGATCACTCGCGTTCCGCTGAAAATCGTTCTTGCACTCGAGCACAACTGGCGCCGTCGGAATGTTATCTTGGTCATCAAATGAGTTCGCCACCATCGCGTCTTCGGCGACTAGTTTGGCGTGCACGGTTTGCGGAATCGGAGCTACTGGAATAATTTGACGCGCTGCTTGTTGCTGGACAGCCGGTCGCGCTTGTTGCTGTTGCTGTTGCTGCTGCTGCTGTTGCTGCTGCTGCTGCTGCTGCTGCGACACTTGCACCGTCATTTGTTGCCTCGCCGGCGGTGGCGTTAAAAGCAATCGCGCCGGCGCTTGTTGTTGACCACCCGCCGGAATGGGCTGAATTCTTTGCGGCTGACCGCCGCCGCCGCCGACCGGCATAGGCGCCAACCGTTTCGGCGCGTTACCGGCAGGTATCATCTCCTGCGGAGCGACCCGTTTCACGCCGGCAACGGTAGTAGTCGTCGGCATGGTATAAGCGGGTAAATTTCTGGGCACTTGATTTTCATTGTTGGTGATGATTTGCTGCGGTGGCCTTGCGGAGGGCGGCGACGCGATGACTTGCGTGCCCGGAGCGTTCGCCATGGGCGTAATTCTTCGTCTCCCATCTGAAGCTATGATCTCTTGCTGTTGTTGTTGACGGATTGGTGCTTGTTGGATGACAGGTGCTGCAACTGGTACCGCGCTGATGCGCTTCGGTGCCATCGGAGTGCCGTTTTTCGAATCAAATCCACCATTTGTCGTCGTCTCGCCGTTGATGTTCTTCTTGGTGTACTTCAAAAGCGTGGGATCTTCCAACACCGCGACTTTTTTCTGTCCAACCATGCCCCCGTACGTCTCGCGGAAAAACGCTTCCGATTCGCTTTTGTTCACCGTGCATCCAATCTCGGATTCCTCAAACGTAAAGACGCCCATCGTACCATCCGTGCTGCACGCCAAAAGCGAAAAGCCATTCGGCGTCCAACTCAAATCCACCACGGACTCCTCAAAGCACGATTTAATCACGCACACCGGTCTCGATCGATTCGTTCTCCAAATCGTAAGTTTTGTGTCTTGACTTCCACATGCAACCACCGTGTGCAATTTTGGCTTATCCTCGCTATCGTTATCTTTCGAATCTTCCGCCGCTTCAATTTTCTGTTTGAACAATCCGGGTGAAAATCTCACGCACACGACTGGCCCTTTGTGCCCTACGAAATCAAATTTCGAGTCCCATTCGCCTCTTTCCAAGACACTCGCCGTGTGGCTCGGTTTCTTGTACGAGTTACACGTGGTCACCGCCTTCCCGTCTGGACTCCAACACAAACGCATACTAAACGTCGCGCCGACGGATTGTCGATACGGTTCCGTAATCGTGGACACTTTTTCCCAATCGTCCACTCGCCATATGATGACCGATTTATCGTCGCCTTGCGTGGCTAAAAACTTACCGATCGGGTCCCAGGCTACGCCTTTGACGAAACTTTGATGGCCTTTCAACGTCGCGACTATTTGCTTCATCTCCACGTCCCACACATTGACCAAGTTATCGTACGACGCGGACGCTAAGTACTTATCGTCCGGCGAGAAGGCGATATCGATCACGTCCGATTGGTGCCCTTTTAATTTCCCAACGTTCGACCAATTTTCCACGTTCGGTTCATCGTTCGACCCAAACATCGTTCTTCCTTTCCCTTCGTGGAGTTCGTAGAGAAAAATGTTTGAGTCCGTGGAAGCGGTGGCTAAATACCGGCCATTTTTGCTAAACCGGCAGCAATTCACCGGCCCGTAATGGTCCGCTAACGTCGCCAGAAGTTTTGGACACTCCTTATCGTTCTCTTTGTTCCGGTCGAGCAACGCGGAGGTGGTCCAGACTTTCACTTTTCGGTCGCCACCAGCGGTTGCAAATCGACTGCCATCCGGATGCGTGTCGATGGAGTAAATCGGAGCCGAACCGTCGTGCGCGACGAAGGACGGTTTATAGATCAACACCATTTATTATGTATTATATATTTGCGCTCTCAAACGACTGCGTGCTCCCCGTGTGCTGCTCTCTACTCTCGCTCGCGAGCAGCCCGAACAACAAGAACGCGTGAGATTAGTATTGCTGTCGTTGTGTGTGGAGACAATATTTGAATAATTTACTTGAGTTTAAAAATGATCTGATTCGGCGGCCAACAAGCGCAGCCGACGAGAGTGCGGCCTCACAGACCGCGCGGGTAGGCGAGAGACACCTTTTTCGGTCTCGAAACCTTCTGCGTCGATCGAGGAGAGTCGACTTGCGTTCGAGTTTAATCGAAGAGCAAAAAAACGACAAAAGAAAAAAGTCAATTAAATTTGCAAACACACAAAGAAAAACAACCTCGCGACACACGACTTTTCTCTTCTCATTCTCTCTCGATGCACGCTTTAAAAGTCGCCGCTGCTGCTCAGGCTTACGCTTACGCTGGCAAAACGAAGAAGAGAGGAGGAGGAGAGGAGTTTTGGGGATGTTGTTTGGGTCGTCGTGATGTATCTTCTTCTTTGTCTTCTTCTTCTCGTCGTCGGCGGCGTTTTCATAACGACCGAAGAGGAGTGCATTCAACGGGAGCATCCTCATCATCAATGCGCGACGATTCAGACGACAAAAACGTCTTTGACGCGTTCTCGCAAATGAAAACAAAGAAGAAAAAGAAAGAAGCAGACGACGAGGAGACAAAAACGAGCAGCAATTGGCGTCCCGCACCGCCGGATATATCCTCGAGCGCGCCGAGAGAATTTTCGCCCATTTCCTACGCTTTACTCGGCGACTCGGTTTGGGAACTCTTCGTCAGAAGTTATCTGTTCGCGCCGAGGAGCAAACCGTCCACGTACGACTCGAAAGTGAAAAAGTTAGCCAGAGCAGAATCGCAAGCGTACGCGTATAGAAAAATTACCGAAATACAACTCACGGATGAAGAGTTGGACGTCTGCAAGTGGGGACGAAACGCCGACTATTCAAACGTACCGAAACGACTTCGCGGGAAAAAGAGTCAAGGCGGCGGCCACGATATTTACAGACAAGCATCTGCTTTGGAAGTCATATTGGGGTGGTGGATGGTTACGGACGACGAGCGGTTGGACGAGGTTTTAGAACGCGTGAAAACGAGTGGGTGGCTAGAGGACGCTTTGACTTCGGTAGAGTACGGTTCCGAAGAAGAAGAAGAAGATTGAAATTATTAGAAGTTTCGTAGATTTTTAAAGTAGTTATGATAGTGATAATAATACAAGTATATATATGAAAGTCTCTAGAATATGATGAAGCTTTCGCGTGGTGCTAAATTAATGTGTTTTTCGCGTTGTGTATCCGTTTCCTCGTTTCTCTTCTCAAATCGCGCGCCCGCCTCTCGTGCGTTTTTTAATACGTGTTCGATTTGATTCCGCTCTTTGATTTTTTACCCATAGTCGTCGGGTGACTTTCTAAATCACTCTGCGACGACCGTCCCTCTTGAGGACTCGATCCACTCCCACCCGAAGAATTTATCGAGTTCGACCCGCTCCCTCCTAATCTGAATCCATCCTCTCTAATCGGCGGAATGCGCAACATGTCGTAATCGTGCACGTTCCCGGTGACGATCGCCTCAGTGGTGGCTAATTTTTTCATCTTTTTCCTGTGTTGCTTGTCTTTGAAGATGGTGTACGCCCAAAATGTAAACGTCATGCAGAAGATTAACGCGGCAAAAAAGTAGAGCAAGGCCGCATCTCGACTCGGGACCGGGTTCGTGTACTGTTGTTTTAAGTATTATTTTAAGAGAGAAGAAGAGAAAGTCAGCGTCTTTGGTCCAATTTCAAAGGGAGATTTTGAGAGAAATACTCTTACACTACGCGACGAGAGACGCGCGAAGATGATGATGATGATGTAATAACACTCAGCATCATCAGACGTAGGTCTCATCACTTCAAAACCTCGCACCACTCACCACGCGCGAAAGAAGAAGACAAAGAAGAAGAGAAAGAGACTCTTCTTAAAAAATCAGCCAGCGGGTGATGAGAGATGATCTTCTCTCAAAAGAACGTTTCGATTATTCGTCTCTCTCTCTTTCTCTCTCTTTAAAAAACGATTTAGAAGAAAACGAACCTTTGTGATTAAAATCCCGGGAACTGGTGGCGGGTTCGGTGCGAACGGATCCGACGGAGGTGTTGATGGCACGTTTGGCGTGGAACTCATATTAAAGTGTATTATGTGTATAACGTCAAAAGTGTTTTATGAGACAATGATAAATGACGAACGATTCTCTCTCTCTGTGGTAATCTGGCGTCCTTCCTCTCAAAGAAAGAAAGAGAGAAAAAGAAATTTTGTGTTTTTTGGGCGAAAGAGATACTTTTTTTTCAAAAGCGAGAAAAGACTTTTGACTGATGGACAAAAAGGAGACAAAAAAAAGAGCAGAAAAAGAGAAAAACATCCATGCGTCAGACAAATCACACACGCATTATAATATACATTATAATAATGACGACGACAGTGGTGTGTCACGTGCCGTCGTCGTCCATCGTGGGGAGCGCTTTGGGAGGGAAATCCTCGCTCGTGGTGACCGCAGAAAACGACGGCGTCTTGTTGCATAAAACATCTTTGTCTTCTTTGAAAGACGTTTTAAACGACGACGACGAAAAGGTGAATACGTTTTTCCGCTCGTGGAGAGCGTCCCGAGACGAGAACGTGAAATTCGCGCACCCGTGCGTGTACGATGGGATCACGAGGACGTATTTTGGATGCACGACGACAAAGACGACGACAAAGACGACGACAACGAAGAAGCGAGGAGGAGGCGCAGGTGGTCAAGTCACGACGATTTTGTCCTGGCGAGACGACCGGGAAAACTACCACGCCTCGATCGACGACGCCGCCGCCGGTGGGAAAACGAGTTTTGAGAATAAAACGGCGAAGTTTTTTGCGAGCTTTGACGGCGGGTGCGTCGTTGTCGACGGAGAAAAAGGCGATTTACACGTCGTCGATAGCGACGGTGCTATCGTCGGGACCGTAGAGGCGAAAGATGTCGACGACGATGAAGAAGAAGAAGAAGAAGAAGAAGAAGAAGAAGAAGAAGAAACAACAACAAGAACGAGAACAAAAAACAAGAAGAGCGAAACAGTTAAGAGGAGTGTCGCGGTCGAAGCGGCGAACGGGAACGCAGAGAGCGACGACGTTATCGTCGTTTTGGCGTCGATGATGGGAGAAGAAGTCGTCAAGAGAGAAGTATTGAGATATAGAGTGAAAGAACTAGACGTGCAAGAAGATCAATTAGGAGAGGAAAATATCGTCGATCAAACTCTGCTTTCCGGACGGAAGCTTATGGAACGCGTTTCCAAGGAGAAAGCGGTGAGAGTTAATTTGGATGAAAGCGACGCTATGGCTGAGATTAGCACCATGAAGAGTAGTAAAGTAGTCAAAGTATCGTTCGATGATGAACATTTTAGTCTTTTGTGGTCGAATGGCGTTTGGACCTCGCATGATCTTGGGGATGGAACTCTCGTTCGAGAACGCGTTTTCGACGGCTTACAAATAAAGCGAGAAGAAGAAGAAGAAGAAGAAGAAGCGTCCAGAAAGAAAACGACAAAAAAGAAAGTCGCGGTGACACAAGAAAGCGATGGATTATTGTTTGACTATATTAGCATTGGCGGAGGATACTATGCCTTAGCTGCAAAAATCAAAAGCGAGGGAAAGAACTCTGCTAATAACAACGTTGCTGTGGCAATCATCGATAAGCTTTACGGCGTCATTCATAGCTTCATTGAAATACCAGATTCGGAAACGACGTCGGTAGTTTCTTTAACTGCGTTTGGTGGCGACCTGTACGTCTCTTTGAGCGATAGAATATACTCCGTGAGTTTAGAACTCGAGGAGCTTTGTCTGCGGGAGTGTATGGCGGCGTTACAAAAAGATGTTTTTGGAAAAGCGAGAAATAAGAAAGCGGAAGCGGCAGAACGAGCTTTTAGTACGAGCGGGTTTGAAGCTGCGACTAAACCGCAATGCAAAGCAATCACCGTACCGATTTGGAAAGATCTCCCACCAGAGAGGAATTTTGAAGGCGCTTGCAACGACATTAACATGCTTTGGGACCAAGACAAAATGCGGAAACAAGAAAAAGTGGCGGAAGATTTCATCGCCACGTTAGAATCTGGAACTGAAAAGCAAATGCTGAGAAGTTTGGAGATTTTCGCGAATAAACACGTGAAAGAGGCCATAAAATGGATCGATGAGAACGAGCAGAAAACTAAAGAAGCTTTACGATTGAAAAGGACAGGACAAGGTGGCGGTGCCTCTGCTGCTGCTTCGTCTAAGAAGACTAAGAAACTTGAAGGGAACGGAGATTCTGGCGGTTCTGATTACGACGATACGGACGATTACGACTCTGACAATAGCGAAGAGAAAGTAGATAAAATTAAAAACGCCGTGTATTACGGTATGAACGATCCAACATCAAACAATATTCGCACAGGCGCTGTCATCGCACCGCACTGCGTAGACGCTGCCATCAAAGCGGCTTGGACTTTGAAGAAATGGGATTATTTATCTGAGGCTTTTTCCAGAGGTTTACTCTTAGGCGGCGCCATGAGCAGTATAGGTCTCATTGAAAAGCTTTTAGAAGACGATAGATTGATTGATGCTGTCAACGTCTGCATCTTTGCTTGGTGGGTGAATCCAGAAGATTTGCGACGCATCGTAGATGCGTGCATGAGTGCGAAGAAAAATAATACATCTTCGCCCGTTCTCAATTTCCACGCGTTGCACGATAAAAATAGAAAGTCTGCATTCAGAAAGGTCAAGTTGTGTGAGAAACTCGCTCGAGACAAAAGGGACGGACCTAAGAAAAAAGGCACTTCAAAGCAGCAACAGTTTTACGAAGAGCTCGAGCTGCGCGCGGCTTTGGACGATTGTAGAATTTGGACGTTTGCGGTGGAGAATTTCGGAGCCTGGGCGCAGCCCATGCACACGATCGTTGCTCGATCGATGTTCCATCGCGAAGACTCTTCGATGACGCTGAAAAATTTATCCAACGAAGATGCGGTAGAATTTCTATCCTTCCTTGTCGATTGGGTAGAATTTCACGTGATAACGCTCAAGGGTGAATTCAATGCTAAGAAAGACTCGGCGGACGAAGAGAACGCCGACGACGCCAAAAACGACGAAGAGAGCTCTAGATTGGACCCTGACGACGAAGTTAATTTTGACTTTGCGAAGAAGTACAAAGGTACATTCCCGTCGTTAGAACAATCCATTGAGTGGTCTTCGGCGTTATTGGACGTCCGATTACCGGCGTTCTCAGGAAATGCTCGCGCGATTGAAAAGATGGAACGATTGAGAGAACTTGCGACGAGGCAATTCGAGACAAACGCGTCCATAGCAAATCTTAGCGGTGCTTTAGAACACGTGAGAATTGGAGCGGATATTCCAGAAGGATTAGGGGTAACGAGCGCGACATATACTATCGAGAAAGTAAACTGGTAGCTTATTAAAGTTGAATGTATACCATGTATTAGTAGTGAATGAAACGCTTCTGTGATTCCAGTCACAACACACCTTCAGAACTCAAACTTTACTTTTTGTACGCTCAGTAATATATACACATATCATTCATCCATCATCCCCGCAGTTTCGAGAGCGACAGACAGAGAGAGTCAGAAAAATATGTCATCTCCGTCGTCTATTCTCGGAACCGTGTCTCACATTTACACATACCCACTGAAAGGAGCAAATGGACAAAAGCTCGCGCGAACATCCCTCACGCCTTTTGCGTCAATACCTAACGACCGCTGCTTGGCACTTTTGCGAGCGGAAACGATTCGAGCGAACAAATGGATGGAAGAGAAATCGACGAAAGAGAACGCAGATATCGTTTTGCAAACCGGTGAGGGGAAAGATCCGCAACATCATTCGAATAAGCATCTGTTTCACCAACTGATAACCGATCCTCAACTAGGGAAATACGAATGCGTTCTTACGGAAGAGGATTTTAGCAACACCGAAAGGAAAAAAAATAATAACGAAGATGGAAATATTAACACGAGTCGACGACGACAGTTATCGATCATCGAAGCGAAGACGAAGACAGTAGTTGCACGATGTTTAAATTTGGACGACGAGAAGGAGAGATTGGTCATCGAAACGTTTTTCGCGGAACGTTTAGAAACTGCAAATACGCAAAACGGAATACCGAAACTCGTCTTCGCGGACGGTATTAGCTTTGCAAATGTGGGCGGAAAAGTTAAGGAACACGTTCTACACATAATCACAAAGTCAACGGCCAGAGAAGTGTACGAGAGCATCAAAGTGAGTAGCGATAGCAGTAATAGCGATAGTAGTCTAGAAGAGTTTATGATGCGGTTCAGGGCGAATATAATTGTCGATGATACAACTTCTGGGGGTGACCCGTGGAAAGAATTCGATTGGTGTGGAAAGAAAGTACGAATTGGCGACGTAGTCCTGAATATAAACGAGCCTACTATCAGATGTCCTTCTACCAGAGTAGTTGCGAATAATCGCGGAGAAGTTGACGAAGTCATACAACCGGATGTACAAATTAGAACTCATTTTCCGGACGTCGAAGGGTCCATTTTTGGGCGCGAGAAAATTAAATTGAGTGACAAAGGCAGTTATTTCGGACTATATGCGAGTTGTATAAAAGGTGGATCGATTCGAATAGGCGACGCACTCACTTTTGTATGATAACAAATACAAGCGTACACACATAAGGGAACTTTATCTCACTAGTAAAATCTAAATATCTTCTAAAATAAACTTGCCGATGCGATGCGAATGCGTTTCTTCTTGTGATTTCTTCTCGTCTCCAGAAACGAAACGAAGTCGCTGCGAGTGAAATTGCATGAGCGAAGATCTGTGGCCGACGGATACGACCGTGTACTTCTCTGCCGCTAATAACTCGTACATCTTTTTCTCGCTTACTTCGTCCAAAGCGGACGTCGCTTCGTCCAAGAAAACAATCGTAGGTTTGGGCTTCTGGTATAATAATCGTGCAAACGCTATTCTTTGCTGCTCACCTACGCTGAGAACATCCGTCCATTCGATAGAATCGTCGTCAAAAGTATCTCCCATTCGCGAAGCGAGATCACCTAAACCTACAGAATCTAGCAAATTTTGCAAATGCGCATTTTCTTCCACGAGCGCATCGTTTATTTTCATCCTATTCTTCTTCGATAGCGCATTTGCATTGTCGTCCTCTTCGTTCTCATCGACGTCGAGAACGCCTTTTGGAAACGTGAGCTGACTTCGTAGACTTCCAACCGGCATAAAAGGCACTTGCGGAAGGAAAAAGAACGAAGAGAAACGGGAAACGAGAATTTTTCCAGATCCGTTTTTCCAAAGTCCGGCTAAAACGCGAAGTAAAGAGCTTTTGCCACATCCCGAGGGACCGGTAATCACAACGCTTTCATTTCGCACAATGTCGACGTTTAAATTCGTCCACAAAAGTTGCCCTCGATTCATTTCTCTCGATGGAGTGGAGACTGAAACGTTTTGCAACGATAGCAAAAGGTTCGACGCCTCTCTACTGTCATCGAGAAAACTCCGCTCGATGACGTTGCTCTTTTCTCCATTCTTTTCTTCCGCGTCCCGTTCATGCCGTTCTAATAATATCAGAAAATGCTCGATCCGTTCGGACTCTGCAGCTAAACCGCTAAGTTGATCCAGTCGATTCACGATAATATTCAAAGCATTTTGAATCGTTCGGAATGCGTACGAACTCTGCGTTACGACACCAAATTCTACTTCACCTTTGAAATACAGCGGGGCTATGATCAAGTAAGGAAGACAAAACGTCGCAAACTCGTACGCGTTTGTGAACAAATCTAAATGTCTATTCCAAACAATCTTTTCCTTTTGAATTTTAATCACTTGTTGAAGTGTTCGTAATAATGTTTTCAGTTCTCTCTTCGCTCCTCTATACAAAGCGATGGACTCCGCATGCTCCCGTAATCTGACGAGAAAAAAACGCATGTTTGCTTCTTTCTTTAAGATCTCGAAGTGCAAATGCATCAATTTACCCCCAAACACTGCCGTCGTCACGTAGGTTCCAATCATAGAATACGCAAAGCAAAAGAATAAGAGTTTCGGTGAGATCTGGTATAAAACGGCGAAGAAGGCGCTCATGCTGAAAATTTTATGCACGATTGCTAACGTCAACGTCGTCATCGAATGAACGAAACCGCGAACGTCTTCACCAATTCTTTGATCTGGATTGTCTAAAGTAGTAACCGTAGCTTCTTTTTGAACATCACCTGATCCTTCATTATTCTGATTCGCTGTGGCTATCATGCTGTTATTGAACTTTAACGAGTAATAGTTGTCGTGTTCGCAATACATCGTCATCATCTTCTCCGTCATATATTTGCGCCAATGCAAAGCGCTCAAAGACTTCACGTAATCGTACAACGCGAACAAAGGAGCGGCAATCACGACAACATAAATATATCTCTGAATAGCGTTATAAAAACCGTCTTGATCTTTATTCGAGAGCGCAGTAGACATGTCTCTTTGAGCGTATGAAAACACGACGGAGAGACCAGTAGTCAACGCGCACGCCAAGACGCACGTCAACGCCAGCAATCGAGCCGTTTTCTTCCTCGTCGAATGCTTTCCGTAATATAGTTTTGCTATGCGAAACGCGCGTGAAATCGTCGGCTTTAAGCTCTTGTTGTTGTTGTTGTTGTTTTTCTCTGTCAAAGAGGCAACCATATTCGTCGTCTCTTCTCTAGCTAGGTGAAATTCTTTCTCTTTTCAAACGCGCTCTCGGGTCGTCGTCGTCAAATAAATCGATGCTCTCTCTCTCTCTTTTCTCTACTCGCTCTTGGTAAAGAACCAACCTCTTCTTTTTTTGCTCCTCTCCTTCTTCTGCTTCTCGTGTTCCTTTAAAAACTTCGTGTACTTTTCTCCTCGCATCAACTCTTGTCCGTATTTCTCGTATTTCGTTTCCAAAGGTGTTTTCGTCTGTTGTTGCGAATAAAGAAAGTACGCTCCGGCACCTGCGATCGTCCAACTTATCACCGCTTCTTTGGAGAAGAACGCTCGTTGGAGTAAGGACATATATTATTATTATTATTACGTGTTATTTACAACAGAGAGCGTGTGGTGATATGAGTGAGGTAGTTGCGTGAAGAAATGATGATCGAAAAAATGTTTCAAAACACCTTCTCGAAAGTCTCTGGGAAAATCACCTAATACAATCATACGCACATAGAATAACAATGAGGAGCCGACGAGGGTGGACGACTCTGCTGTTGCAAAACAGAAGGAGTTTTGCGTCGCGGAACGCGACTACTACTGCCATTGATTCTTCGGCTCTTATTTATCTCGGAGCTGCTGGGAGTAACAGCAGCAGCTCGAGTCTTTCTCATCATCATCATCAAAACCATCATCATCATCATCATCATCATCATCATCATCATCATCTTCGAAAAGTGGGAAGGAGCAGACACTACGCGAGCGATGTATCGGAGGAACGAAAGCGCGCGAGAAATATAGGCATCAGTAAGTTCTTTGCTTTGTCGTTC
>Ga0115555_1001074_pt1 | contig 18803 bp, 17 predicted proteins | sample COGITO_mtgs_1104_2_FD_87285 | JGI IMG/M metagenome (GOLD analysis project Ga0115555, IMG submission 87285) | Pelagic marine microbial communities from North Sea - COGITO_mtgs_110407 | ecosystem: Environmental > Aquatic > Marine > Epipelagic | place: Germany:Helgoland, sampling site Kabeltonne... | reverse complement strand
GGGTTAGCAGCACAAGTGCAACAAGATCGGCCTCTTTTTCCTAATATGCCTTCGATTGATACTAGATTTAACGAGAGAAAAATACACGAAAAATCTACAAATTCTAGCTCTGGAAAATCTAAAAGAAGATCTAGTGCATCCAAAAAAAATAGCTCAGGTGATTCACTTAATATGGTTACCTACAGGATGGAAGCTGGCAAAAATGATGGAGTCATGCCAAAAGATATTGTTGGCGCTATTGCAAGTGAATCAGGGATCGATGGTAAGAATATTGGCCGTATCATGCTATATGATGACTTCAGTACAGTTGACCTACCAGAGGGTATGCCAAACGATATATTTCAACACTTGAAACATAAAGTAAGAGTCAAGCAGCGCCCAATGAAACTTAGTGTTCTAAATAAAAATGATCAATTCGAAGAAAAAAAGAAAAAAAACAAATCATTCAGTGAAAAAAAACATACTAAATAACTGGATTTATTAAAGTTATTTAGTATGAAGAGTAAAGGCTTCTCTATTTTTCTCAAACTCTTTTTTATCAAATGAAAAACTGTCGCCGCTATCTATTTGAAAAGAATAACCAGATTTAATCATTAGAGAGCTAAATGTATTTAAGATTTCTTTTTGTGAAATCTTCTGTAGCGCAAATATCAATTTCTCTCTACGATCAAATGTATAATTACGTGTAATTATACACTCCCAGAATTGGGATAAGCTCTCCAATAAATTTTTAGGCTTTTCCTGTAATCTCAATAAAACTGATTCTTTTTGTTTAAGGAAATCTTCTTCAGTCATGATTTTTAATTTATCAAAAAAGTCTAATAAAAAATTATCTATCTCTTGTCCCATTCTAATTACTGAGGCCTCGGGTGATTGAATTAATAAACTGACACCTGGAATCCTATCAACTTTCTGATTCACCACAGCCACTATATAACCCAGTTGTTTTTTTGTGCGCAATTCGTGAAAAAAATCGGATCCTATGAGCTGTTTTAATAAGATTATTGAGGCCTCTTCCTTGGGGCTATCATTTCGTCCTTGATAATATTTTAGAATAGCCAAATCGTTATGATTGATTGCTAAAGATAAGTTCAATTTTTCTTCTGAACGAATTTTATATATCTGATGATCGCCACCGTAGGTCTTATTCTCAAAAAGGCTGACCGTCGGCAGAATGATAGATTTAGCGACTGAAGCTTCTATATTTCCACCTACAAGAAAATCTGTGGTTGCACCATAAAATATAGTTTGTATGAAATTATTAAATTTGATTATATCAAAATTTAGCATGGCTTCTGAAAGCTCTTCTGGACTCCAAGATTTAGTATCAATCTGATGAGCTACTTCCCTAACAACCTGCTTATATGGGGAATCTTTTTTTGCATTCTGCCACTCTCTCGTTAACTCTGATTTCAGTCGATAAAATAGCTTATCTTCTTGCTCCCGATGTGGTGAAAATAACTCATTGGTAACCTCTTTTATCAAAAAAGGTAATTTGTTATCAAATCCACTCACAAAAATAATTATTTTATTTGCCTGTCTAAAAATACCATAATTTAACCCAGCTAGTGTTGCAGCATAATTAGCTTCTTTAAGTTGCTCATTAACGACCCTTAGATATAAATCAAGCATAGCAGCATCGTTGGCATTCTTTATTAATGGGATTTTTACTGATGCATAAAATTGAGCTTTGGGAACACCATAGAAATCATCTGGGTAATGCCAAAGACGATAATTTTCCTTATCAATTAATAATTTTGGTTTACCGGCGGATGAATTTGTTATCTTTGATTTTATTTCAAAGCTATCTGGAACAAACTTGTTTGGAGGTGGTAATTTTAAGGTATTTGCTAAATCAAACTCTCGAACTTGGTCAGTCTTAAATTTTTTTAAACTATATGGAGCCATATATAAGTTAGATACTTTATCAGTTTGAACTTCTGGAGATACAAGAGTAATTAAGGAATTATTAAGTTTCATTAAACTAAGTATTTTGTAAATAAGGCCTGGATCAAATTGGTTATGCAGGTAGGGGCCCCTGATAACTAAATGAGGAGGGTAGTCATGAAGCTGAGAAGAAAGCTGCATAACACGACTACTCGGGCTACTTGCCTCTTTATAACGGAATGCAGTCTCAGCTAATTTTTTTTGCTCGGCCCAGCGCCATTCTTCTATTCCATTTTGCGAGATGAGGTTGATTTTTTGAAAAATTAAATTAATAATTTTTTTGAAGTTTTTTGCTCCGTCAGGCGTTAGACTAATACTTATATCAAAAGAGCTTCCATTTAGATCAGATAGGCCTTCTCCAGCCATAAGTCCCTCAGCCCAACCTCTCTCTTTCAATAAAGATAAAAGACTACCATGACCCTCATCTCCAATTAAGCTGGCAATATAACTAAGGGGTTTTTCTCGATAATAGTCTCGCATAGAAGGCAAAGGAAAAGTTACTGTTAATTGACGCCGCTCCTGGATAGGCTCAATATTTAGCAGATAAGGCAATACACCATCTTTAAATAACGGTTGTTTATGTCTAAATTGTACTTTATCTGTATTTTTTACTTCATTAAATTTTGCAGTAACAACAGATTCCAATTCATCAAGACTTTTAGGAGCAAGAACAACTAGAGCCATCCTGTTTGCAGAATAATGTTTATTATGGAAACTTAGAAGATCATCTCGAACATTGCTGATCTTCTTATTGGATAAAATATCTAGATTTCCAACACTAAATTTTGCTGCAGGGTGGTTTGGATTAACAATCTCAGATAAAACATCTCTTTGTCGACGATAGTCATTTTTTATTCGCGCCATATACTCGGAGTGAACTGCATTCATCTCTTGATCAACATACTCAGAGTTAAACAAGGGGGCAATGAAAAATCTTGAGAAGCGATCTAGTGCTGACTCAATACTTTTAGGGTCAATATCAAAAAAATAATTTGTATGTTCAAAAGATGTGTATGCATTATGCGAACCTCCGTGCTGACTTATAAAGGACTGATATTCGTCTGGCGCAGGGTATCTATCTGTTCCTAAAAACAACATATGTTCAAGAAAATGAGCTAAACCTTGTCGATTTATTGGATCATGAGAACTACCTACAAAGACATCAAGGGATACAGCTGCCTTGTCGGCTTTCATATCCGAAATAAGCAGTACCTTCATTTTATTTGAGAGTTCTATATAACGGTACTCAGAAGAATCTGGCTTGCTTTTTTCTACTATAACTTGGTTAGTTTTTATAAGCTCTTGAGAGTTAATAAAAAAATCTACCGATTCTGAGGCGAGATTTTGAGCTGGGCTAAAAATTAGACTATAAATTAATACTATATATATTTTATTCATCTAGAAGCACATTAAAAAAGAATCAATTTTGGTTATTAGGAGGCATACTTGGATTTGGCCATGCGCCATAAAGAGCTTTAACTAGTGTTGCTAAAGGGATTGAAAAAAATACACCCCAAAATCCCCATATTCCTCCAAATAAAATTACAGCAAGTATAATTGATACTGGATGCAAATTCACTGCCTCTGAAAATAATAAAGGTACTAAAACATTACCATCTAGAGCTTGAATTATTGCGTAAGCTCCTAGTAAAAAAAATAGATCTCCCTCCCAGCCCCACTGAAGATAGGCCACCATAACTACTGGGATAGAAACAAGAAGAGCACCTATATACGGAACGATAACTGACAATCCAACTAATAAAGCAAGAAGTGCGGCATAATTTAACCCAAAAAATAAAAATGTTACATAACTAACAAAACCAACGATTACTATCTCGATTGCTTTTCCACGGACATAGTTAGCCATTTGAAAGTTCATTTCTTTCCATATTTTCCACATCATAGGGCGCTTAAGGGGAAGAAGATTAGATAAAAAGCTTAGTAGCTTTTCTTTATCTTTCAGCATAAAAAAAACTAGTAAAGGCACTAATACGACATACAGAACTAGCGCTAAAATACTTGGAAATGTTTCAAATGAAAAACTTACTAAATTTTGCGCAATACCACCAAGTTCTTTTGATGCTTGTGCCAATAGATCACTTGTTTGATTTTCAGAAAAAATTTTAGGAAATTTTTCAGACAGTAAAGAAAGTAACCCCTGAGACTGATCGACCATAGCAGGAACCTTTTCGACTAAATTTAATGATTGTCGGCCTATCAATGGTAAAAAAATAATTAAAACTGCTGAAAAAGTTCCAATAAAAAATAAAAATACACTTATTACTGCAACTATTCTGGGAATACCCAAAAGGGTCAAGCGGTTTACCCCCCCTTGCAATAAGAAAGCAAAAATAAGTGCTGCAATGAAAGGTGCTATTATTTGACCAAGTGTTATTAATACCACCAAAGCAGAAATTAACAATACGGCTAATAAAACTGTCTCTTCCTCGCCAAAATAACGGTTAATCCATCTACCTAATACTTTCAACATGAAACTCTCCAATCTTGTCATTAGATAATACATGCAATAAGGTACGAGATCACTAATCAAGCTATAATAATATTACTTAAGTTTTCTAAATCTTCGTGCCTTAGTTGTTAAAGTGTATCTATTGTTATAGATTTAATTTTATAATTAAAGTTACACATACAGTCCTATTGCCGCATATCAATCAAAATGAACAAGTTAATAACACTTTTTAACCATTTTCGGTATTTGATACTAATTTTTTTAGTCTTACTAGTTGTAGTTAGGCCAGCTTTGAGTGCTGAAATCAATCTTCCCCTACTAGGGGACGAGTCATCAAGTAATATTTCGCCACAAAAAGAGTTTGAATTAGGCCGAGCTTGGCTTAAAGCTTATCGAAGTAGAGTTAATGAAAATCATGATCCGCTTTTAAGAAATTACTTAGAAAAACTAATCAGCAAATTAGCGTCTAAAAGCCGTCTGGAGGATCGGCGTATTGAGCTTATTGTTATAAATAATTCAACACTAAACGCTTTTGCAGTGCCTGGAGGAATAATTGGAGTTCATACAGGATTATTTCTGTATGCAAAAACCGAGGATGAATTGGCATCGGTTATTGCGCATGAGATTGCTCATCTAAGTCAAAGACACTTTGCCCGTCGCTTAAATCAACAAAAGAAAAATAGAGTTGTAAGTATGGCAGGTTTGCTTGCGAGCCTCATTTTGTCAGCAACAGCTGGTAGTGATGCAGGTATGGCTGGCTTAAGTGCAACGCAAACTATGGGAATGAATACAGCTTTAAGATACAGCAGACAAAATGAACGGGAAGCTGATAGATTAGGTCTCCAAACAATGATTGCCTCAGGAATGAACCCAAGTGCTATGTCCTCTATGTTCGAAGGAATGTTAAAACTAAGCAGACATGCAAGTAGCAAGATCCCTGAATTTCTGAGGAGCCACCCACTTACACAAGATAGAGTTGTTGATGCAAAAAATAGAATAAATCAACTCAAGGTTAAAAATTATTCTGACAATTTTGAATTTCATTTGATGCGAGCCAGAGCAATTATTGCAATCAAGGAAGACCCTAATTTATCGCTAAACTACTTCAAAAACCAATTGAGTGATACAGGGAAGAATAAAAATGCTGCGATCTATGGTGTGGCTCTCTCAAATATGGCTATGAGGAATTTCACAACAACAGATAAATTAATTAATAAACTAATGAAAATATCACCAAATGAGCTCCTTTATAAAATGGCTCAGATTGAGAGTTATCGAAATCAAGAAAAATATACTACTGCAATCGAAAAAACTCTTTCACTTCTAAAATATGATACTAAAAGCTACCCTTTACGTATGTCTCTGGCTGAAACATATCTTAAGGCCAATCGTTTTTTTGATTCTGAAAAAATATTAAACTCATTAAAAAATAGTCACCCAAACAATCCTGAGGTATGGTTTCAACTTGCAGAAGTTCGTGGTCTCTCTGGAGATATACCAGGCGTTCACCTGGCGCGATCAGAATATTTTATACTGATTGGTGTCTTTGACAAAGCAAGAGATCAATTAATGTATGCAAGAAAATTATTGGTCAATGACTACAATAAAAAATTATTGATTGATCAAAGGCTTAAAAATTTAGAGAAGATTGAAGAAGATATAAAGAACTTATAGTTACTCGTCACGAAAATTTAACATTCTTTGTAATGAACTCATTGCTTTTATGCTAGTACTTTTTTCTACAAATATCTCATTCTCATTTAGCTCTAAAGAATTCATCAAGTTCTTAAGATCATTTAACCCCATCCAGGGACAATTTGCACAACTTCGACAGGTAGCCCCTTCTCCAGCAGTAGGAGCAATTATAAGCTCTTTATTAGGACATGCTTGCTGCATCTTATAAAATATACCCGAGTCAGTTGCTACGATCATTTGTTGATTAGGTAGATTCTTCGAGGCCTCAATTAGTTGTGAAGTTGAACCAACAAAATCTGCCATATCAATCATGGCTTCAGGAGACTCTGGATGGACAAGCAATGCAGCATCGGGGTATACATTTTTTAACTCAATAATTCCTTTTGACTTAAACTCTTCATGCACAATACAACTTCCATTCCACATAAGCATATCAGCACCAGTTTTTTTCTGAATATAACTACCTAGATACTTATCTGGCGCCCAAAGTATTTTCTTTCCGCAGCTATCAAGATACTCAATAACATTTACAGCTATACTAGAAGTAACTACCCAGTCAGCTTTTGCCTTTACAGCAGCTGATGTATTTGCGTAAACAACTATAATTCTATCAGGATTTTGATCGCAAAATTCACTAAAATCATCCACAGGACATCCAATATCTAAAGAACATGTTGCTTCAAGCGTAGGCATCAAAACTTTTTTTTCTGGCGTTAAAATTTTAGCTGTTTCTCCCATAAACTTTACACCTGCAACTACCAGTACAGTGGCCTGATGTGTGCTGCCAAATCTTGCCATCTCTAGCGAGTCAGAAACAATTCCGCCCGTTTCTTCTGCCAAAGCTTGAATCGATGGATCGGTATAATAGTGAGCAACTATTACTGCATTTCTATCTTTCAATAGTTGCTTAATTCTATTCCTGTACAAACCTTCTTCCTGGGTGGAGGGTCTTGGTTGGGCATATATAGATTTAAGATGAGACTCAATAATCTGATCAGTCTTCGATGTAGGCGTAAAGCTTAGATTTTTTTGATGCTGGTTAAGAGGTGTATTCATAATCAATTTTCAATAGAAGCTCATTTGTAATTTTAACATATATCTAATATGCACAAAAAATAAGTCTGACCATAGAAATTAAGAAGCTTTATATATGGTGGGTCGTGTTGGGTTCGAACCAACGACCAATTCCTTAAAAGGGAACTGCTCTACCAACTGAGCTAACGACCCGCTTGAAGAGACGGTTATCTTACTCATGAACAATGAAAAATCAAGTGTTAATTGAACTGTCAGTCTCCGACCGAAAGGTTCGTTAGTTGGACTCATTGTCTACCAAAACTAAAAATTTTCAGCTATAAAGTTTCGAGCTAATATAGCAGTGTTGGTATTTCCATCTGTAATACTATTAATTATTTTCTTAGCTTTCACTTTATCGCCTTGCATAAAATAAACCTGTCCTAATTTAAACGTCGCATCGGGATATTTAAGGTGTTTTGGATAGTCCTGATGAACTGTTAAAAATGCTTCATGAGCTAGACTTAGCTGACTTTGGAGTAAATATATTTCACCAAGCCAATAATATGCATTGGCGGCATAAGTTCCATTTGGGTATTTAATATCATGAGATTTAAAACCTGAAATAGCTTTGTCTATGTTACCTGACTTTAAATTCGCATAAGCATTATCATAGTATTCCTTCTCTTCTTTTGATAGAAGCAAAGGAAGCTTATTTTTATCGTCTATTATGCTGGTTGTAGTCTCTATAATTTTATTATTATCTATCTCTGAAGAATTATTTGCATATCCAGATTGACTGGATAACCTTTGGTCTAAATTTTGATAATTATCTTTCTGCTGTTTAGATATAAGGTCAACTTCATTTTTAAGTTCTTCAACTATACCTCTAAGAGATCTTACCTCTTGTTTGAGTAGTTGTGTCTGATAATGAGCATCGATATTTATAGATTGGGACATAGATTTGTTGATAATATGATTATTTTTATTCGAATTATTTTTGATATTTTCAACTGGTGCTGCAGCTATAATGACAGTCGAAAAAATCATTCCATATATTAGAATAAGGCCATTTATAAAATAGCATATCAATGAATTTATAGTTTTCATAAGAAAATATTTGATATTTGGTATTATTTTAATTCTACTCTTCGATTCATAGCCCATGAATCCTCATTACTACCAGAGGAAGCTGCTTTTTCTTCACCATAACTAATAACTTCAATTAGCGAGCTACTCACGCCTTCTTGGATTAAAAAATCTCGAACAACATTTCCTCTATTTTCTCCTAAAGCCATATTATATTCGCGACTACCACGTTCATCTGCATGCCCAAGCAAACGAATTTTAGCTGGATTTGAACGTAAACTTTGCGCATGAAGTCTAAGGGCTGATCGTGCCTCAGAGCTGAGCATTACTTTATCAAATTCAAAATAAAATACACGAGGAACTTTGATATCTGTTTTTAAGGTAGAGCCCTGTATCGAATTATTTTTTATAGATCCAGTTGTAATGCGGTCATCAGTCATAGTAGCTACACTATTGTTCTTTGTTATTGAACAACCCACTAGAGATAATGATAAGACTATAGTGGCCAAACTATATTTATAAATTTTTTTCATTTTTTGTTTTTCCTTTTTAACAATATTTTGCTTTATTAGACGACATATACCGAATTTAGTTCTATTTTATTTTGGTGACCAAGCTGGTTCACGGACGTCTCCCTGTTTACTTGGGAGAAGAAATTTTACTCCTGCATCAAGAGAAACAGCTGCTAAAACTCCTCTATTATTTATCTTTGTAGCATAAAGTAGCATAGCACTATTTGGTGAGACTGTGGGTGATTCATCTAAACTAGTATTAGATAAAATTCTTAAATCACCATTTACTAAATCTTGTGTAGCAATATGAAATTGATGAGCACTTCTATGAATCATCACTAAAGTTCTGCCATTACTAGCTAGCCTGGGCCTAGCATTATATGATCCTCGGAAAGTTAGGCGTTGCACTTCTCCATTTTTGAGGGTTAATCTATATATTTGTGGTGATCCACCTCTATCTGAGGTAAAAACAAGAGATTTACTATCCGGTGCCCAATTAGGTTCGGTATCGATTGCAAAATGATTTGTGTGACGTATAAATTTTTCTTTTCTTAGATCAAAAGTATAAATCTCAGGATTACCATCTTTCGATAAAACTAGTGCTAATTTTTTTCCGTCAGGTGACCATGATGGGGCTCCATTCAATCCTCTAAAGTTGGTAAGTTGCTTTCTATTAGCATTAGCTAAATTCTGACGAAATACTGCTGGTCTTCCTGTTTCAAAAGAAACATAAACTAACTCTTTTGCATCAGGAGACCAAGAAGGAGACATAATAGGGTGATTAGACTCAAGTATTAGTCTTTCTCTAGCGCCGTCAACATCGGATACCATAAGTTTGTATAATGTTTTGTTGTTTGATTTTAAGGATGTCACATACGCAACCTTGGTAGAAAATGCACCTTCAATTCCTGTTATAGCCTCATATACCTCGTCGCTTATATGATGAGATAGATCCCTTAGTTGGCCTTTAGATCCTTTTGCAATCTTCGTAAAGACTAATCTTGAGCTGTGCACCTCCAACAAACTGTACGTAATCTCGTAAAAATCGCCACTTAATATTAAGCTTCCAATAACTAGATATTCAGCTCCTAGGATTTTCCAATCACGAAAATATATATCTTTTATCGTACCTGGAAATGACAACATATTTTTTCTTGAAATAGGATCAAAAAGACCACTTCTTTTAAGATTATCTTCGATAATTCTACTTGTATCTTCAGGAAGTTGATTTCCATAAAAAGATAATGGAGCAATAGCTATTTTTGTCGGATTGTCAATTCCCTTTGTAATATTAATAGATAGCTCAGCCGATGCTGATAAAGAAATAAAGGCAAATAGAATTATAATCAAATTAATTTTTTTCAATTTATTACAACCTCAAATCATTTGGTTTAAAAACTAACTGTAATTTCCTGAAATTTTTCTCAAATGTCTGGATATCTAATTGCTGTAACTTATCAAAACTACCAACTTTGTAAACAGCCTGCTCTGCTGATCTATCAAAGGCAATATTCCCACTTGTTTTGAGTAGCTTCACGCTTATAACTTGGCCTGTTGGAACTAATCTAATTAGTAATTTTGATTCCATTCCTCTTCTTGCACTGGGCGGTCTGTTCCAGTTAGCCTCTATTCTTTCAATTATGTATGCAGAATAGCTAGATACTATTTTTTTATTCTCTAGTTCTAATTGCTTGCTTGCTTGCAGGCTTTTCGTTTCTTGCTCATCAAGAATTTTATGTTTTATTTTATTTTCATTATTTTTTTTAGGTTTAGGTTTAGGTTTAGGTTTAGGTTTAGGTTTAGGTTTAGGTTTAGGTTTAGGTTGTATTTTTTTTTTAATTTTTTCATCCAGATTTACCAGCTTGGCTTGCAAATACTTTGGGGGCGATACCTTTTGTATTTTTATCCCTTCGTCCCATTTATTAAAAAGAAAATAAATTACAACTAAATGCAGAATTAGACTCAAAGATATAGCCAAAATAAGTGAAGTGAGTCTAGTAAAGAATAAAATATTCAATTTCTTATAGGTGGTTCGGTTACGAGGCCTACAGACGGTGCCCCAGCATTTTGTAAACTGCTCATCAGCTCAACAACAGAGCCATAGTTTACTTTTTTATCTCCCCAAACTAGAACAGGAGTTTTAGGTTGCTGCGATAATACTTTTTTAACTTTTACTAAAATTGATTCCAGAGTCTCTTTTTTATTTTTTCCATTTCCTAGATCGATATAAAACGAACCGTCAGACTTAATTGATACAATTAAGGGGTCTTTGCTGTTTTTGTCAAGTGGTGCAGATGGGGCGCTAGGTAGTTCTACCTTAACTCCTTGCATTAACAATGGAGCGGTTACCATAAAAACTATTAACAAAACTAACATTACGTCAATGTATGGAACAACATTGATTTCAGCAACCAATCGTCGCTTTTTTTTCATAGTTTTAATTATCACTTACTATGAATCCTTCGGTGCAAAATAGTAGACAGTTCTTCTGCAAACGTTTCATAACTATTATAAATTGTTTCAGCAGCTGAAGAGTATCTATTGTAAGCTAGTACTGCTGGTATCGCGGCAAATAAGCCCATTGCGGTTGCGATCAATGCCTCGGATATACCTGGTGCCACTACCGCTAATGTGGCTTGTTGAACGTTAGCAAGTCCGCGAAATGAATTCATGATTCCCCAAACTGTTCCAAATAGTCCAATATAAGGACTAACAGATGCGACACTTGCAAGAAAAGGTAGGTTTTGATTAAGTGCTTCTTCCTCTCGGGCTAGCGCAACTCTCATTGATCTTTCAGTACCCTCCATGACCGCCTCTGGCTCAACACCAGCTTGCTGTGAAAGTTTGCTGAACTCTCTAAATCCTGCTCTAAATACTCCAGGTAACCCCTCACCAGCATCTGAGATTCTTATATCTTCATATAATTTATTTAAATCTATCCCTGACCAAAAATCATTCTCAAATTGACGTGAATTATATTCAGCCTCACGTAGATAAAGCCCTCTCTGAATAATCATTACCCAAGACACTACTGAAGCAAGGAAAAGAATCAACATTACAAATTGAACTAAAAAAGAGGCATTAAAAATTAAACTCCATAAAGATAATTGCTCTGTCATGAGCTAGCCCTCTTTATATTTACTATTCCGCCTTGAAGTTTTTTCAACATATTAATCGGTATCGCACATGGAGTCTTTTTATCATGACTAATACAAACTACTTTTACTTCAGCATCTATCAGCAGCTCATTGTTTCTAAGGACAGATTGAGCAACCATAAAAGAAGTCTTCGTAACCCTTATTATTTCTGCAGTGGCGATAATTTCATCGTCTAGAACTGCTGACTGCAGGTATTTAATGCTAACAGAGTGAACTACAAACTGAAGGCTTCCAAATAGTGCTGGTTTATCAAAACCAAAGGTTCTTATGAGCTCTGTTCTAGCACGCTCAATATATTTAAGGTAATTTGCGTAATAAACAATGCCTCCGGCATCTGTATCCTCTACATAGACCCGAATAGGTAGACAAAACTTCTGCATCATTTATAAATAAACCTCATATTTCATTTATAATCTTATTTTTTAATCCAAAATGCTCATATGCTAATCGCGAAACTGTTCGCCCTCTCTGCGTCCGAAGCAAGTAGCCTTGCTGGATTAAAAACGGCTCGATGACGTCTTCAATGGTATTTCTTTCTTCACTTATCGCTGCAGCCACACTATCAACTCCAACCGGACCTCCATCAAATTTTTCTATTATTGCCAGCATAACTCGTCGATCCATATGGTCAAATCCACAAGAATCAACATTGAGCATATTTAACGCCATATCAGCTATTTGTGATGAAATAACTCCATCAGCTTTAATATCCGCATAATCTCTGACTCTACGTAGTAATCGATTTGCAATACGGGGAGTTCCTCTTGATCGTCTGGCAATTTCTTGGGTGCCATTTTCATCTATTTTCACACCAAGTAATTTTGCTGATCTAGAAACTATCTTACTTAACTCTTTGTCTGAGTAGAATTCTAACCTTTGGACTATACCAAAGCGATCTCTTAAGGGTGAGGTAAGCAAACCTGCTCTAGTAGTTGCACCGACAAGAGTAAAGGGCGGTATATCCAGCTTGATGGATCGTGCTGCTGGACCCTCACCAATCATAATATCAAGCTGGTAATCTTCCATCGCTGGATATATCAGCTCTTCAACCACTGGGCTCAAACGATGTATTTCATCAATAAAGAGCACATCTCCTGACTCAAGATTTGTCATTATTGCAGCGAGATCTCCAGCTTTTTCAAGTACTGGTCCAGAGGTAGTTTTTAATCCAACACCCATCTCATTTGCAATAATATGGGCTAATGTAGTCTTTCCAAGACCAGGGGGTCCAAAAATCAAAGTATGATCAAGAGGCTCGTTTCTTTTAGAGGCAGCACTAATAAAAATCTGCATCTGATTCCTAACTATTTCTTGACCCACATAATCTTCCAAGCTTAACGGACGAATAGCTCGATCAAAACGTTTTTCTTGTTCTTCTCCTTCTGGAGATATTATTCGATCTGTCTCTATCATTTTTCTGTATACTCATACGAAAGTAAGACATCAAACAACCAATATTCAAGTCACTTGCTATTATATATTTGTTACATAAACAATTATGATTTTACTTTACTCTTTAAAGCCAATCTAATTAATTTTTCACTCACCTTCTTTTCATTATTTGCTATGTTTATATTTTTTGATGCGATAGCAATCATACGAGTTGCTTCTTGAGGCTTATAGCCTAATGCAATTAGTACACTTTCAGCCTCTTCTTGAGCACCTAATTTTTGATGAAATATTTCTTTTTCTCCTGAATCTACTTTGTTAGCATTCATTAAAGATATAGCAGGCAAACAATCCTTCATTTCAATAGCTAATCTTTCTGCTGTCTTTTTCCCAACTCCTGGAAGCTTAACGAGTCTCTCTATATCGTTTGTTTGAACTGATTCAAAAAAATCTTTTGTGTTCATTCCTGAAAGTATAGTAAGTGCCATTTTCGGCCCCACTCCACTAATTTTTATCAGCATACGAAACAGCTCTCTTTCACTCGCTTTTCTAAATCCATAGAGCTGTTGAATATCCTCTCTAACTACTAAGTGTGTATATAGAGTCACCTGTTCGTCGTTTTCCGGCAGATCAAAAAAAGTGGTTAGCGATACCAGTAATTCATAGCCGACCCCCTGAACATCAACTAATAATTGCGGTGCTTTTTTTTCAATCAAAACCCCTGAGATTCTTCCAATCAAACCATTTCTCCTATAAAAAACAATTCAGATTACGATAAAATTATCAATCCTCTTAAAAATTAACTGGATGTACTGATTTTTTGCTTAAATCGACCTTTTGAATAGTGCAATAATCCCTCTGAATTTAATCCAAAAGAAATAGTTTGAGCGTGACAAATAGCTGCAGCTAATGCATCGGCAGCATCTTCAGCGGGTGAAGAAGGCAAATTTAATATTGTTTTAATCATATGCTGGACTTGATCTTTAGTAGCGCCACCGTTTCCAACAACTGATTTCTTGATAGTTCGAGGTGAATACTCTCCAATTACTAAATTTTTTTTTATCCCAGCAACTATTGCAGCACCTCTAGCTTGACCAAGTTTTATCGCTGCGCTTGGATCTCTGGCAAGAAAAACCTCTTCTATTGCCATTTGTTGAGGATTGAATTCGTCTATAAGCTGGGAGATATTATCAAAGATCACTCCCAGACGTTCAGGCAGTGGCCCAGACGGCAAACGAATAATCCCACTAGTCACGTATTTAATTTGGGAGCTACTTTTGCTAACTATCTCTATAACCCCAAAACCAGTTTTACGAGAGCCAGGATCTACACCTATGATCAATGACATATAAATACAACTTTTTAATATACTGTATATTGTCACAGTATCCTAAAAAATAAAAAAAACAACCCTGATATACCCAGTCAACCTTAAAAAAATATAAAATTTTTTTAATATATTAAAAAAGCGGCCTTAAAAGCCGCTTAATACTGATGCAACAAAAAATATGTAATTAATTAAATCAATTAGTCTTTTTTTGCCGGTGCTTCTTCTACTGCCGGTGCTTCTTCTACTGCCGGTGCTTCTTCTACTGTCGGTGCTTCTTCTACTGTCGGTGCTTCTTCTACTGCCGGTGCTTCTTCTACTGTCGGTGCTTCTTCTTGGGTATCTGACAAAGATTTAATAGCAGCTTGCTTAATAATTCCAGCCTCTATAAGAATGTTTATCTTATCAGCACCATTTACAATGTTTTGAAGAGCGTCTTCAACAGCATAACGCCCCGAACGTTTTTTATATATTGTGTATGTATCAGTCTTTTTTAATACTTTCATCTTCTATTCTCCTTAGATTACTCGTTAAATTGATTTTTTATGTCTTTAACTTACTTTTTAGTTCAACTAATTTAGCTATTAATATTTTCCTCTAGTCACTTTTTCTTCCTTAAATCTATACTCATCTCCCTTAATTGTTTTTTATCGACACAACCAGGTGCATCTGTGAGAACACAAGCAGCTGTCTGGGTTTTAGGGAAAGCAATGACATCTCTAATTGAGTTGTTACCTGTCATTAACATAACCAATCTATCCAAGCCGAAAGCTAATCCTCCGTGTGGGGGGCAACCATAGCTTAGTGCTTCGAGAAGAAATCCAAATTTTTCTTTAGCTTGAGTATCACTAATGCCTAGCACCTCAAAAACTGTTTTTTGCATTTTAAGGTTATCAATACGTATAGAGCCACCGCCCAGCTCAGTGCCATTAATCACCATATCATAAGCTAACGATAAAGCACTACCAGGATCATTTTTCAACTCACTAGGATTGCATGCTGGTTGAGTAAAGGGGTGGTGTAAGGGTGTCCATTCACCATCATCTGTTTTTTCAAACATAGGGAAATCAACAACCCATAAAGGAGCCCATCCAGAGGTATATAGATTTAGGTCTTCGCCTAATTTTATACGCAAAGCCCCTAAAGCATTAGATACGACCTTATATTTATCAGCCCCAAAGAAAATTAGATCTCCATTTTTTGCACCTGTGCGCTGGAGAATTTTCTGGCGAATATCATGAGGTAAAAATTTAACAATTGGTGACTGCAAACCTTCTTCTAGATTATTCTTATCATTAACCTTTATATAAGCTAAACCTTTGGCTCCATAGATACTTACGAAATTAGTATAATCATCTATTTTCTTTCGACTTATACTATTTCCGTTAGGTACGCATATTGCTGCAACTCTGCCTTCATTATCTTTAGCTGGTCCCGAAAATACCTTAAAGTCTACATCAACCATTAGGTCTTTAATTTCGATTAACTCCAGAGGAATTCGGAGATCTGGTTTATCGCTACCATATCTATTCATAGCGTCTTTGTATGAAATACGTGGAAAACTACCTAGATCTACATCTAATAATTCACTGAAGATATTTCGGATCATCTCTTCACTAACTTCTATTATTTGATCTTCGCTGATAAACGAGCCTTCTATATCCACTTGTGTGAATTCTGGTTGACGATCAGCTCGCAAATCTTCATCACGAAAACATTTTGCAATTTGGTAATATTTCTCTACACCAGCTATCATAAGTAATTGCTTAAATAATTGTGGTGATTGAGGAAGAGCAAAAAATTTACCTTCATGTGTTCGACTTGGAACTAGATAATCTCTTGCTCCTTCTGGTGTTGCTCGAGTCAAAATTGGTGTTTCAATGTCTATAAAATCTTTTTTATCTAGATGAGCGCGCATCAAAGCAGTTACCTTGGAACGAAATATTAGATTTTTAAGCATCTCTGGACGACGTAAATCCATATAGCGATACTTTAAGCGAACATCTTCGCCCACTTTGATATATTCATCTAATGGGAATGGAGGTGTTTCAGACCTATTAAGTATTTCTAAAGCTAACCCGTATACTTCTATATGCCCTGTTGGCATTTCAGAATTGACAGTATCAGTCGATCTGGCGCGGACGATACCTGTGATCTTAAGAACATATTCACTTCGCACCAAATCTGCAGTGTCAAAATACTCTTTACTGTCCGGGTCAAAAACTACCTGTACTATTCCTTCACGATCACGAAGATCAATGAAAATAACGCCACCATGATCTCTGCGACGGTGCACCCACCCGCAAATTGTAATCTCCTGATCAATATGACTATGGTTAAGGGCACCACAATAAATTGTACGCATTATTTTTTCCTGTAATCATTAAAGCCCTATGAATAAATATACTTATTTAAAAGTTTATCGACAGGCATCCTTAAAAATTTAGGCATTATACCCTATGAATAGAATGGCTAGAAGAACAGATATTAGCCAATTAAGTAAGACAACTTAATTGTAAAGCTAATATTTGACTTCATTATCAATATACCTAAATAATATTGTATCCCTTTCTAGATATAGCTAACACTAAAGATTCTATGCGAAACTTCAGATTTTTTTTGTTATATTTAGTAGACGGTTTATTCCCCCAAATAGGGTTAGGCCAAGAAATGTCGTTTTTATAGCGGGCTACATGATGAAGATGTAACTGAGGAACCATATTACCTAAAGCAGCAATATTAATTTTATCGGGAGCGAATATTTCCGACATAGTCTCAGACAATAAGTTCGATTCTTTTATCAGCTGTATTGCTTCATCACTTAATAAGTGATGGATCTCAGAAATATTAGGTAGCATTGGTACTAAAATAAACCATGGATAATTAGCATCTTTGTGAATAAGTAGTTGTGAAAGCTCAAATTTACCAATAAATATAGTATCCTTAGTTAATTGAGAGTGAAGTTTGAACAATTTATTTCCTCTTTGCTCTATACCAATATATGTGATCACCGTAAAATACCTTTTTTTACGTTTAACCGCCAATAGAAAATAAATTATGCGAGCTAGTCAATTCTTAATCTCAACAAAAAAAGAAAGCCCAGCTGATGCAGAAATAATCAGCCACAAACTAATGTTGCGTGCAGGAATGATTCGAAAACTTGCGTCTGGTTTATATACATGGCTTCCAATGGGTTTAATAGTACTACGTAAATTGGAGGCAATAATCAGGGAAGAAATGAATAAACTGGGAGCACAAGAGATTTTAATGCCAATTATGCAGCCCGCTCGTCTGTGGGAAGAGTCTGGTCGTTGGGGAAGATATGGACCAGAACTACTGCGCGTTCAAGATAGGCATGAAAGGCCATTCTGTCTTGGGCCAACTCATGAAGAAGTTGTTACAGACCTCATTCGGAACGAAGTTCATAGCTACAAACAACTACCGTTAGTTTTGTATCAAATACAAACTAAATTTCGTGATGAAATACGTCCACGTTTTGGTGTTATGCGCTCAAGAGAGTTCATTATGAAAGATGCTTATTCATTCGATGTATCTGAAAAAAATTTAAGTCAAACTTATCAATTGATGTATGAAGGCTACAGTAGTATCTTAAAAAGAATTGGATTGGATTTCAGGGCAGTCATTGCTGATACAGGGAGTATAGGAGGAAGCATATCTCATGAATTCCATGTATTAGCTGAATCAGGAGAAGATTCTATAGCTTTCTCAGATGGAAGTGACTTTGCAGCTAACGTAGAGACGACTGAAGCAGCAACTGTTCATCCAAGCACCGTAAAGAAGGAAGAGAAATTACAAGAAATTAAAACGAAAGGGCTCAGCAGTGTTGAGGAAATAAGTAAATTTTTAGATGTAGATAAATCTAATATCGTAAAAACATTAATTGTATTGGGTCAACCAAAAGAAGAGTCATCTGAAAATAAAAGCGAAGAAGTCCATATACCCCTCGTAGCATTGGCTTTACGTGGCGATCATGAGCTCAATATAATCAAAGCTGAGAAGATTAGTGGGATTATGACGCCACTGACTTTTGCAAGCAAGGATATCATTAAAGCACAACTTGGATGCGATATTGGTAGTCTTGGCCCTCTTAGATTAGATATACCTGTTATTGTTGACCGATCTGCAAATCAATTAACTAGCTTTGTTTGTGGTGCTAATAAAAATGGATTGCACTTAACAGGGGT
>Ga0115555_1001071_pt1 | contig 18813 bp, 17 predicted proteins | sample COGITO_mtgs_1104_2_FD_87285 | JGI IMG/M metagenome (GOLD analysis project Ga0115555, IMG submission 87285) | Pelagic marine microbial communities from North Sea - COGITO_mtgs_110407 | ecosystem: Environmental > Aquatic > Marine > Epipelagic | place: Germany:Helgoland, sampling site Kabeltonne... | reverse complement strand
CATGTCCATGTCCATGTCCATGTCCATGTCCGTGTCCATGTCCATGTCCATGTGGTTGGTGGGGCTTGCTCCACGCCAAATGAGGTTCAAGATTGTAGATGCTTCCATCGAAAGTGCAACGACGATCCCGTTTATTCTCCTTTCCTGCTTTTCCTTGGCAGAATGGGGTGCACGGGGTAGAAAGCACCGCCGATTGTGGTGGCAGAGGAGTGGAAGTCGAATAAACAGACAGCTCAGTCACCCACACAGTCTCAGCGTTTGAACAGAGGAGAAGCGCACTGCTCTGTGTCTGTGGGCTGCGGTAGAGGGACTTGTGAAGGGTAACCCTACCAGAAACACCATCTTCGGGAATCAGGACAGAAAGTTTCACATCACTCTCATTTCTCAACCCAGCACGCTTATTCAAGGCAAGTAAGACGGCGGTGCTCAGCGTAACGCTAAGGCAACAGTGAGTTCCACCCATAGAGACACCGGAGCTATTTGGCGATGTCATAGAGGGTGACATCGCTGTGGTGTTGTGAATGAGCGACTTGGCTCGGCTATGTACGATATTTACCATCATTGGAAAGGACGGTGAGTCCGGGAACAAAATCTGAACCTGCAAACCGAGTATCAAACGACAATTGTGTTAGCCGATCCAAAAAGTGCGTCATGTAGGTGCACTGTAGCAAGCATCATCTAACAACCAAGTGGTGACAAAACTTTCTTACACACAACACAACACAACACAACACAACACAACACAACACAACACAACACACTCTTCATTATCACCCACCTGAAACATTGCGATATTCGAAACTTCGTCAGAGATGGTATTGCGGTAGCGAGAATCATCATCCTCGTCATCAGGGAGCAAACTGGGGTGGCTGGAAAGTGAAAACCTCCCCACGACAGTCCCAACCACCCCACGCCCGCCCCGCAGGTCACCTGAGATCTCATACAACCGAATTTCTGTCATATTCTTGTCCAGGATGACGGCAAGACTAGAGACGGGATCGAAGCCAATGAGAGTCTCGGTCGCAGGAAGAGAGAGATGGGAGAACGGAGTCGGAACATGAGGAATATGTCGGAGAAGATTTCTCACCCTCTCCTTGTGATGAGAATTCGTCTGTAAACGATCAATTGATCGTCTCAGAACCTCCTGCGGTATGCTCGTTCCGGGCGACAGAGGAGCGGAAGATCGGTTGAACTGATTCGTCTGACTCACGGAGCTGGCAAGGGAGGTGTCTTCTGCCATGAAGGGTATGCGAGGGGGCAACGAGAAAAGTTTTTCGAAATTCAAAGACGAGGGGGGGTCAGGCTTTTAATTGATGCCCTGGGAGGCAGCTCTGGATTTTTCGAAGAGGAGAGGGCCTTAGACACGATATAACGCAAATAATAATAACGAAGTGAGGAAAAGGGAGAGGGCAAAATGGCAAAATACACGAGGCATTTTTGTCCTCCCCAATCACCTCCATTTAAGAAATTGGTACGTTCATTTTTTGGCTCCTGCTCCTGCCCAAACAATTTCGCGCTGTGTCAGCGCACTAACCCCTTGTATCTCCCTTCTTGCTCAAAATTTTTGCTGACCCCTTCTCTCCTCCACATCCGCATTACCAGAAACCATGGCAGCAGCTGCGGATCCCGCCCCACCCGGGCTTCCCAAGGGAATGGGAAAAATGGCTATAATTATTCCTGTCATGTTGTACGCTCGCAAGCTTGACGGTGAGGACCCTGATACCGTCACCATGCTTCGGCTGATTTATGGTGTGGTGCAGGTTCTCTGCTTTGCTATGTTGGGATACATGTTCAGGTACGGGTGATAGCTTTTGCGCTTGACGAGCGCGTATCTGCGTGATTTTGTTCGCACGATCGGGTGGCGTCTGTAGACACGGGTCAGGATTGAATTTAGGAAACTGCAGATTTTCTCACCCTTGTTTCTTGTTTCTTGTTTCTTGTTTCTTGTTTCTTGTTTCTTGTTTCCCTTGCTTTCTTCACCTTGTAGTCTATCCTCTGCGGCAGCGGATGATACTACCACTGTCTTGATCCCTCCCAAGCCTGGGCCATTTGACGACCCCGCCGCACCCAAGAAGTACAAGACAACGTGTTATGGAGACCTGTATGTTGAGCAAGTCAGGGCTCTCTTTGGGAGCAGTGCTATGAGCATTGCCATGACTTGCGGTCTCCACTACTACAAGGGGATGGGTGAGTATACTCTGCTAGGTTTCACCTAAGCTCGCAGCGAGGAACACGAAGCATTGAGCATTCCCCATATTTTGGAAGAAAAGCCACCACCACAGTACCTCTCTCTCTAACCCTAACCCTAACTAACCCTAACCAACCCTAACCCTTAACCAACCAACCCTAACTCTTACTCTCACCACCATCCATCGACATCGACATCGACATCGACAGTCATGGGCCTAGCTATTCAGTCCGTCATGGCTCCTTTCAACCTCTACGAGCACCCCTGCTTCCAGAGGCTCGTGTTGGGCAACAAGGGACGCGTTTTCGACGAGGTTCTTGAGGAGGAGTGGAAGCCTGAAATGGGGACGATAGAAGGGGAGGAGGAAGAAAGTTCAACTAAAAAGAATACCAAGGCGATTGGGGGCGGAGGAAAGAAGAAGAAGGGCACCCCCTCAGCTACTACTATTGGCAAGTCGTCGAAACCCAAGGTCAGCCCAATCGAAGAAATCATTTTGGATACATGGGATGATGGCAGCAAGGCTGACCTGGGCCCCCTTTTGGGCAAAGTGACAGAAGCCAATGTCAATCTCCAGACCAGCGAGAGCCGATGGACTCCTCTGATGGTCGTCTGCGGCCTTAACACCAAGTCCTCCAAATCTGCCATGATTCAGTTGAATGGGCTTGGGGCCAGCCCAAGCGTCAAGGACACTGAGGGCTGGAATGCGTTGCACTGGGCTTGCTTCCACAACAATGCCACGGCAGTTCAGACCCTCATGGACGAGAAAGTATTTGATTGTGGTGCTTTTGGACTTCAAGATGTCAAAGATTTGAAAGGGGATACGCCCCTTGCATTGGCGACCAAAGAAGGGAACAAAGAGGCAGAAAAGGCGCTAAAAGCGATCCTCGCCGAAGCAAAGAAAGATAATTAGTTTGGATGACGATAGTGATTGGAGTTGCCAGGAAAAACTTTCGCACGCGATTGCTTGAATTTTTTGACAGATAACCAAAAGCAAAACGTGCGTTTGCCTCGGGGAAAATTCGCCTGCTATATAATCTGCTATCATCCACTGATCTCCATTTTTCTTCGCTCCGCTTCAATTATCTCGTTTGCTTTCGTTGCGTACTTTTTGAATTTCTCCTGATCAGGTGGGACCCCCTTGTCCCCACGTTTGAAAAGCACAGCGAGGTTGTAGCAACTCTTTCCGTCGTTTGCATCGCAAGCAATATCCAAAAAATTCACAGCCTTGGCAGGCGTTCGACCTTCAATGACCTCCTCAACATCAGGGGTCGGTGTCAAAAGCATCTCACCGAGCAACGAACAAGAAGGGGCATATTTTTCTTGGGTACAATTTCGTGAAAGAATCTTGATTGCCCTGGGCAAGTCTTTCTTTATCGAGAACGTGTCTACCTGTTCGGGTGTCAAGCCGTGAAGATTGTTACGCGGCTGATTATCGCTATCGCCATTACTACCGGTATCGCTGTGTATCGCAGCTGTTTTCCCTCCCTTTCCTTTTTCCCCTCCCCCCTTCAACAGCATGACTCCTAAATGATGGCAGCTCGGAAAGTGTTCCCCCTCCGATCCTTCGCAAGCTCTAGTAAATAAGTTTTCAACGTAAGAATCTCGGAACTCGTAATTATCCGGACGATTGGTCTCCTCTCCCATCGCATTCTCCATCCCCCCAAGGAAAATCTTCCCCAGATTGAAACAACTATTGGGGTAGCTGTAGGGGAATTTCTTGTCTCCTTCAATTTTTCTAGTACCCTGCAACATCTGCTCCCCCCCTTTCCCCCCAAAGTTCCCCTTAATGAAGCATGCTCCCTCGTACAGCTCCCTAGCATACTTGAAATCCTGCATTACGACAGATTGAAACTGAGCGAGGGAGTGACATGCCACGGGAGGGCCACGACCACCGTCACAGGCGGTTGTGAATTCTTGGACCTTTGCCTCGATCTCTGGGTCAAGCGCTTGAGGAACGGGGAGAGAATCGGGGCGAGGACTTGGGGTGGGGGCCATGGTATTCGTGACTCGGATGACTCGGTTGTTCTGTGGTCGACACACACTTGTTCCTGTCGACTGTAGAAAAAAGAATTTGTGACGACCGAAATCAAGGAGTTTGATCGACTAAGAACAAGAATCTATACAAGAACGAAGATCTGTGCATGAGAATTCATTCTTTTCCGAAAAAGTGCTTCCTTCAATCCTTCTCTTGCCCAGCACCTAAAAAAATTGGGTATTTTGAGCAATCTTCTTCACCTCTCCTACAAAACGTTTGGCAGTACCCTTAGGACGAAAAAAACCTAGATTTGCGCCGTCCAGATACACACTCACAAATCCACAGAGAGAGTATCCCACTCTCTCCTCTCCTTTTGGCCCGGATCGTGATGACGAAACGACCCCATACCTCAACCTCCGCCACCGAAAAGCTCACGACTTACCTTCGAAACAATTACGTTGATCTGCGATTTCCTTCCCCGTTTATTGCCCGAATCGCAGCGATCCTTACAGACCTCTCCACGCCAAGATCATCAGCACATCGTCTTGCGTACACTTTCTTCACGAATGTCACCTGGGTCCGGCCTGCTGATCGTTACACACCCAAATATTATGTGCCGAATAAATCAATAGACGGGAGAACGGGGGAGATTGTGACGCGGACAAAAACTAATTCTACTAAGAAACGGCGAGGAAAAACCACTACTTTACAGGCTGGTCCCCGGAAGCAGTATAGAGAAGAGCTTGTACCGTTGCCACCACCGACGAGTGAGGCGGAATGTCCAGCATGCGGCGGTAAACATGTCCGTCACAGCTGTAAGAAGCGGAAGGATGATTATTATGTTGTGTTGAGGGAGGTGGATGCTGATGAGGCTGATGCTGACGAGGCTGATGCTGACAAAATGGAGGTTGATGGGGCCAATGTTGACCAGGGGAAGGCTTCGCCGATTCTCAATTCTTCTGCGGAGCCGCTCCCGACAGATCCGAATACGGAGGAGGGGTCAAAGAAAGAGGAAAATGCTGTCACAGCAGCAACAACAACATCAGCAGCATCATCATCATCATTGTCATCTTCCAAACCGTCATCGCAAACTACAGATCTACCTCAACCACCAGCAACAGAAGCAATATGTACAAAGAGTGATAAACGATCTCCTCACAACCTCCTTACGGCCGCTCTCACCCACCTTCTAACCACGTGCACGACTCCAAGTGAGACTATCAGAATTATTAATTTGTGTAGCATGTACACCTCTTCAGTACGTTGCTTTGACAGCAGACCAGAGGTTATTGTCAAAACTATTCTGAATGGAGACGAGTTATTCTTATTGCTCTCATCATCCTCCGGTGACTGCTTCAACCTGGACTCTTTTCCCGTTCAATCCTCTTTCCAACGAACGCTGATCTCGTCAGCTCTGCGGGCAGTGGACTCTTCATCATCAACCTCGGTGGCAGAAAAGCTCTACCGGCTAGGAAGGAGGTGCATCGTCGACATGGTCGGGGCCAGTTGGTTGGGAGGAGACGAAGTTGTGCTTGGAGTCGCCAGAGAGGCGGCGCGGAGACTTACTTCTGCTGACCATCAAGGCGACCGCCGAGGAGCGCCGGCATTTCTCTCAGCAGTTTACGCCGTCTCAAGCGCTTCACGAGGCATACGGAACGCGATACATTCGAAATTTTATGAGGCTGAGCTTAGCGCCCTGCAAAATAAATCAAATTGGAACCTCATCGCTACAATATTGATGAGCTGCTTCCGGGGAGGCGTTGCTGGGGATGATTTTAAATATGGGACGCACCTTCTCCACAAAATAGTGTCTGGCGCAAATTCGTCTTCTTCCTCTTATAGAGGGGGGGAAATGGTACGTTTCTTGGCAAGGAGATCAGCCGAGGACGAGAGGGACGGGGGTAAATTCAGGAAAGTCATGAGGGGAGTCGTTAAGAAGGCTTATGGTGGTGGTAGGGATGAAGCGATTGTCAGAGTTTTATGCGGTGACTGCAGTTATCAATGGTCTCCGTCGGATGGAGTGGGGTTCGAAATGTATCAAGTAGCATTAGCGTACCTTCAACTGACAGAATTCGACAAGGGAGCAATAATATTGCTTAATATCATCAAACAATCACGGTCACCTATGACATACAACTGGTACACCTTTCTCCACCTCCTGACCAAATCCCTCTCCTTTCCTGCTTCGACAATGCGCCTGCAATTACTCCAGCGGTCCGTCGCTTTTCTCGACGGAGTGCCATCTACGGATCTCCTTCGCTCCTGGGTTAGCTGCAGGTACGATTTCGACATGCTCCTCGCTACGACCCTGGGCATAGCCAAATCTCATCACCTCAACGCTGCAAGTGATTCATTTCTTACTGGTGCTAGTGACATCAGGGTTGGCAGTGGCGGCGGCTTTAGTGGAGCCGGGGCGTGGGAAGGAGAAGGATCGCCATTTGATCGCTCTGCTCTAAATCGTCGGAAATTGCCGTACATGTGGAAGGAACTGGCAGCAAGATTTAAGGACATAAAACAGCGTAGCTATAACCTCCTGAGCAATGGCGACAATAACGGCAACAACAGCAGGGAATTAGAACTGTACGGCGCCATATCGTCGTTTTTCTTCAGGCTCACGAAAGCGACTTTCTCTGGTCCTGGGGTAGAGTCGCTGGAGGCCACTGCGGGCAAAGCGTCGCAGCCAGCGGAGAAAGGGCTGGCAAAAGACGTCATGGAGGATGCCCTCGACAGCGTTGAGAAAGTCAGGGATGCGGGGAAACTTATCGAGATTCTTACAGACAAAATTGTAGTGCCTATGGAGCAGACCAGAGATATCGACGACGTTGTGAAGACCTCCGCCGCGATAGCGTGCTCGGAAATCGCTGGGCGACTCAAATTACCCTTTCCGACAGTGTTTTGCAAGATAAAAGTCGACGAGGACGGCAAGCAGGGGACTTCCGCAGTGACCATTGGTGTCTTGGCCGATGGATGCGAGGAGCTCAAGAATATTGATGGGGTCAGTTGTTTTGGGTTGCGTCGTGGTTGCGACTTCAACGTCGCCGTATCGGGCGTTATAAATGGCCGGTTCAGTAAAATGAACGAGGTAGTCTGCATGGTTGAGATCGTTGGATTTGACTCCTACAGAAGCAGGCAAATCATGGAGAAAAAAGGTCTTGTTGAGGGGGATTTAGAAGTTGTCGAGGAGACTGTGAAGCAGGCCGGGGGCAGCGAAGACGAAGAAGACGACGACGAGGAGGGGGGCGGAGAGAAAGATGGAGGGGGAGAAGGTGGGGAGGATCCCTCTGCTGCTGGAGTGAAAGATAACGACGACGAGGTTGATGCCTCTGACAACGGTATGGTGCTCAAGACGACAGTCAACCATAACGTTGCCAATATTCTCAAGGGGGGAAAGTTCCACATGACCATCCCAATGTTTGCTGTAAAATCCGTCGGATTCTACAGGATTTTTTGCAGGACTTTTGTCAGGGAGGAACCAAACTCAGAGTGCTGGAGGGTTGACGTTAAGAAGGCTGAGGAGGTTCTTGTGCTTGTTGAGCCGCACGAAGAGGTATTTGGGAACATTTAGCACAACATAATAATAGCCAGAAAAGCTTGTTACTTTTGTGATACAACTCTGCCCCACTCAAACTACTTGCGCGCTTCAATAGATTAAAGTTACGCTACTTTCGTCTTCTGCCACGACGTCACCGTACATACTCACTAACCAGACTTTAAGTCTGCAGCTTGCGACAACGTCCTCATTAACTGCAGGATTAGCAACGAGCTCATCGAGAGACAGTTTGTGGCTATCAGCAAGCTGAAAACACAATTCATTCCCCCCCCGACTACCAATCTTAACGTCTTCGACGCACTGTCCACAGAGTTTGGACCCTTGGTGCCTCTCCATCAACATTGTTGGGTCTTCTTTCGTTTGAATTGTAATTCTCACGCTGGTGTCATCTCGTCCAATTTTGAGGGATGAGTTCCGGGAGGGGTGCGCGATTGTAAAGCTCAGGTCAGCGAGTTCTGTCATCATGTAGCTGCTACTGTTGTGGAGTGCAAGAATGCTGAGTAATCGATCGTTACTCTTCGTACTCTGGCCAATCTCCCCAACATCACTATCCATCTCTCTTCCCCTATCCTCCAACACGCTCCTACTTTGCAACAAGTTTGGTACTGATTTGTACAATGTCAGCCCCAAAGAATTCATTAACGAAAGCAGCCACCAGTCAGTCGCCTGTGAAACCTTCAGTTCCCCACCCTCGATGGCATCAATGATTCTTTTTGCCGCTCTCTTTCGTATAAAATATGCGTGGGACCCTCCCCCAAAGCTTCTGTGCACATTGCGGTTGAATTCTCGGATGCCATGATGGACTGAAAGATCGTCATAAATGTCCATTTCTTCATCAAAGATGCCAAGGAAGTGAACGTCCCAGGTCTGGTCCTTCTGAAGAGTAAGGACTTGCTCCTTGTACTGTTCCTGAAATCCAGAGCTGTAACTGTCAATATCATCCTCTAAGATTAGGACAAAATCATTGTCGATTAAAGTAGAATCGCTCGAGACACTTCCAAATACGCCGATGTGTGACAGCGCATTTCCGATAACTGGGGGGGAGAACCCGTGATTACCATGAGGATTCTTCAAGCCCCTCTTTGCCTCCTTCCATCCCTCCAAACCAAATACCCTTCTTACGGACAAATCAGCCAAGTTGATATCCTTACCAACTACAGCATCGTAGCGCTCAAAATTCATATCGATCTCATTCAAGAGTCGCGACATTTTCTCCAGACGATCCGGGCGGGAGATCAGATTTATCACAAAAGCCTTGATTCTGTCTTGTTTTTTTCTAGGAGACTTGTACTGCTCGTGGATCTTCATTGCCTTTTCATAATCATTGCTCAGAAAAAGTCCCTCCTCCATAGTTAACTCATCAATTGTCCGATTTTGGAAGAGGAAAGACCAATCTGTTTCTGAGGAGAGGTTCAGGGTGCTCAGATCCAAGATCAACTCTCCTTGTTTTCCAACTTTCAACGAATCGACTACGTTCCTGGAAAGAGACGGGGAGCACGAATCGGTTGCAATTCGAATACGAATCTCTCCTTTGCGATTGTTGATGTATCGATGAGCGTCTCCTCGAATTGAATTGACCAGGGCTATGGTTTCATCAAGATACGCCAACATTTCGACAAGAAACGATGGGGGAACATCCGAAAAAAAAGGTGCATTCCGCTCAATTACACCAGAAGGATTGGGATCACCACGAAGATATTGAAGAGCAAGGGAACTCAAGGGTTGTTCCGGAACCTCAACTGCATGTGACGAGGCAAATTCTCCCGGAAGTTGTTTTATCACACATATTCTTCGGTATTCCGTAGGGTTTTTTTGAGATCGAGCGGCGAATCCCAAAACTAGTACCAAAAGCCAACACCTCCTTAACATTATAATTTACGTTTTGTTTCCTGTCAGTTGAATTAATCCTAGAAGGTTTTTTTTTTCTATCACCTTTTTTGACCACGACCCCCTCCAAAAATCCCCCCCACCCCCCCAGTCCAAAAGTTGTTGTCACTCATAAAGCACCCTACCCTTTGATATATTTCGCATTGGTTGGCATGTATCTCCCCAGAACTCCATTGGTACTAAATACATGACTTACCGGAACCAAACCCTTTTCACTATCTGTTAACTCACCTCAACACCACCTAACTCAACTACACTATAACCCATCTCGTCATTGGGAAACCACGAGCTTTCCCTCCCAATACTAAGCCATCAACCAAAAGAGACGTTTGAATTGCCGACTGTAGAAAAATTGAAGTAAAATATATAATGCCATCGGCCTACTATGGCCGCTCTGTACTGAAAGGTCGAAATCCGAAATCATTCAAGAACAGTGAAGTCAATGCACAACTGTATGGCAAGATCCGGCAATCTTCCGAACGGGCCATGGCAGTAAAACAAGGGGCACGACTGAGAATAGTCGTGGAGAAGGAAGAGCAAGAGGAAAAATCATGGAAACTCCAGAGTGAGAGGCTGACACCACCCCCACAGGCTCCAACCGAGTTTAAACCGCTCTCCACCTTTAGGAGGAACTTGCTTTCGTTTCAGCAAGACTCTCTTACTGCTCATATGTCTAAAGCAGAAGTGGCGAAGATGAATTCCATGGCCTCTGTCGCAATAGCTAAGAAGAAAGCGACTCGGTTGAAAGCACTCAGCACAAAACTTGTTGAAAAGGAAAAAAGAGCTAACAAGGTGAAGCGGGGAAAAAAAGGTTACTTCGCGACGGCAGATGTCAAACCAAAGGTTGACGACGGAACTCGCAATGCTGGAAGTAACCCGTCATCTCAGACAACACTCGACCTGACAAAGAAGAATCGCGTGGAGCGGGTGACTGCATTACTCAGCGAACAAGCGCTCACACCACTGCATTATGGCATGGAGCTCTGTCTAGAGAATAGATGTAGGAGAGGAGACGAAGAGTCGACAACGAAAAAGGGCTTGAAGCCCAAGGCAGAATCTAGCTACCCAAAACTTGATGTCAATGATCACAATGAACCGTTATTTATGGGCTGCTGCCATCCAAGTGGGGAAACCCTCATCAAACCCGAGAGTGAGTTCCGTAGTGGTAGCGGCGAGTTTCGAGGAGGCTGTCTTACTGATATGGATTATGGGCCCACAGACGTCTGCGTCTTCAAGATTATTGATTTGAATGATGTCGCTAGCAATCGCGTCCTGACTTACAATGAACCCTTTTGGCTCTGCGTATGCCCCGGGACGGGGGGGGGTCACTGGACTGAGGGGAGTGTTCTAGGTGCCAAGACAAATGACGCTGTTGTCATCCCAACAGTCAAATTGAACAGGTGCGTTTTATTTTACTGTTCGTATGTGTCGATTTTGACCTTCTTTGAATTACCCCTACTTACTCTTTCATCCCTCCATTCCCACCTCAGCAAAATAAAAATTGAAGAAGAGGGAATTGAGGCGAAGAACGTCAGTCTTGGCAAACCCCACCCTATCAAAGCACTATTGGCCAGCCTGAACGATGGACCAAGGCCAGCTCTCGGCGGTTTTCCAAAAAATGAAAAGAAGAAGCACATCTTTGACGAGTATGATGACAACGATAATGCGGCCAACCACCTATTTGAGAAAAATAACGAGATGGCAAAAGGGATAGGAAAATTTGTCTTTAGGCCCGCAGATCTTGAAATTGCGCGAAAAGTAGAGAAGGGGGGGGGGGGATCGAGGTCTGTAACTTGCATGAAGTATTCCTGGAGCAAGATTTCATCGTGATAAGCAAGGAGAGCAAGGAATCTGACCGAGCAATTCTAAATCAGCACAGCAGGAAACTCTTTGTGGACGAGAAGAACAATGATTTGCTCACTTTAAGCGAGGAGGAGATTGCCAGCTTTATGGAGACAAACGAAGGCAAGAACAGCAATTTTGGTCTTGACGACCGAAGCATTTTTAAGGTGCGAGTAGTGGAGAAGGAGGGCAAAGGAAAAAAAATTGAGAGCAGCCTGCGGCTTATGCACAAGGCAATAGCCGTTCTGAACGAGAGTGGGCTGAGGAGAGAAGGTTCCGAGGGAGGAGCTGACGGGAATGGAGGCTATGTTCTGAATGACAGTCTGAGTATCAGCGTCGAAAGTGACCTTTTTGGGAAGAAAAAGAAAATGCACGATTCGGGAGATATCATAAAGGGGGGGAAGAATTTCGCAAAGGAGCTAAGATTGCGCAGCATGAAATCAGCAAATTACTCTTCTAAAGTCAGCTTGGCTTCAACAAAATCAGAGAAGGCGAAGACCGAGACTGGTAAGCTGCAAACCTACTTTTCTAAATTGTTTGACGAAGTAGGGGAAAGGGAGATAATTTCTGGAAGCGGAATGGGCAGTATGGATAGCGTTGACAGCGACTTTACTATGGGCTACGCTAGTCCAGCGAAGTACAAAAACATCCATCGTACTCCATTGCCAAGCTTACAACCGAGTAAATTTAAATTGGCCGCTGATAAGAAAAAGGAGGAAGAGGCAGGTTATGATGTTGAGGAGGTTGAGCCGGAGATGGAGGAAGGCGGACAAAAGTATAACCCTTTAGTACCCATCTATGACGACGGATTTGTCCTGGGTGAACTAAATGATGACGAGGCCCTACTACAGGACAGTGTCACCATGCCTCTTTTCAACAAATTTTTGGAGGTAGACCTTGAAATTAAGCACACAATGGAGAAAGCGTACCAGCGTTCACAAAGTGACAGCCCACAATCGCTCCCAGCAACTACTACTACTACGGAGGGAGCAATTGTTTACGTTGAGAACATCGCGAGATCGCCTACACAGATTGATACCAAAAATAAGTATATTTATAGCAACGATGATAAAAATACAGGCTGGGACTCCATATCCGACGCGGAAAAGTCCCGCTTTGATATCAAACAAGAAGATGTCTGGGTTGATACGTTGACAAATGAAGATAAAAGAATCGATGGGCATCTCACGTTCACCGAGAACCAAGAGCGAAAGAAAGGCATTAACGCCCTTATGGCTAACATCAAGCGTGATCTCGCCAAACATAGAGCAGCCAAGGCCCTGAAGGAAATGACCGAAGACAACAAGCAAGGAAACGAGAATAATGACGGTTCTTTAAAAGCCAGGGCTAGGGTGACCCAAGCAATCTTCCAAAAAAAACAGGCCTCTCTGAAGATCTCCAACAGCAAAAATGCAATGAAGGAATTGGTGAGGTCATGGCGAAGAAAGAAGCGCAGGGAAAGGGCTATTGCTGCCAAGAAGAAACAGATGGCTGCTATGATTGACGAGGAGGAAGTGTCTCAGGAAGAGAAGAATTCGTCGTCAGAACTAGAACTACCGGTAGAAAAGGCCCAGAAAAAGCGAGTGCCAAAATCACCAACACCCACACCACTTCAGCATCTCAAAAGAAGTGTTGCCCAAGAACCTGAGGCCGTTGCCACACCTTTATATGACACGATTGAATGCAAAGTTATTGGAATCGAAGGCTGCACGGTCCGGCTGCTCCCAAGTATGACGAGTAAACCCCTTTTCATTCTCAAGAAAGGGACAAGATTGAAAATCACAAAGCGATCAAATAGGGTTTCTAACAGAGTGTTTGTTACATTCGACATGAAAGTTCAGGGCGCCCACACTTACTCGAAAAAGGAACCACCGCAAAAAATTTCCAGCGACGAGGAAGACGATGATGATGACGATGACAACGACAACGATAATGACAATGACAACGATTTAGACGACTCTTCGACGTCAAACGCTGCCGCCGCCAAGCCATCAGAACCAGTTGACTTTACTAGATGTGTCACCATTAAGGTCGGAGGTTGGGTCAGCATTGAATCGAAGGAGGATAAAACAAAGATTCTGAATGTGACATCTAGAGACTTAGATAACGCTAAAGTCGAACCATTCGACGAGAATGATGGCGAAGAAAGTGATAAAGGTGTCCGCTTAGTTGTGGTTGGGGAAGTCGGTTGCCAGCTGAGGTGTACGCCGGAGTTGAGGAGTGACGAAATTACGATCCTGCCGAAGGGGACTGAGGTGATCGTCATGAATCCAGACACAGGTTACAAGAGCTACGACAACAAGCGTGTTCACGTAAAAACAATCGTCAAGGGGGAGCGAGAAATCAATAAAAAACAAGCCAGAGTAGTCATGGGGTGGGCAACTTTAGCGGGACCGGGGGGCTATCCAGTTTTGAATTTTTTGTTGGACTAACATTTTTGTTGGATTATTGTGTATGTAAATTGCTAAAGGAAAAAAAAGAGTAGCTACTAGAAACACAAGCACAACTATACATTTATTCATTTAGTCGCTGAAAGGAATGCCTGCATCCCGCAGCTTATCTTCATAACTCTTCTGTTTCACTACTGCAGGGTCCTCAACAAAATCTGCTGTCTCTTCACCCTCCTCTTCAAGGGCTATCACACTCTCCACTTCCGGAATGTAGTGCTGAAGCATATTCTCCACACCGTTTTTCAGCGTAATCGTGGACGAAGGGCACCCAACACAGCTTCCTGCGAGCTTTACAGTTACAATTCCGGTGTCCTCTTCGAATCCTACAAACATAATGTCGCCACCATCCTCCATCACAGCAGGTCTAATCCTAGTTTCGAGCAGCTCTTTTATCATAGCAACCACCTCACTATCGGTGTCGAGAATGGTGGTATCGGAAATAACAGTTGAATCGCTATCTTTGAGTATTTGCTGTCATGACAATTGAGAAGGACAGAAAAAAATGTTAGGTAAGAAACGCGACGCATTAAAATTTTTTCATTGTTTGTATACCCATACACCAAACTCACCTTGAACTCCCCTGGACTCGTGTCTGCATAGTAATCCATTATACTCTCAAAAATAAGAGGCTTAATTATATCCCATTGCACCGCGGGTGTCTTTGTAACACTGATGAAGTCACCTCCAAGATATAGAGACTTCACACCAGGAATCTTGGTCAGAAGAGTTTTCGAAAGGGGGGAACGCCGCAGAAGCTCCTTGTCATCCTCTGACTTTGTTATATACACTCCTTGCGTAATGTCCTTATCGCTGTTGTCAGAAAAATTGTCATAGCTGTCTTCATCACTTACACTTCTCTCTTTAGCTTTCGACAAATCAGCGAGAATACCCCGCCCAGGTATGAATTTAATTGACTCTGGGTTAGGAGTGGCTGTGAAATGGGAATAGAGAAACGAAATTGAAAGAATGAGTGGATATAGAAGAATTCACGATACAGAGGTCTCTCTCTACTCTCTACTAGCTGACAAGGAGAGACGAAGCTCAAAAAACAGCTGATTCTACACCATCAAGAGAAAGAATTATCGCCGATCGTGTCGGCCCATCCGCCTTTGCACTCACATTCTGTCTGAATAAACATTCGAAGAAGCGCGGAAGAGTGTAATTGAGCTGTACGCCTCAGGAAGAGATGATGAGCATGTGGGAGACAGATCTTGGCTGTCCGACTAAGGGCCTCCATATCCTTTGTGGGTGATAATTAATCCGGAACAGAAGATTATAATTTCAAAAGAGTGACAGCGTCGGCTAAATTTTACAGTTAAACGATGGAATGTCACTTCTCCAACGAAACTGAGGTTGACTTGCGAAAATCAGTCTTCCAAATACAATCCCTTCCACTCATCCATATTACATCTAGAATCACCTACACAGGCGCTCACTCACCTAATAGGCCCAAGAGAGCAGCAATTAATTGTCCATCTCCACACAGACTAATCCTGCCAGGATATCTGGTTGTGAATCACCGAGATATTCCTCTTACTTCTCCCTCTTCCTTTCCACCCACACACCATACACCCGAATATATCACTCCTAACTGACCTTCAACACATCGTCAACCCATCGCATATCCTTAAAGGTAAATTTTAATGTCAGTGGAGCAGCTGAATGAAAGTATGGACCAGATCGATAATTGGGATGATGACAGCTCCTCAGGGGAGGAGGGAGTCCAGCAGGAGGAGGCTGCTACAGTTGATATGACGCCACGAATGCGATTTTGCGAACGTGACAGTTCTATGCTCTACCCAAAGGAGGATGTCAAAAACAAGAAACTACTCTATGCCTGTCGGTGAGTGATTTGTAAATGTGAACAGCAATGAATTGTCACATCGCATGTGAGCGAACATCTGAGGGACGCTCACGTAACTAACCCCATCCCCCGCGAAAAAACAGGCATTGTGATTATGTCGAAGCTGCTGACCACGGGCTGATATACTCTAATAGGGTGAAGAAGGTGGCAAAAAATATTCTGGCTACAATCCCCGATGCAGTGATTGATGACCCTACACTCGCCCGACGAGAGCTTGAGGAGGGCTGTGAAATGTGCGGTTACAAAGAAGCGGTATTTTTTCAGAGTGACGAGAGCTATCAGACAAAAGCTCTCTCTCTGATATTTGTGTGTTGCAATTGTTCACACAAATGGGTTTCAGATCAAGAATGAAGAAAGAAAAGTGTCGTCGCAAAATAGTTGCCGTATTAGTTTTGCCCCCAAAAAAAGTTATTCATCCTTTTTTTTTTGCATGCATTAGCATAAACCACTTAATCCCTCGCAACTCATTCCAACTTTTACTTTACGACAACTTTCATTGTAAAATCATAGTTCACAGTAGGGATGATTGAACTAATAAATTTGAGGAAAATGAAAAGATAGCTCTGAGGCGAAGGAAATGTGATTAGTTTCGCCAAACAAATGAAAAATATACATTTTCGCAGTTGTCTTACCTGTACACTGGGCGCCATCCGATCTTCATCGCCATGATCGCCTCCTTCACTCTTCATCAAATTTCCCACGATATTTTTCATCACCTTACCGTGCTGGCAAGGGTGAATCGACGCGTTGGCCACGTTTGTATGAGGGTGCTTCTCGATAGTCACAGTGCGCTTAGCATAATCACTCATAACGTCCTCGAAAATCTCCTCATCCGTGAGGGGAGAGCGCTTCTCATTGTAGCCGAAGAGAAACACACGAGGAGTTTGGTAGTATTTGTCATAGGTAATGCTGATATCGTATGTTCGTATCTTTCTCACATTATCATTATCACCCCCCCCTCCCCCTTCTCCCGTGCCGTCTGTACTGGCGACAGCCTCGTCATCAGCAATCAGATTGTCGTCCCCATCATCAAAGCCATCCATATCCGCAAAATCATCATCATCATCCACAGCGGCAGACTTTTTGCCTTCTTCCTCGGAGGCGCTGACTGTTACACTTTTGACATTTTCTCCTAAGCGGTCAACTTCCTCAATGCATTCGAAATCATCCTCCTCACTCACTTCTGCCATTCCTTTCTTAACACTCTCCAAAAACCATCCATCCTCATCTGTCGAGCCCCCATAACCAGACGCCTCACACGTGTTCGCCCGCTCCACGCAAGGCACATTTCGCGTAATCAGGTACTGCTTATCCGGTGGCAAATGTTTGCGACGGTGCTTTGGGTCTCCTCCTTCCCAAGCCCAAGTCGGACATTTGAAAACCAATTCATCACCTGCAAGTACAAACTCTTCCGGCGTCAGAACGCCACTGGTCAGAAACGCAGATGATGTCCGAATAGGCGTTAGCGTTTCACGGAGGTTGCGAAGGAAAGAAGTCATTGGAAAAGAGGGTAAGGAAGAAGGAAGACTTCTTTAACGAGAGTCGTGGTCAATATTTTTAGACAAATATTGTCAGGAACCACAAAAATATCTCTAAAGAGCAAAGAGAGCGGCTCAAGCGAACAAATAAGTAGAAAATTCTAACTAAGGAGTCAGGCAAACCCGAAGTTGAAACCTTTGCAGAATTTTGTATTAAGAACGGAAGGAAGATGAAAATTCCTTCTCTTCTCTGCATTCTAGTGCATTTATCTACATTGCCGGAGAATGGAGCGTGGTTAATGGCGCCGTCAACTAAAATGGCCCCGTTCACCCGACCGACTCGCAGTGACTCGACTGGCGTCCGATCTTTCACACGGCTGAATGTGGATGTCGACATCGGTGGTAACCTCGAAGAAGCTCAAGCCGACGAAGTTTTCGACGAGAGTGACGATGCTGACGCGAAAGTTTACTTGAAGGTAAGAGTTGATTGACACTCTCTGCTGGCAACTTTTTGTGTGCTCTGCTAGGTTTTGTTGTGCTATGCGCTGACATTTCTTCGCTTTCTGCCGTTTACTGCGCAGGATGTCCCTGTCTATGATGAAGAGACCCTGTCGAAGATGACACTTGAGGAGGAGATCGAGGTCCAGACCCAAGCTGAAATGAAGAAAAACAAAATTGTCACAAACCTGAGGAATGCCAATGGGGTGGACTATGCTCCCTGGATGCAAATTTCAGCTGAGGATGAAGCGAAGATCAAGCAGCTTATGAAGGAGAAGGCAGAGGCGAGGAGGAAGAGGGACAAAGAGGCACAGGAGGTGAGTACAAACTTGTCATTTTTTGTCTCATGATTGAAAGGTTGGATTCCCTGCGATGATAAAGATCGATGCCCCCCGATTATTATTATTCCTTTGCTCATTCTTCGCCGTTATTACATGTTTTCCCAGGTCCAAGGAACTTTGTTTGTTGACAGCCAAGCGCAGGAGCTGTCTGGCGCGGGACTAAGGTTCAAAATTATCAATGAGGATGATGTGGAACTTGAGTGGAGCACCGGGGGAGAGCAAAACACCAAGGGGTATGTGGTCAAGCGTCGCTTGCAGAGGACCGAGGACTGGTCCGAAATTGCCAGCTACAAGACATTCGGAGCGCTAGCAAGCCAAGGGGACGGCATTTACCGGTATTTGGACGAGACCCCCGAGGCGGGCAATGATTATGTTTACCGCATCACTGAGGTGGGAACCAGCGGGGAAAACAATGACCTTTGCCAGGCCCTCGTGGAGATCGAGACAAAGGGTCAGAAGTTACAGGGCCTTGTTGCCGGCGTTGGATTCGCCCTTATCGCTATTGGGGGTATTTTCGCCGGTATAACGCTAGATCCAATGCAGTGACTGGGGAAGAATGGACTGGGAAGAATGCAATTCACTTGAGGACAACGCTTGTTTTTCACGGGGTAAAAAAAGGTAGTATTTTTTATTTACAAAAAGGAAGGGTTGTGTGTTTGGTTTACTGGTTAACAGTTTATTCGCACCGCATTCGGTGATGGGATTCTTATTTTTTCTCCACTTTTTCTTGCCTCTCTCTT
>Ga0115555_1001069_pt1 | contig 18817 bp, 10 predicted proteins | sample COGITO_mtgs_1104_2_FD_87285 | JGI IMG/M metagenome (GOLD analysis project Ga0115555, IMG submission 87285) | Pelagic marine microbial communities from North Sea - COGITO_mtgs_110407 | ecosystem: Environmental > Aquatic > Marine > Epipelagic | place: Germany:Helgoland, sampling site Kabeltonne... | reverse complement strand
CCCCCCCCCCAACCTCTCATCACACATCCATCAACTCCTCTCAGCACTTGTAACAAACCACCCCAACCTTTCCATAAAACACGTACATCAAGTACCTATGCTGAGTGGTGACATCGAACCCGAACCCTTCCCCGATTGCGCAATGCCAAGTCAGTCCGAATTTCTTGTCCAGCTGGTTCTTGATGAGGACAGCGGCAGCCTCATAGTTGGCAGACTGAAGGTACTTGTCCAGGGACATTGTAATTACCTCAATGCACTCCTGCTGCATTTCGTTAGCCATGTCGGTTTGCTGCGATTAGATGTGCGTGTGTGTTAGCGTGTTAGTTCGGGGCGAAGCCGGGGAGAGACCAACAATAGACCAATATCCGGTGGAAGCAACATCCAAACCGAGGGCAACTATCTGAGCACAACAGAGCATCCCATGATCTATCATTTTACGCCAAAGCTGACCCTAAATCGCTATATCCACCCCCACAAGGCACTTTAAACACCACCTAACGAGTCAAGTCATTCCCAACACTCCAAAAACATCCCAACACCCCCCCTCGGCCACTTCCAACAGCTTACTTTTATCACAGGCCTCGACATTAACTTCTCCAGTTCCTTTCCCGTAGGAGGGGGGATATCATCTGCAAGGTGGGACATCTCTTAGCAGGGATTCTAGGTCTTTTCCAAGCAGCTTAAGCTTCTCCCAAAAAAAATGTCGATAAATTTTTTTGAATGTTTCTCAGGTCTTCTTTCTCGGGGAATTAGTTAATTCGATACGACTTAGCATCACCCAATCGTCAACAACCGCCTTTAACCCCTCATTTCTCCACCCTTAACGGCGAAAAAATAATCCTTTGCCCCTCCTCTCCCATTCAAAATCTCTTTCCCATATTATCAGTACCTGTCCTCTTCTCTTCCTTAGCCCTGTTGTATTTTCTTATCTCTTCTTATCTTCTTCCCACAAGTTCCATCCCTCCTCCCTCGCCATGCCCCGTGGTCCTTCTGCCGGCCCAATCGTAATAAACTCGGCACACCCATCTCAATCCCGGTTCAAGCATGATTCCTCCTCACAAGACAGTCCCTCAACGGCTGCCTCCCAAGCCCGGGCAACCGCCTCCCTCGCATCTCTCACAGCCCCTCAAGGGCGTCAACCACGCAACGGCTCCCTATCTATATCGGCAAAGACCGCCCTCCTCAAGGAGCAGAGGGAAAAGTTGCTTCAAGAAAAGGAACGAAGAGATAAGGAGCTGAGGGAGACTGATGGGAGAAGGGGACAGGAAAATGGGGCAGGGGGTAGGACAAAGATGAATGGACCCCCCGCTGCCTCCGAGAAGAGCGTCGCCGATACTCTCGCCTGGGTCCGCGCAAAGTCCGCCGAGAGGCGTGGCAGGAAGCTCCTCAACTCTTTGTCAGAAAAGGAGAATGAGGCGACAAACATCCTGCACGACACCAATCTCTCAGTCCTTCCCACTTCCCACCGGTCTGCCGTAGCATCAGCGATACAATCTGGTGACGCCGTGGGAGACTCAATAGCCAGGGGCGTGCAGATACTCGCTGACGCAGAAAAACACATGAACCTGTTTGAGTCATACGTCAGTGAGATGAAGGGTAAAGTAGTCGTGCCGCCGCCTGCTTCATTAGAGGAAGCGGAAGCAGCGGTGGCGTCACTTTCAAGTCATCGTAAATCCGTCCCCCCTCCTCCCATTTCGAGGGCGAGCGATTCTTACCTTTTTACGGAAGCGGAGAAGAGGTGCGAGGAGGCAAGGAATGAGGCGGAGGAGAAGCTCCAGAAGCAGAGAGATAAAAACCGTAGGAGAAGGAAGGAGAAGGAAAGAGGGGGCGCGGGAGAGGGAGCAGACAGTGCTGACACCGCCAACGGAGACAACGAGGACAAAGACAACAATGGAAATGGTGACAAATATGCCAGCGATACTAAGCCGAGGGTAAAGAGAAATTCTGGCCTTGTTTACCAGAAACTGTCCACCTGTCCAGTGGACGACGCGGGATTACAAGGGCTCCGCGCCCGCCTCGAGGGTATCACCACCCGCGACAAGAATGACAGCGGTGTTCCTACCGAATTCGACACCGAAGTCAAGGATGCAAGTGAGAAAGATGGCAGGAAAGAGGTGGTGACCACGAAGAAGGAAGTATCAGAGAGAGTCGACTCAAACGCAGATATATCCTACTCGGAGTACCACGCCCATGAAAATGAAGACAAAAGAAACCATCTTCTCAAGCCTCTGCCCCAACCCAATTCACCGTCTCCCCCTTCTTCCCCATCTCCTGGTTCTACTAACGCAGTCCGATACGGCAAATCCAATGTAAAAATAGTCTCCGGACGCCGATCTCCCGAAGTTGACGAGGACGAAGTCAAGGCGTACGAATTGATGAAGCAGATCAAGCAAGACAGCCGACTGAGGGCGCTGAGGCAGGGGGAGAAGGGAGCACCACTAAATAAAATTTGCCCTCAAGTTGGTAAAACGCCTTTAAAGGAGGCGAGGGACACTGAGACGGACATTGACATGGAGATACTCATTAGGGAAGGGGCGGAGGCTGAAGCCAGAGCCCGGGAGAAGGAAGAGAGGAGGAGGGGCGGCACCATGCAGAAGAAGATGATGCAGAAGAAGGCTTCCGCCGCCGACAACAACTCTTCCCAAGCTGAGAGCACTAACGTCCTCGCTTCCTTCGACCCCGACTCTTTATCCGGTGTTCGTCTTCATGCACGAGATAAGCAGAGGATGAAGGAGAAAATTGACGAAGAGGAGGCAGAGGCCCAACGGCTCCGGCTGTTCAAGGCAATGCCCCTCCCAGGCGGGGGGTTCGTCCAAAACAATCTCTACGCCAAGACGAAGGCGGCCGAGGGGAAGGATGTCAGGATCAGGGGGCCCGCGGGGAAAAGGAAAGGAAAGAGGCTCGAGGTCCAGAGCGCGGGAAGGACTAGAGGACAGGTCAGGATGGAAGCCAGCGACTTGTTCATGAGGCAGGAACAACTGCAACATCAGCAGCAAGAACAGCACCGGCAGCAACAGCAGCAGCAGCACCATAATCAGGAACAACCAATGCAAACTAGTCTCTCCGAATCAGAGCTGCAGAGAAAGAGGGAGGAGAGGAAGAGGGCAAGGAGGGAGAAAAAGCTGGAGAAGGAGGCTCAAGAGACCATGACACTTCAGCAAGAAATCAATTTGCTCGAGGAGAAGCTCGGGAAGAAGAAGGTGGCCCGGGCCTCGTCGGCGGGTACCGCCATCAATATTTCACCCGTTGACGAGGCCAGGAAACGGATGGCACCCAAGCACAACCCAGAAGACGGGCGACAAAACGAAGACGATGACGGTGCCTTCGACTCGTACCTCGACGCAATCGACGGCAGCGGGAAGCTGCTACTGGGGAAAGGCGGAAGAGGGGACCGCCAAGATGACAACGACGACGATAGCGACACTAGTAGCAGCAACGGGGGGGAAGGCGTTGTGGGAGATGATGAGTTGCTCGCAGCCAGGAGTAAGGGGGCAAAGAGAGAGGTCGTTGAAGTCAAAGAAGAGGAAAATGACAGCGACAGCATCAACAGTAGCGATATCAGCCTCACTGATAGCGACGATGACGACGACGATGATGACGACGACAAAAAGTCTCCCGACGACAGCAACAAACCCGTGAATCTGACTATCTCTACTTCGCTGACGGAAAACGGTGCCAACGCGGGCCCGGGTTCCGCAGTTTATCGTCGTCAGTCAGATTGGATTAAAAAACGTGACATGAAGCGGGCCCACCTCTTGAAAGAAAAGGAGGACAAAAAGATGGAGGGATTCACGGGTCGTCCTCAGATCTCGCATGCCAAGGAAAGCTGGGAGAGAGCCAAAGCGGCCCACAGGTCCGCCGCTCGGAGGGAAAAGGAGGCGGAAGAAGCCCGGGAGCTTGAGAAGCGGGCCAAGGAAGAGGCAGAAGAAAGAAAGAGGTTGAGGGAGCTGGGCGGTCTCAAGGCACAGATTAGGATTAAGAGGAAGATGAGGACCCAAAGCATCGACAAGGAAAAGCAGAAGGCAGCCTTGGAGAAGCTGGCGAAGCCGCGTAATGGTAAGAGCGTCGCACAAGGTTTGGGAATCAAGGACGAGCAAGACCTTGAGGTCTACAGGGCTAAGCAGAAGCTGCGGGAAGCTGGTGGATGCGACGAGGATGAGGTTGACGAGGGTGGTGATGACGGATTCGGTGACATGGACGAGAAGCAGTACATCAAGGTCATGAAGGCGCTAGGATTGGACCCTGGCGTTACCGGGCGGAAAAAGAAGAGCAACAAAGGCACCAAAAGTAGGCCTTCGGACAAGGTCAGGGAGTACGTTCCGCCCAAGGGTAGTGATGTCAGCACGGCTAAAGACGATTCGCTCCTTGGGCTCTATGAAAATGAGACGTCGTCATCATCGCCCCAAAAGAAGGATCCGCCTTCCCCCGCGCGTGCGACTGAGCATAGTCCTATAATGGCGCCGGCTCTCCAGAATGGCAAAAAAAGGGATTGGAGGAAGGCAGACTTTGTCAACGATACATCGGTTATGAGGGAGATTGACGACGTCTTTAAGGAGCTCGAGACAGACAAATGGCAGCCCAAAGAGGGAGAAGACGAGGAAGAAGATGATGCCGACTTTTTTGTTGAAGAGGAAAATGGGGAGGAAGACGACGAAGAAGAGACGGAGGACGTGGAATTCACCGAGGAAGACAAGAAAAGCCTCGAGACAGAGCTATTTCAGCTCGAACAACAGAAGAAGGAGACCCGCAACTGGAGCTTTAGCGGTCACCAGAACCAAGAGGGCATCATGGCTCACGCAAGCAGCGCCCTCGAGGCCGCTGAGTTCGCTCTGGGAGGATTGATGAGCAGGCCTACTACCGGTGCGGAGGGTTTAGGCCCTGGGGAAAGGGATGCCGCCGAGAGCCAGAATGTCGCTGACCTCTTTGACGGCGCCATCGAAGTCGCCGTGGAACCATACGAAAAGTATGAAAGAGGGGAATGCAACTTCTTCGATCGCAGCTCAAGTGCGGAGAAAGGGAGATTCAGGGTTAGGGATGCCAGAAACTTTGCCCCCGAAAGCATGAGGAGAAAAGAGGACCTTGGGAGCGAAGAGAGGGGTGTCATGCTGCTTGTCGGGAAAAGAGGGGGGGAAAACACCCCTGATGTAGCAGAGCAGGCCATCACAATCTTGTTCGATCGCATGGTATTCGACGAAGAGAAGGCAGAGGCGTGGTGGAAAAAAAATCGTCATCGGTTCTTGGGAGGAGGGGAGTGGGATGCAGGAGGCGGAGAGCGAGGGTTTTGACCTTGACATAAATAAATGCCACAAGTAGACAGAACTGAAAATATTTGTTTTTCGGACAAATACTTTTGTGCTCCTACTCCTACTTATAGTCATCGGTAGTTCAAGATTGTGTCGTTATTGTTACCGTCAGTAACAGCACCCTCCCACACAGCGTCAATCTCTTTTCGCAACCTCCTTATCAGCAGCCCATAGCCTGTTTCTGGTAGGATGTGGGGGTCGTGATAAAGAAGCTGCTTATATATCCTCTTGACAGACCCATGACCATCTAGTAGCTCATCGTTGAGATTCAAGAAAAAACATCTCTTGTCAGTATAGCAGGAGGAGCAACATTTTCTCAATGCTCGGTTTATGTTCACAGTGGCCTGCGTGATTGCTTCCTTTGGAATGTTCTCTTGTTTGTCCGCAACCCTGCCAGGCGATAAGTCAGCCCGCTCTAAGATCGGAGGGACAACACCCATGAACACAATTTTATCATAGCGATTAATGACTTCCGCATTCTTGAGCAACCAGCTCTCTAAAACATCTGTTGCTGTTTTTTGGTGCCATTCCGAAGCCATACTTGTATTTACCCCATATTTGTTCGCCCTAAACCAAGACACATGCGTGACGTCGCACCATCCCAAGGAGATCACCAAGACGTGCATATCATCGGACTCATTTCTAATGCTGCTCCTCTCTGACATCACCCTGGAAAAAATGGTGTTGCTTCCTGTTGTACTGTTCGCCTTCGACAAACCGTACATGGAAGCGCCAGCCACTCCAGTGATGTTAACATCATTCTTTACCTTCAAATTCATCCAATTAAATATGGCTGTGTGGGAATCGCCGATGACCGTGAATTTTAGCGGCCGCTGCGAGACTCTATCGATCAACATCGGGGGCGGATGTAACGGGAGGGAAAAGTTTGAAATTTCATCCTCAATTTTTGACCTCATCGCCCTCTCACACTCTTGTATAGCCTTCAGCCTTTCCTCCAAGATATCTTGTGACACAAACTGTTCTATGGTTTGTGCGTGTTTAAAAGCTGGAGTGCAAAGCAAACTTGTAAGAAGGTTTATGTCGTCAGAAGCATGAACATCAACTCGCCTTGTCGCGGTCCGGTTCGGTCCTGCCTCTCTCCACCACCGTTCGTAATCGACAGGAATGTCATCTATCAAATATGATGAATTGTACTCTACAGGATCAGAGCAGGATCCTGGCAAGGAATATTCGTAGTTTCCATTAATGAGAATATCAAGATTCTCATACAATTTTTGACAATCATCATTCCCAATTTGGGCCGCCTTGCATATCGATTCTGATGCTTCTTTCATGTTCCAGCAAAAAAATTGGAACTCAAACAAACAGTCGTTCAAGCCGTCCTTTGATCCACCTCTAGCGACAAACTCCATAATTACCAGAGAATGGTGATGATCATCCGCCCATTTCAGCGTAGGTGACCAGTCGGCCGAATTGCCCTCTGCGATGATTCGTAGAATCCATAAACCCTTGAAATTGTCTATCCCCCCCTCTTCAGTTGTAGTGGTTATTTCAATTTGATGGATGGGATTGAAGATCCCTCGGCGGAAAGGGTTGTCTACCCCCCCTTCGGTAGTTGTTGTAATATGAGGGTTCTGGCCAAAAGTTTTTGGCCAAAGACAAAGCAGGAAAAGGACACCCAACCGAACAGAAACAGGCATTACGAATTATTCATCTTTGTACCTTTTTGGAATATTCTTCCAAAAAAAAAGCTAAAAAAAAGGAAATCCGTTTTGAAAGCTGCACGTTTATTGTTTTAGGCTGATTTTGAGCGTACTCCTCTACTAAAATTCTAGGGACAAGCCTCGAATAAAAAACCCCCCAGTGGAAGAAATTTCCAGGTTATTTTGAGAAGATTTTCATTTGTGACGTCTTCTTGGTGGGCTCTTGAGGAGACGCCATCAAGGTTTTCCTCCTTTACTTACGGGACTTACCTTCCCCAGTTACTATGTCTTCCCGCTTAGTCCGGTTTGCGACCAGAATAAGGCCACCTACCCTACCAACTTTTCATCTTCAGCATCGTTCCTTGTGCAGCAAGCAAACCCAACGATTGAAGCCCCCCCACCCCTTTTGGGAAAGCCCGATAAATCTCCCTATTTCTAAAAAGACAACAAATCTATCAAATATGGCTGGGCACACGTCGTTTGTATTGCTTGGGGCCTCATACCTTACCACAGACATTCTCACTCTGCGTGAGCTTGCGATGGGGGGTATCACATTATCAATTTTGTTCCAAGTAAGTTGCATTTTTCCCTTTACTTGTTCGCATGTAATCAACTGACAGTCTTCTTTGACATGCACCCTGTGCAGTATTACCGGCCCATTCCCCTCCTGATTCCGATCCGCTGGAATTTTCTATTTTTGCTGATTAATGGATCGATGGTCGTTCTGTTGATGAAAGAGCGGCGGGAGGCGCGTGATATGGGTGAGACCGAACAGAAACTCTTTGATGAGGAGTTTTCTAAAATGGGTTTCACCGACGTTGAATTCTATCGGTTGATAAGTGCCGCAAAAAAAACCACGGTACAGCCTGGTTTCTGCTTTTGCTCAAAAAACGCCGATCAAGAGAAAATGTACTTCATCGTTGATGGGGATGTTTCAATCAAGGCCTCCACTGTGGATTCCCCAACTATTGCCGTTGTAAGGAAAAATAGTTTCATTGGGGAAATGTCGTTCTTGTCGTATCTGCACGATGAAACGATAGGTCACCAGGCTGGGGCCTACGCCGTCGCTCGGGCCCCTTGCAATGTACTTGAATGGGATTTCGACGAGCTCCGAAACACATTGCTGCTGGAACAGAACCGAGGCGTTTGCAATGCCTTCCAGGCCTTTCTTAGCTGTGACTTGCGCCGAAAATTGAGCACAATATCAAAGCAGTCGAGCGAAAAAAAGGGTTCTCCGACTGCAAAGGTGGATTCCTCGAAGGCACTACGCTCAAGACCAACGAGAGTGAGGTTCGTAAGGGGTGGGAACTCACTGACGATGAATGACACTGATGTGGGAAAGTAATTAGAAATATAGTAGTAGGACAGAGTTTGTTTCTTTACACAAATGGCCACTTTCGCTTGACTAACATATTAACCTTCGTATGGGTATCGAAATACACTCTCCCCTGTGACAGGATAAGTGCGATAGCGCTTGTGATTGAGACGGCATGGGCTTAGTCACTGCACTGGCATAATTTTTAAGCAGCAAATGGTTACACTCTTCTCTTTTCTCTTCGCATGATGATTCTGGAATGATCGTTTTCTAAAAAAGTCTAAACCATGCATTTGAGAGACAACCAAAACCAAAGAAGAAAAATCGTCCAATCGATGCAGCGATAAATATTTTATACCGCAGATTCAACTTTTACCACAGTAAAAAACTTAAATAGGAGTCACTACTCCCCCTGAGTTTGTTCTCTTCATCCGCCATCCTTCTGATGCCACGACCTCCTCGCGAAGCGATTCTCGATGCCGCAGAGGAACTTGGTATTCCCGAAGACGAGCCTCAGTTTTTTCACATCGCTGAAGACTTCCTGACATGCCGGCTTCCGTCCGGTTGGGAAGCTGCTCCGACGGTTGTCGATGGAGTTGAGCATACTTATTATTTCAACCACGACACGGAGGAGAGTTCGTGGGAGCACCCTCTTATCGATAAGTTTATTGATATCTACGAAAAGGCGAAGGAGAAGGAAGTAAAAGAGGGCAAATCGATGTCCAAAAACAAGAAGGAAGAAGCAGGGGGCAAAAAAGACGATGATCCGAAAAAGGAAGATACGAAGAAGCCCGAAAAACAGGCGCAAAAACAGCCGCAGAAGTTGCAAAAAGAGGACGACATCGAAGAAGAAGACCTTGATTCGGAGGAGGAGGAGGAAGATGAGGCCCCAATCGTGCTTAACTCTGACTTGCTCAAGAGTTTGGGCAAAGCTGACAAGGGAGACAGTGATGATGATGACGACGACGACGAAAATGAAGGGCCGCGAGTCGGCGGCCCTCCCGGTGCGCGGCCCAAGCCTAACCTAGAGATGCCAAAGAAGAAAGACGCCGAGAAAGAGAAAACGAAGGAAGCTGACGAGAGAAAAAAAGACAAGAACGAAAAAGCTGTCAGTGGCAATAAGAGCCGCTCACCATCTCCTAAAGGAAAGAACCCTAACACTACACTTGACCAGTATATGGATGAGCGCGGGTTTGGCCGCGCAGGTGGGAGCAGTGGTAGTGGATTTGATCGTCGCTCTAATGACCGCGATCGGGATCGTGATAGAGAGCGTGATCTGGGCCGTGATCGGGACCGAGATCGAAATAGAGAGCGTGATCGAGACCGCGATCGAGACCGAGACCAAGATCGCGATAGAGACCGTGACCGGCATCGCGATAGAGACCGCGACCGTCACTTGAGGGATAAATCTCCCTCCCGCTCCAGGTCACAATCCCGCTCCCGCTCACCACGCGGCAGCCGCGATGGGAGGAGGTCAGCATCTCCAAGGCCGCTCGACTCACGAAATAGCAGCCGGCCGTCTGATTCCCGTGGTTCAACAATAGCCGGGTATGACAGTTTTACGGATAGTGTCGTGGATGAGAGACACAGGGAGAGATTACAACAAAAGCGTGGTGGTGGTGGCCGAGGGAGTGGGGAGAGGGCTGTTCGTCTGGGTGGTGGTGGTGGTGTTGGAGGGCGAGGGAATAACAGTAGCGGCATCGTCAACAAAAATCCTGGACCAACCAACAATAATAGAAGCAATTACACCGGCGCCAACAACAGAAGCAATAGCAACAACAACAACAACAACAACATCAATAACAACACAACCACCACCACCACCACCAACAACAACAACAACATCAATAACAACGTGACATTCAACAAAGATGACACTGATAAAGGTTGGGAAGATGCAAGGTCTCCAGTGAGCCCGACGATGGCCTCCTCAGCATCGCAGGTAACGTCGCCTTTATCAAATAACAGTCCGAACCCGAATCTCACTAGGGACTACGACATGCTGAGGCCAGAATCGAACATCATCACGACGATGAGACGGAAACTAATCGACGCAGAAAGTACCATCGAGACTCTTGAAGAAGTGCTAGGTGATTGGAAAGAGAAAGAGAAGAGATTCAACCAACTTGAGCAAGCATATAGAGAGGAAGAAATCAGAACGAAGAAAGCACTGCTTCTCGCTAAGAAGGAAAAGGACGAACTCACGCATCAGAACGCGCTGCTGAACCTGAAATTAAACAAGGGGGTAGCATCCGGAACAACTACAATCGATGGCGAGCAGCCGGCCATGAGTGTTTTCGAGAAAGAAAGCATCGAAGCGGCTGCGGGAGCTAAGGCTAGGAGGGAGAGCGATGATCTTTGGTCAGAAAAGATGAAGGAAGTCAAAGAAAGGCACGAAATTCGTGTAACTAGCCTTGAGAACGAAGTGCAAGTACTGAAGGTACATTTAGAAGAGGCGAAGGAAAAGGAAAAAGGGTTGCAGGTCGAGGCGCTCAACAGCTCGAGCTTGAACGGGGACCAGATCAGGGAGTTAAGCTCTAGGATTGGGTCATTGGAGGCAACCAACAAGTTGTTGAGGGAAGAGAACGCCGGCGTGAAAGACAGGGAAGCCGAACTGATCGGAAAAGCGTCCGCAGCAATAGAAAAATTCAATAGCGGCGAGACAGCGAGGCACAAGATGTCTGTGGAGTGCCGTGAGGCGAAGGCCAAAGAAGAAATTGCCGCCAGCGCGGCGGACGCGGCGGCCAGCCACATAGTTGAATTAGAAAAGCAGTGTGTCGAAATGAGGGAGGAGATGTTCAACAAGGAAAAAGAGTTCGCAGAGGAGAGAAGTAAGCTCCAGCGAATCCAGCTCCAAACGAGCTATAGCACAAATGACGCCGAGGCGCTCGCCGCCAAACTGGAATCATCGAAATCCGACTTCTTAGCAATGGAACGCGGTCTTCAAAACGAGATTGGCGCATTGAGAAGTCGTGTGAGCTCCCTACAGCGCTCGATTGAGACATGCCAGAGTGAAGCGGATCGCCGAGTCAATGATGTGGAGGCTGCCCTCAAGAAGAGTGACTGGGAGCGGAAGCAGGCGGTTGAGAGGGAAGAGAATACTGAGAAGGCAAGAATAAGAGAGATGGAGAGAGCAGCAAGAGGAGAAGAGGAGGCCAGTCGGTTTCAGGGGGAGGCAGTAGATCTAAAGAGAGAGCTGATGAGGGCTAAAGAGGAGGCTGAAAGAAGGGAGAGTGAAGCTCGGACGAGAGCTAACAGGTTGACAGAAGAAATTGACATCTTGAAGCGAGATGTATCAAAAGAGACGTCGGAAAGAGAGAAAGAGAAAGAAGCGGCTGACTTTAGGCTAGCGGAGGTCAAGGCGGAAGTTTCCAGAAGAGTTCCAGAGCTCGCGAAAAACGCGCTGCAAAAGGCGGAGGAGGAGTGGAAGAAACGGCTGGAGAGTGAAATCGGAAGAGCGGTGACCGAGAGGGACGAGTACATCCATTCCGCGCAAGAGACAGTAAGCGATTTGCAGAACACGATCAACAGCTACCGGGAGAAAGAGCTCGAGGTGCAGAGCAAGATGAGCCAGCTGGGTATTGAGAACAGCAATTTAGAGAGGGAGATTGAAGGGCTGAGGGAAAAATCCGTGGCCCTTGAAATCCAGAGGGAAGAGGAAGAGAAAATGACAGGGTCAAGAATAAAAACAATGCCCCCTCAACCACCCCCCAGGACGCCGGGTTTGTGGAATAATAATATGGATAGCTCAGTCATGGTCGCAGAGCAAATAGCCCAGAGTGTAACTCTACAGGCCCTGCAAGGACATCTTGGGATGATGCAGGCGCAGTGCAAGATGCTTTTGAGCAGTGGGGCAGGAGGTCGGGGCGTCGAAATTCCTGTTAATCACAGTGTCGTGAGCAACATCTACGCTACGAATGCTAGCATTCGGGAGTTCGAGACGCCAGCAGTTAAAGAAGGGCGGAGGGAGGGGGAGACCTCTATTCTCAACGAGGAAGTCGTCGAAGTGGATGACATCAACGCGAGTTCTTCATTTGCAGTTGAAGGGATTAGCAATGACGGGGGATTCCACAGTTCTCTCTGGAAGAAAAAATATAGTGTAAAATGATTGTCGATAAAAGGCGAAAAATTGCGTTGCTAAACCCGCTGCCTACACGTTAATTCACTTATTGGTCAATTGTTTGTTTGTCCACCCACACTTCTGTCTCTTCAAAAACACAACTGTTCAAAACACAACTTCTTCATCGTTTCCAGCGTCAAAACCGCCCATCAAATCCTCCGTGGTGTTAGCCATTTTCAACTCTACACCCAGAGCCTTAGCCTCCTTCATCGCCTCTTCAATTAGTTTCTGCGCTTCCTTCAACTTCTCTTCTTTGCTAGCCTGAACCTTCTTTAGACGGGTAAAATCTTCCCTTTCCAACTCGTCAAGCTCGCGGGAAATGTAATCCAAAATTCCCTTAATCCTGGGTATCGTCACATTCTCAAGAGCATTCACACGGCGATTGGTCACCTTCATGGCCTCATCAAGGGTGTGGAAACTCGTCTGCAGCGACGCAAGCTTGATGAGGTTGGAAAGTAGAGCTTGGAACTTGGTTCGCGACGATTCAATCTTTTGGCCACCCCCCACGAGACCAAGAGAACCGTTCTGTTCAGAGGCAGAGCCCAAGGAAATCTCTTCAAATACAGGAAGCTTCACACCAGCAACATTGTTCACTCCCGCGCCAACGCGGATCGTCGCGTTCGACACACCCTCGGCAACCTTCGATTTAAAATTCCCCGCAGCGTACTCGGCCTGAGTTAAGCTAAAAAATGCCTCCTTGGACTCCTTTGCCATGCCACCCTTGGTTTGGGCAATTTCTTTCGCATAGTCCCTGAACTTTGCCTTAAGCGCGTCGGCCTTCTTCTTCAGCAGCTTATGCCCAGACTCCGCTGCCTTCATTTTCCCCTTGAAAACCTGCTGGTTCATGCGAGTAGGCGGAATGATATCAGCCATATTGCAACAACTACAAGGAAAGAAGCAGGGGGAGGGAGGGGGAGGGTTAGAGAGCAAAAATGTGAAGTAAAATCGACTGCGCGGCAAGTGAACCGTCGGCGGGGGCTGCTCTTAGGACGATGAGGTCGACGTGCCGTCAACGACCTTACATCGACAGCAATCCTGGCATTCCCACAGGGAATTGGAAGGGGGCATAGCAGAAGGTTCGGAGGGCGTCATTCCATGCATAGAAAAGGTTCGGGCGGCCGAAAACTTCAATACCGTACCTTCAGTGCGATAGGATAGGACAGGAAAAAAAAAATGGCTTTCTTGAATGGATGGCGAGGTTGACAGGGAGAAAGATGGCTTTTTTTTGGGTGAAATGGTGAAATGGGGGGTGTGACTATTTTCCCCGTAATTCATAGTTCTTTTGCCAATATTAAGGTGGCTTTACGTGCCAAAACGACGAAATAGCAGTGCTTGCGTGCCTTAAAATTTTCTTAAGATAATTCTCTTGCTGAACGAACGCCTCACTTGATATCCAACTTTTGCAAACATGGGCGGACACCACCACTCACCTGAGGCGTACCCCAAAAGCCAGCAGAACGTTGCTCAATTTGAGGCTGAAAGAATGCCACTTCCTTTCCGTGACACTTGTGGTCACCTCTTAACTAAACTGAATTCGTGCCGTAGAGAGACGAGCTGGAAGCCTTGGGAGTGCCAGCATGAGAGACACACATACGAGGAGTGCCAGTACATTGCCTGGAACCAGCGGGTAGCAATGAAGACAGAGATGAAGAAGACGGAGGGAAACTGATATTTTTTATCAAGAAAAAAAATGCTAAATGGACAAAGGATTTTTGGGAACATGATTTTCTCTAGCGCAAAATATTCACAGCTCATTCCATACAGTTTACTTGTATCTCCCTCCTCGCTCAGCTTCCCACAGTCCAATTTTCTTCAAGGTTTCGTCGTCAATTTGGATTGGTTCAGCTGTGATCTTAAGGATTTCTGTCCTCATTGTATCCACATTCTCCTTTGTCGGCTCTTCCTTATTCTTTGTGATTCCTTTGAGTGGGTGTCGCTCGATGCTCCTTCGTGTTAGTGCATTGAGATCATTGTCATCGTCATCATCATCGTCATTGTCATCATCATCGTCATCGTCATCGTCATCATCATCGTCATCATCACCATCAATTCGACTACTGTCATCACTATCACCACAACAATCACTGTCGTCGCTTTCTACCCCCCCGATTATCGAAGCGAAATAATCGGTTAAAGCTTCAAGCTCATTGGCCAGCTGGGGATTGTCCATAAAAATTCCGCCCCCCTTTCCCCCTCCCCCACCGACGCCCATGAAAAAATCTCCAATTGTATCGCTCTTAGCGAAGGCTTCTTCCCGAGACTTTTTCTCTTCCTCCATTATTTTCGCGTAGGATGTCTTCAGTGCCATTTGGCTAGGCGGGAACACATCACCACCACTGGTGGTAGCTTCGTTCGCTGCGTTGCTACCGACTTTTGCATCCGTCGAATACGACTTTCCTGAGTCATAGCGCCACAAAATTACGGTACGGTCCGCGCTTCCTCCGCTAACAACGAATTTATCACCTTGTAGGAACGAAACGGAGCTAACGTGAGAGGAGTGGCCGCCATAGCGAACAAAGGGAGCATCTTCAACCAAACAGGGAAAGTTGAAGATTTTCACCCCACCAAAATCATCGGCAGTAACCACCATTTTCGGTTTACTTTGCGAAACCGCAATTGCATTAATATCCGTGCCGTCAGCGAACTATGCGTGCGTTGTTAATTGTGTGAGGGTAAGTGATGAGTGTGCAAGGGATGTCGATGTGCAAGGGATGTCGATTAGCGAAAAGAATACTCTTGGCATTTTTTCTGTATTTTTTTGCACGAGTCAAACATCGCCATTCGCGCAGAGAGGGACCTGGCAATACTTACATCCGGCCAGATTCCCATAACTGGAAAACCAAGCACGCACGACCAGTCCGCCCAGCACTTGTGGTCGTTAAGATCAATCTGAGTTTTCTCGTCGGTCAATAGCGTAAACGAGGCAGCCTCCTCGCGGGATTTGACACCTTTCCCGGTCTCGACATGAAAGTGTAGAATTTCGCCTGCCCCATCGTTTGTCATTAATAGCTGACCGTCGATTGAGAAGTCCAAGTGAGTCAGGTACGAGGTCGGGCCTTTCAGCCGTCGCACACGGGGAAAGTCTCGCTGAAGGCAGTCAAAAAGGTCGACATAATTGTCGTGGGATCCAGCAGCAAGAAATTTGTTTGTCGGGCTAAACTTTACGCAATCCACCGCAGAACGAAACGTCTTATGCTCCTTAAGAAACGTTGGGAGAGTGGTTCCGTCTACAGAATGCATCCCAAAAATCTTGGTGTAACCGTCAGAGCAGCCTAAAGCGAGTAAATTTCCATCACGAGAAAAAGCGATTCCACAGCCGTTGTGTCCTATCCGGAACCGATGCGTAGGTATATTGCTTTCACTTCCCCAGAAACATACCAGGGAGTCCTTTCCAGTACTTGCAAATGCAATTGTGTCATGCTTCAGTGGATAACTGGCTACCTGTGTGCACTCTGAGGCGTGACCCCCCGAGATAATGTGAACTTTGCCGGTCTTGTCTCCCAAGCTCTTGCGGTAGAAAAGCGAGCCCCCTTCCTTGCCAGCAATGAGTCCCTGCTTATCATTAGTGAGCGTCAGGTGCCGGACGTGCTGCCATTTCCGCTCGAGTGGGTGCGGCTCAACAGACATTCGCAAATTTTCAGGTAGGTGAGGAGCCGGCAGGGGGGATTCGATCGAGGAGGGAAGGTGGATGATGTTCGTTACTCTGAACGCAATCGACGGTGGTGGCGGCGGGGCTTGATCGCTTTTCTCCCTCAGCTCTTTCAAATCATCGACGACAAAATTAAACTCAACTTTCATCACAGAGGCATTCCCGCAACCGCACCAAAGGACTCCGGCCTCCCCTAACTTCATGCTGAATATTCCGCTCTTCTCGGTCAGATCGAATTCCTGCAATGACGGACCCCCACCTCTTGGGAATACAATGATCTTCCCCCCCTCGCTGCCGGCGAGTGCGTACCTACCATTTTCATTATCGCTCCAGCTAAAACAAGTAAGTTCTTTCGCCTCCCTCGACACCAATCCTTTTTTGGTCGGCTCGATCCTACACCGATTGCGAGCGGAGGAAAAGAGTAAATCATAATGAGAGGGCGAATATATTGAAGGGGGAAGGTAATAAATAAATAAAGAATAGGCGTTATGGTTAGACCACTTCTTGCTCACTCACCTCCATGCCGAACTCGAGTTTTCCCCCTTTACTAATTGCCAGAATTTAAGGTTCTTTCCCACAGAAAGAGTTACAAAACACCCTCCTCCATCATTAGCATCGCCGGGCCTCCAGCATACAGATGCGACTGTAGGAGGCACGCCAGGAGCCATTCCACAACTAGCTATGAGTAATGGCGAGGTTGGCTCGAAGCTTTTGACGTTGTTGGTTGGGTCAAGAGCAGAAACTGCTTTCAGGTCGAAGATCCCTATCGTCTGACTATTGTCACCTCCGATACCGATAAGGTACTTGCAATGTCCTCCATTACCATCACTAGATCCGCAGAACTGAACAGCCTGGACTTGTCGTTCAAAAAACCCGAGACCGCATCGGTAAAGTAGCCTCTGGGTCCCGACGGTCCAGACCATTATGCATGCACCTTTCCCCCCGCCTAGTTGTCCGGACGCGCCACGGCAGACTGAGCTGTTCGTCGGTTCAATGGATATGCAAGTGATGTCATCGTCGTGTCCTCGAAAGAATTTCTGCTCTGTTTGCCTTTTGTTGATAGTCTGAATGACAACTATTGCGGCTACACCGTAAACCACAACCTCGCCTTCTTCATCATCGCCTACCACACAGTATGCATTGGGTGTCAAAAAATCGCCTGCAACCGAGTGTGAGTCGTCAACATTAGGAAAGACCGAAAAAAGAAGGCAACAAGGGGAGAATTGGTAAGAACTGCGCGAAGAAAAGGCAATCAATTAACTATCAGTCGCTTCCTCAAAGCTTTAAACTCTCTCACCTCTGAAGCCTCCCACACTCTTCATCTCCAGGCGAGCGTCAGGAATCTTGAAAGATCGCTTTATCTCGTCAGGTTTCCAATCGAGCGGAGGCGAAACGATCGACTTGCTGTATTCGTAGACAATTTTGTCTGGAATTTCCTCAAACTTGAGCTCGTGTTCGAAACCGGCAGAACGAAGTTTCATCAACCCCACTTCATTTCTCCCCCCGCCCCAGCAACGGTGCTTCACGATTTTGGTCTTGTCATTGACTGAAGGAAGGTATATTTCGTCGCCCATCAGCAAGAGATCGCAAAACAGCCTGCCGTCTCCATCGTCACAAAGTTTGTGCATGATGATAGCATCCTCCCGGCTGAAGAGGAGGGAGGCGGATGGCCCTAGCACGTCGCAGATGGCGGCGCGAAAACCCTCCGAGGTTAGTGTTAGTGTGCCCAGATTAGGCGGGTTGACAATGAAATCGACGGCAATATCGAACCCGTTCTTCTGCTCTAATTTCTTCACGGAGGAAACAAGGTAGGGCAGAGGGGGGAGGGGGGTTCCATTCAGCCGATTACGAACAAACTCTAAAGTTTCCCGCCTGATAGTTTTTAGACGGTCATCATACTCTGTAGACTCCGCAGAAAACTTTGCAAGGGACGCAAGCAACATCTTTCGCGTCCTGTCCGCACGAATCTTCCCCGGCTTTCCCGTCAACCGATTACCAGCAGAGAGGTCCTGGATTTCCGAGTGGACTGCACCCTTGAGCTTGTGTGTCAGGCGGTGTGTCAAAACGCTCATACGAAATAGAAACGTTGTGTTATTCGACTGGTGTCTGAAGAGCTTCGGGGGTCGAAAAGATGGTTTGCAGTTGCTTTTGGGGTTGTGTTTCCTGACAGAGACAAGTTTGATGGGTTCCTTTGTTGACAATGAGTTGGTTTTTTTCTTCCGCGAAGTAATCTTATCAAGGTCGGCCTGGCGTATCTCATCCTGACGTCTAACGAGAGAGATCAACTTCGCAACGTGTTGCGTCGTATTCTCCATCTCACGGGGTTCCGACATTATTGAGCGCCGCGGTGTAGCTTGAATTCTTGCTGGTTATGGGGTTATGGGAGTGGGGGGGGGGGGGGAGTATTATTTTCTACGGCGGCAAAAGAATCAATTGAAAGGGGTAATAAGATTAATTATACGAAAAGGTTTTTATATGTCTCCTTAAATCTTTTGAAAAGAGGAGGAGATGAGTTCGAGAGAGTATCCGGGACGGGGGAACGGGAGGGATTCCCACCAACAATAGTGGGGAACGGTCAACTCAGTCACTATCCGAGACGCCGAAATCAATGGTTTGAGTCGAGCCAGTGGAGATGACTTGTCCGGCAGATTGGACCGATATCGTTGAGTGATGGTGGAGCAAAACTTTTAAAAGAGTGTGTATATGTGTGTGTGTGTGTGTGTGTGTGTGTGTGTGTGTGTGTGTGTGTGTGTGTGTGTGTGTGTG
>Ga0115555_1001063_pt1 | contig 18892 bp, 9 predicted proteins | sample COGITO_mtgs_1104_2_FD_87285 | JGI IMG/M metagenome (GOLD analysis project Ga0115555, IMG submission 87285) | Pelagic marine microbial communities from North Sea - COGITO_mtgs_110407 | ecosystem: Environmental > Aquatic > Marine > Epipelagic | place: Germany:Helgoland, sampling site Kabeltonne... | reverse complement strand
CAGAAACCCCTTTCAATTGATTACTCACCTCAACAACCTGAAGATCCTCAGCACTCTGATCAACTTGCTCGCCTTTGTCATGCTTGTATTGCTGCCATTTTGCGCAAAACTAAAATAATCTACTGGGACCGAAGCAATGAAGTCAATGACAAAACCGTTCCGGAGATAGTGACTACTGGCTTGTTTTCGATCCATGATCACGACCCCATGGTACTCGAAGCCCGTCTGAAAATTCAGAAAAATATCTACAACGAAGAACAGATCAAAGATGCAATTGATCACAAAGCCAACATTCACCTCTATGTTCGGGTAGAAGCAAATATCCACGGGGATATCGATGCAGCAATACAATACCACCAGCAAACTCGCGAAATTCCATTGGGTGCGAAACTTACTATCAGGATGAATTGTGTGTCGCAGACAATAGCCCGGCGAGTCCTCCTCTTTCTGCCTCTCTACCTCCATTTGGCTGTCGCTTACTCCCCATAGCCTTTTTCCCACCAAGGAAGGTGACTTTTGCGGGGTCAATTGTTGTGTTTCAGGTTGATTATAGTGCTTATAAGTATCCCCAAGCGCTGTCATCCTCTTCCTGAACCGTCCGCTTTCCCTCTGGGATTCATTGGATCCTTCAGATCCGGATCCTTCACTTTTCAGCATTGCTGGCAACTGTTTCTGTTTCTTCAACGGAGTAGGAGAGATCACGTCTTTGGCTTTCATGATATCAACATCAGCGGGAGAGTTAGTGGCAGCCAAAGAAGCCTCACCGGACAATTTTTTGTCATCAATACTACTCAACGTATCAGAGGGCTCAGTACTGACAGTCAAATTTGTTTTTTTCATTTCAAAAGTGCTTCTTGTGCTTCTTTCAATCGCTGTGAGTAGAATTACACTCTCTAAGGGAGGGAGTATTAAGTTGAATACCAGTGTTTGTGTTGGTTTATCCTCCTGCCTCTCTCAGCAGAAAATCCTTGTCACACACAATAAAATATCTCTTTTTCACTTAAAAGATGGAGCGGATACTCCATCTTCTGCGAGAAGCTGAGAACCGGAGAGATCCGGTTCAGTCTTCGGGGTTTCTCATGATGAAGCGAGCGTACGAAGCTGAGAACTCAGTTGATGATGATTTTATCTTCAGCCGATTCAAGGAGGAGTTCCAGGCGCTCAACCGTCCCAAGCACGGTCCATACAATGAAGCTGCCTTATATCAAAGCATGTCTTTGCCGAAACTTCCCAAAAACCACATTCTAACTCCAACAAAGAAATATGGAGAATTCAGGGAACACAACCAGTCAGAGAGAAAGCAGCCGTACGGCGAGTCTTTTCCTTACATATCTAGTATTTCACCGCTCTCTACCAACAAATACAAACCAAATAAAAATAAAATCAAGCCCCTCGATTATCATGCTTCTCATAGAACCCTCCAGACATCAGAATCAATGCCCCATCTATCTCTCCACAACCACCGTCGGAGTTTTGATAATGTTCCTCAAGAGAAAAGGTTGGCCGCTTCTGATTCTGTGTCTAGCTTATTGTTTGGTAATAGCGTAACACCACCGTGGCCAAAGAGGGAATTACAACCCGAGACATTAAACAACAACAACGATGAGAAACAAGAAAAATCAAAAGCTGAAGAAACACAAGAAAAAACCATGATCAAGACACCGGCCGGGGGGGACAAAATCCATTACTCACAATTTCACTCTCCGATCCAGATACCGCAGAAACTGGTACCGCTCTCTGACGACAAGCAATACTTTATCCGTGGCACACCAAATCAATATTTCATCGGTGCAAACAAGCAGATTCCCCGAGGAAAGATGGCGCTGTCCCCAGAATTCAACCACCAGATGGCTTTTATGAGCCGGGAAACTGGGGCACAAATAAAGTAGTACCCGGTAATGCTAATATCTTAAAGGTAGCATAAGGAAGAGTGTTGCGTAGCTAAAATATTTACAACCATCTTTACACAAATTAATTCAATACGCTCTCTTTCACCATTCACCCTCTCCCTCCGCTCCCTCTCCATTATCCTCCGCGGCCTGATAGATGCATTCCAGTTGGTTGTAGTAGAAATAAACCCCCAACTTTTCGTCCCAGTATGTGACCCAACCGGTACTTTCTACGGTCTCGGTTACCACACTTCGCTCCTTCCTCAAATCCCATACCTCGTTCCAGTTGGGCTCGATAAACAGTGTGGTTCTATTCAATCTATTGTACCAGAAATGTTTGAATGTGTTAACCGGTGATTTACGGTCATACATTCTTTGCCACTCTCCCCATTCTGCCCTCTCCTCTGTCACCTCACTTCTCTTCAGGACGGTAAAACTCGGACCCTTCCCCGCATACTTGCCGCCGGGGAGCCTCTGCATCTCCAGAGTCTCGAAGTTGTCAATGATAGCTTGATTCGCCCCGTCAATGGCTATGGCCCTCTGATACATTTTCTCTGCCAATTCGTAGTCCCCTAGTACACACTGGTTCAGCAACGCATAGTTGAGCAACGCAATTGGGTTCTTCGGATTGACGATGACCGCCCAGTGGAAGAAGCTTTCTTGGGCAACGTGGAACTTGCTAAGGTCGGGGTCGCTCAAACTCGCTGTTTTGAACAAATCGCATGCAGAGGCAAACACTTTGGTCCGTGGTGCGTCTCCCGCCGCCAAGGTGAATATAGCGTACGCCCGCATTAACACAGGATTGGTATTGCTCTTTTCCAATGCCAACTTGTAACACTCTCTGGCCTTGGCAAAGTCCCCTGTGAGACAATGATTCAGCAAGGCGAAGTTTACAATATTGCTAAGCCTAGTCGGGTCTTTTTCGAAGTTGAGTTCGGCAACGTTCTGGAACTTGAGAGCCTTGATGACTTCTGCCATCGTTGGCGTTCCAAAGTCTCTGCTCTGATGCAATCTGACCATACGCTGTAAAATCTTAGCTGCCTCCTCTTCACTCAGCCAGCTCGTTTGCCCCGTGCAAGGATTCTGATAAAAAACATTGCCATCTTCCCCTGTAATCTTTCGCCACTCATCTACCGGGTCTTTCAGATCCTCTGACCCTAAAATAGACAGCTTCGTCCACTGGATAGCTCCTGTCCTCACGTTGATGTAGTAATAACAGCCATTCTCGTTATCCCACATTTTCTCCCACTGCTTTCTTGCTCTAAGCCTCATCTTCTGCCTTGCCTTCTTTTGCCTCCAGATGCCTTGCAACTTCGTGGCGGCTGCTTCCTTCTGTACTCCATCTTCCTCGTACTGCAGTATGAGCTTTGTCCGTTTCGTCCTCCTGTTCCTGCTAATTTTTAGTCTATCCAAGAGCCATTCAAGCAATTCGTCCTCATTGTCCTTCTTCATCAGGTATGGCTCGCTACTCTCAATCAGTGCCAGCTGTTGTTTTTCCGTCAGGCTCTCTTCCAAATTTCCTTCACCGTCCATTGGAACTATTGCACCCTCCTCATCCCCCTTCTTCTCTTCCTCCCCATCCTCCCCGTCGTCCTCGTCATCGTCGTCCTGCCCTTCCTCCCCCTCGACCCGCTCGAACTTCTCCTCCTCAACCTCTTCCTTGATTTCTACCCCCGCTTCTTTCAATGCATGCAGCTTGAGGAATTCTATCGCATCGGCTAGCTCGACCTCGTCCACATACTCTCCCCAGCTATACATCTGCTTGACCCTCCTTGCATTGTCCAACAAGCATTTGTATTCATTCTCCTCGCGCCTCTTTTGCCTGTATTCCTCTTCCACTAGCCAGTCTCTCAGGACTTTTATTTCAATGCAGCACCTCAGCTGTGCGCAGGTTCTAGGATCGTAGGCTCTAAATACCAAATCATCGCTGCTCCTGTATGAAAATACTACGAAAAGTTCCCCACTGATTTTCTTGCTACACTTGCCGCATAAAATCCCTCTTTCTGTGGTATTTCTTCGGCTGAAAAGGATAATTGGCCTACTTCCAGTTTCTCTGACCATAAATCTGTCCGTGAGACACCTCAAACTCTTTGCATTGAGCATCTCGTTGGCGCTCAAACCATCCATGTCTAGAGCCTGTTCGATGAATTCTCGAAGAGTGTCTTCCTCGACCACAAACTTGAACGTCTCTTGGGTCGAAGGCAAATAAACTTTGGCAATGATTCCGTAGTCACTGCTCTGTCGTCTGTTGTCTTTCCTGCTGAACATTATCATGCTTGTGATTCCCTGCACAACCCTAACACACTTAAATACTACCGCAGCCTCGCGTCTATTCCTGTTGTCCCTCAATTTCTTCCTGTACTTCCTTACTTCCTCCGCCTCCTCTCTCTTCACTTTGGCTTTGTGCTCCTCGTGCTTCCTCCACATGTAGAACATACGCCAGGTCTTCTGGCATATAACCGCGCTGATGTGACGCCGTCGAAATAACCTGTTATCTTCATTTAAACCCACATACTTGTTGAAGTTCCGTGTGCTGATGACTCGCCTCATCTGCTTCGCTACCAAGATCTGGCAGTTCCGAATGTTCAAAAATTCTATCCGATTCACTTTTCCCCTCCTATTACTCACAAGCCTAATCTGTGCGCAGATTCGCCTCGCCTCGGCTACTATTGCCATCCGTTTTGCCTCTTTCCAAGCCAGTCTGTTGACCGCCGGTAGCATAACCACGTTCTCTAGCAGCAACTTCATGAGCGCCTCATTTGGAGATTCTATTAGATGAGGGCTCCTGATCAAAGCGATGTCGGTGCAGCAAGCCACAAACCCCTTCAAATCGATCTTTCTCTCTTTTTGTCTCTTGGCAAAGCTCAGATCGATCTGAGAAGACTGTTTGGCCGGAAAGAGCTTCATGTCTCTGGCAAACTTTGCCCACTTCACATTGTCAACCGCGCTGCTCATTGGGTGCCATCGGCAAAGAACTCCATACGCCTCATGCATGATTTTCATGGGTGTAACCGCTCCGAAGTGGTTCACACGCTGCTGGTGCAGAACAAATCGATCGCTCTGATCGCCGTGCACGTCGCGCACCATTTGCTCAAGCTCTCCCCACGGTATCCGCACGCGAAAGTGCTCTTCTGCCTGCTCGCTTTCCGTAAAGTCGTTGTGCCAAGGAACCATACCGTCATCATACTGTTTCCTCCAACCTGGTCGACGGTCTTCCTTCTCTCTGATAACTTTCCACATTCTCAAATCTTCTAGGACCGTACCGTCTTCTATCACTTTCTTTTCCTCCTCCTCGTCGTCATCTATTTGGTGCATGGCTGTTGCCCCCACAGGAAGGTTCATGGGCAAGTCTAGCCCGGCGGGCAGACTGCTATTACCCCCTTGGAATGCTGGTCCGGGACGCCGCCTGCCTGGCACCGGACGAGGGCTTTTGTTGTTGTTATCGCCACCAATTGTGGCGTTCGTCTGTTCCATAACCTTCGCCATTTGAGCAGCCCTAGCTTCTCTCTTCGCCTTTTCTGCTTCTTCTCGCTTAATCTCTTCTGGGGACTTTTCTGGCATCTTATTGTGCACATATTTGTCCGCAAGAGTGATTGCGGTGGCATCGAATCGTTTTTTGGGGTCGCTACTTATCGTCCAATCGATCAGACCGTACGGTCTGTGAATCCTTATGGTGTCGCCTCTCTGCAAAAAGGTCGTGCAGTCGACTTGGGTTTTTATCACGCTGCTTCCTTGGGTGCAGGTGATCAAACTCATGACGGGCAACGGAACGTACTTCACCTCTTTGATCTTGGGTGGTTTAGGAGGGTCGGGGGCGCTCGTAGTTTTATTATCGCTCTTAAGTGGATCGTTCACCTTCTCCTCTTCATCCTCGGTATCGTTTGTTGCGATACCTTCTTTCTTTGCCTTGGCCTTAGCAAGCAATGACTTTGCGCGCTTTTTGTTTTTGGCCTTCTTATTGCGGTGCTTCTTGCTCCCCCCACTAACGCTCAAGTTGCTGTTGGTACTATGACTAAAGCTGTTACTATCATCGTTCCAACTCATATCAAAGTCAAAGTCACTTTCCGCTCCACTCAGCTCGATGTCTTCTCCAACAACGCCCATTCCAATGAGCTCATCGTGGCTGTCATATCCCTTGGAAGCCATCCCTTTCTTACCCTTTCTAACTTTACGGCGACGCCCTGTCTTTTTCCACCTCTTTTTTTTGGAGCCCTTACTGTTCACGCTCCCACCTCCTGTCTTGCTGCTGTCGTCGCTATCCCAGCTGAACAAAGATTCTGGCTTACCAAACTCGCTGTCTTCGTCTGAGACAACAGTGCTGTTGTCTCTGTTGCTTGGGGCCGAGCTAGGCCGCGTTTTTCGAGACTTTTTAGTCAAGAGGACGCAAACAGGAAGTAAATCTGTAGCCATACGCTCTTTTTCTTGGGATTTGCTGCAAGGCGCATTCCGGAACAAAAACCGCCAGCTGTCTGGAAGGTCATCCTCGTCCATCTCTCGGCTTATCAGTTTCCGGACTTCGCTCAAATTCATCTGGTCGTCAATATCCACCGCTCCAATAACGCTGTCACGATGGTTGCTATCGACTGCGATTGTGAGAAGACTCTTCTCCCTGTGAGAAAGAGTTTCAAGCCGCCAAGCGCCTCCGACCTTAATCAATTTCAGTCGGTCAGACAACATTTTGCAGAGCTCGCGCCGATTGGGTAGCTGCATCAGATAAAGAATTTGATTTTCAGGAATCTGGGGCGTGTCATGTAAATTCACCGAGAGAAGGGAAGTTGCCTCTGATTCGGTGATCAATCGGACAAGCTCGTCGCCCACTTTCTCGTAGATGTCGTCGTCATCATTCTCGTCACCCTCCGTGATTCTTTTGACATTGTTCTGTTTGAGCTTCAGACGGGTGGCCTGGAAAATAATATCTTTTTCCATCACGCTGGCCCGGAGTAGCATCGGAGTCCCCTTGACCGATTTGGTCTCCTCGTAGACTACTCGGTTTAATCCCAACACGGGCTGTCCATTCTTCACGCTCCAGCTTAAACGGCTCAACAAACTGTCCAGGGGAGTACGAGCGGGTCTTCCGAGATCAATTCCCTCGCTGTCGAGCGATAAACCAGGGGTGTTACGACCGCCGCCAGTCCACGGCGGCATCAAAGGAAACTGCTCCTGCTCGGGGGCGTTTTCAGGAGCACCAAGGGATTGAAATTCTGCCAATCCAATTTTTACTCTGCTCATTGGTCTCGTTCCTGCCGCGGTGGCGTTGGCGCTGTTCTCGGTGGTTTGGGGTATAGTGCTCTCACTTGAATTTGCGTCATCGACAACATCATCCGAGTTCGGAATTGCCTCCAAAATGATATTATTATCAAGCTGACGCGCCCTCAACTCGTAGCCAGGATGCGCGATAGTCTTGCCTCCAACCTTGACCTCCCCCTTCTCGACATTTCGCGGGACGGGTACGGTCCTATCAACAGACAAGTGACGAATTATTTTGTCATTCCCTTCCACAACTTCGACCTCGATGCTTAAACGAGTGACAAGCCAATCACAGATTGCCCGTTGGCTACTCCATTTTCTTAGAGAACGCAAAAAGAGCCCAGGCTGATGAGCCAGGAGCAGCTCTAATTCGGCGTCGGAAATCTGCAGCACTAGTGTTTTATCCGGGTCAATGTCTAGGCTAGACTCGAGATCGTTGCCGTCGTCAAAACTGTGCAGTGTGACAACCAGACCATCATTATCGACTGTTCTGACAATTTTGTAGTCATAGTCGACTCCGTCTATCTTTCTGTTACCTTGACAGACCTGCCTATCGATACTCAAAACAAGTTTGTCCGAAGACTCGATTCGAAGCATGTCAACGATCTTGCGTAGCTTGTCGCGGCGAAAAGACTCAGGCATAGCCTCTAACTCGACGGGAGAGTGGTCGGTAATCTGATCGCAAAAAAGTGCAGGGGTCGTCGTGGGCTTCAAATTCTCATTAGTTACCATATCCCAAGCGGTGAAGAGGAGTTCTAACCCGTTATTCTGGTAGGCAACTTTTACCAACAATTCTTTGTCATCCAGGTTAATCTTTTCTTGAGAGAGATGTATTATACTGGTGGACATGCGGGGGGGTTGTCGGTAAGGAGAGGAAATACTCAAGTCGTTGTTTGAGGCGTCGTTGTCATTAAGTGAGGTGTCTTGTATAAGGCCTTGGCTATTGAGGTCTTGTTTGAGGCTGAAGATCTCGTGCTGCAATTTTTTCAGCATCTCGATGTATTGTGATTCTTTGTCGAGGGAGAGGGAGAGGGAAGGGTGAGACTCTTTGCTCGAGTCAGAGTCAGAGTTGTCTCCAACGTTCACAAAAGTCCCACTCTCCTCTAGAGAAGTGTTGTTGTGCTGGCGTGGTTTGTGGTGCAAAGTGTGGTGCTGTTCTTTGACAGAAGTAAAGGGGGTTACTGGAACGCTATTTACTGGCTTTCCGTCAACCCACCCGAGCTGAATCGTTTTTTCCACCACAACCTCCTTTACCCAAGCAGCTAGATTCCCCATGCTTTCGCTGATCTTCCTGATATTCTCCGGCGAAAACTTTGGGTTTGTGACGATTGGGTAAAGAGCTTCCAATACTTTTCCGCTGATCGGCGCGTTGGGATTGAAGTTTTCTAATTTTCTGACGACGACCATCGGTTTTCGCAACATATTGCGAAGCATCCGACGATTTAGCGTAGGTATTTCGTCGTCGTCGTCGTTCTCATCGCTGCGGATTAATATTTTTACGCATGCGAAGATCATCGCTATCACCATAGGCGGGTTTGCGAGTTTGCTGAAAACCTTAAGTTCACGGGTATTCAGGTGGGGTGGCGGAGGTAGAGATGTGTCGATGTTGTAAAGGCTAGAGTCAGCCCTGCTCACAAATTGGATTTCATTGATGCCAGTATTGTAGTCGCTGGTATTGTTGTTGTTGTTGTTGTTGTTGTTGTTGCTGCTGCTGCTGTTGCTGTTGTTGTTGTTGTCCCCTGTCGCTGAGGTCGCCGCAGCCATAGTCTGAACCTCCATCAGGTGATGCTTCTCTTCACTCAAAATTGCTCTGGCAGCAGTCTTGCACCTGCTTAGCTCCACACTGTCCATGGCTTTTATGCTACTACTCATGAGATTGAGTTCATCAAGTGTATGAGGAAGTAGGAAAGGATTCCGAGCCAAGCGAACATTGTTTGGGAGAGTCTCAAGGACCTGTGGGACTTCCTTCAGAAACACCAGATCATCTATCATTTTCAGCAAATAGTTTTCGTCCCTCCAGCGGAATACCAAGTGGTGCTTTTTTTCTGTCGGCCGATCATCGTTTTCGTCGTTGAGAGGGGGGAGATTCGGTTTGTTAGGAGAAAGAAAGGGGGCCGCATCGCTGGTGTAGCTCGATTCCATAGATTTCCTCCATGCAATAATTGACTCAACGCAAAACAAAGTAATATTCCGCAGCTCTTGAGCTAGGCGCTTGACGTGAGATTTTGTTATCATCGGGTCGTGGTATTTCAACTGAATTAATCGCTGAATTACACTCTCCCGCTCAGTAATATTCTCAAGTGCGTCCTTTTTCAGAGCCAAGTCCACCTCCAAGCTGACTGTCAGGCCCGACTTATCTCTCTTACTGAATATTGACTTGTGGGGCTTGCTGTGGCTATTACTGTTGTAAGCATAGTTTTGCTGTTTTTTCAGCGGCGTGCGGATGTCAATATTGGCATCTGCCCAGGCAATTGATTTGTTGTTGTCATCTTGGTTGCTGTTGTTGGCATTGTCATTGTTACGTGGGCGCTGGATTGGATTCGTATATTCAGACGCATCGTATGGTATGTTGTGTTGCGCTTGCCGAGGCGAGCTGATGACTGCAGCATCTGTCAACATCTGATGGTGTTGTTGGGCAGCTTCGGGCACCTCGACATGAATACGGCTGTTCATATAGATGTCCATCAGCCCGCCACTTAACCCGGCGTCTGGGGTTTGATGGTCGCTCATCGTGAGTTAGGCAGTATTTATTAAGGCGGGGGTGTCATTTTGGCATTAACTTTAGTTATTCTTCCTCTCTACAGAAGAGCTGCTAACGGCAAGTTAAAAAAAAAAAATCTCGTGGAAACGGGGATAAAATCATGGGTAGACCCTCTAGAGAAGAGATAGTTGCTCAATTGCGAACAAACACTTCCGAGTATGAGGAAAGGGCCAAGAACGAGCAGCAGAAGGAGGAGGATCAGCACCTTTTTGCTCGCTCAATTCTTGAGATGGCACGACTAGACACGGAGGAGCTAGTATCGATAAATGTCGCTGATATCAGTGTTGAAAGGGGTGGTGAAAGGAAGAAGGCGCAAGGACACAACAGCACCCCCAATAAGTCACGTGTTACAACGGACAACAACTCCATTGCCAGCAACTCTTACGTCTCATCAGACTCCAGCAACGCTGTCTTCACCAAGATCCAGGACTTGAAGAAGTCGATGCGAAAGGCTGACGACAAGCTTCAGGTCGCCCTTGAGATAGCTCGACTGTACGTCACCATAAATTTACAGAAACTGTCCATCCCTTTCTTTCAAATGGCAGTGAAGATGGTGCCCTTCAAACCTCCGACTGTGCACCCTCAGGATGAGGAGATCGAAAAGAGAAAGCTTGAGAGGATGGCGTCTGTGCAGAAAGAGAGGTATCTTCAGGAAAAAGAGGACGAACTGATGGCTTTGAAGGAGGAACACAAAGAGAAGCAGAGGGTGAGGGTCATGAGCAGTCACTACGAAATCTTCTGCGCGCACCTCCACATCAAGAATCCAGAGCAAGCGACGGAACACATGAAAGCCTGGCTGAGCATGACAAGGTCTAAGGAGGAAAGACTGGAGAGCCTTTTGGTTCTTGATGAGAAATTAAGCGGGTACCATTATTTGGAGGATCTTGGAATCGGCGAGTGGAAGGATGAAAATTTTAGCTATGCTAACGTGCATCTTGACAAGTCTTTAGGGAGTCTGAGGGACCTGCATATAGAGGTTTTGGACGAGTTACTATTCGGAGTTGACGGAAAAGAGTACTTGGGTGACTCGGGGAAGTATAAAAAGCTTGCGCAGCTATACGGGTTGAGAAGGGAATTTGGAAAAAGCCAAGAACTTTGGGAGCACCTTGTTCAGCTTCGTGATGGAGGGAAACTGAGCAAATTCAAGGAGTATAAGCACCCACATTTCTACAGCGATAAATTGGTTAGAAGCCCGAGGTTCCAGAGTGGATTTGGGGCACGAGGGGAGGAATGCACAAAGAGTGTGGGGGTGCTTGGGGCAGGAGGGGTGAGAGTTGGAGGATGGAGTGTCAACGCCATTGAAGACAGGCTGAAAGATGCAAAGAGAAGGGACTTTGTCGAGTTTAGGATGGGCAACAATGGAATGGATGCGGAGAGTGGGAAAAACGAACATACGTTCAAATCGACTCTTGCGAACCAGGAGGTCAGCGGGGGGGCGCATATTGGGGCAACGACTATCGTTTATGTCAACCCTCCGGGAGGTTGGAGCGACGATGACAGGCCTATGAGGACGGCAAAGGGTGGCTACGTAGATGCTGTGGGGACCGGGAAAGAAAGAGTTGAAAAGGAAATTAGAGCTGATGGACAGAAATTTCTTCATGGATATAAGGTCGGAATAGCGGGGGCGAGGAGCGAAACGACTGGAGATAACGAAAATGGCGATGATTGTGAGAGCGTCGAAGTCGTCTTGGAGAGGGCCAAATTGGGAAGGAAAGGAAAGAGCACGCTGATCGAGGAGAGTCTTGGGAACGAAGGACAACTCAGGTTACCTTTGAGTCATGCGGTTTCCAGTGGAGAGCACCAAGTCGAGGAGGCGGCTTGGAAAAAGGGAGGAATGCTACCTCCAAGATTGTACATCGAGCATGACTTCAGGCAGCACATGGAGGAGTGCGGGCTAGTTCATCCGGAGGTCAGGGCTATTCGGGGAAAGACACAAAGTGTTTTCAACAAGGATAACCAGCAGTTCAACATTCCGCCTCTGATTCGGTACAAGAAAAACGGCAGTCAAGTGACAGCCTATGAAAGGGGCAGAATCAGGAACATTAAGGCTATCCCTGGGAGATTTGGGAAAACAATTGAGGTCGATCCAAATGAGAGGAAGGGAGGGGAGGACCCGCGGTTAATATTAAAGAAGAAACATGCAGCAAAAGCAAAACTGAAAAAGGATAGGGAGGGGAGAGTATTGGATATTAACGAGGGCAAGAGGTTGAACATCGAAAAGAAGGCCAAAATGAAGAGCAGACGAATGACGACCCTTGTAGACGGTAGTTTAATGCCATCCAAGGGCATGTAGAAGAACAAGTGAAAAATATTCGAAAGAATTGAGCAAATAGAGAAAATAGATGGAGCTTAAACGCATGATGCCTACAATATGAACCGTAGCTGGCGTAATAGGTTAGGGCTCTATTTGAGCACAGTAAAAAAAGAACTAAAAGATGTTGATTTTGCCTGGTAAAAAACGACATTGATACTCGTTATCGTCTAAATGTCTTGCTGAACGGATTTTCTGGTTATTTATTTATTTTTCATTCCGCGAGGTGTATTGTTATAAAAATGGGTTTCGGGAATTTTGTGATGCACGTTTGTTACCCTGGTATTCGCAGGAAAAAATATCAGAAACACAGAAGGTTATGAAAAAGCGGGAGTATAATGAGAGGTGCTATGCTGGGTTTTATCACATAATGGAAAGTCTAGATCAGCTCGGGGACGACGATGATACAAGTCCTTTCTCAGATGCAATTGATGTCCTTACTCCTGCACTTTCGCATGAGCAATCTATCAACCCTCTTCCTTCCAACTGCCGACTGTGTGACGAGCAGATTGTGGGTATTTGTACGAACTGCTTTCACTACATGCACAGATTGCCACCACCTCCGAACTGGAATCTCTTGACTGTGCGAATCCATTGTAATTGTCCTCCTGGTTGTAGTAGTGATGAAGAGGGGGAGGAGGGGGAGGAGGAGGAGGAGGATGGATCTTCCCCGCCGCCGCCGCCGCCCCTTCCCCCGTCCATCCTTCTCTCTTTCTGCCACTACCACCTGCATTGTTTATCCTCTGAGTCCACGGACTCTCACCTATCAACCTCTCTTTCCCTCTCGCCGTTGTTCGCGCCGAGCAGGTTGCTAGTTGCGAACGAGCTTCGCGAGGTGGGGGGGGATTACCTAAGCAGCTACGAAGTTGCCGGTAGGGATGCCGGCTTCCTGCGACGAGGAATATTGAAACGGATCGGGTGCAGAGGGGGTGAGGATGATGGTAATGATGATGGTAACGATGGTGATAATGATGATCGTGATGAAGAAGCGGGGGAATGGAAGGAGTGGATGAACGTTGTTTTCGTTGGCACTTTGGGCTTTGATTTCTCGTTGAGTGAAGAGAGTGATAACGAGATTGACGAAACGAATATTAATGTGGAGGCGACTGCTAAGTTCATGTCTCTTTATTCCAGCTGCATAAAAGAAAAGGGTTGCCTTAATTCAATCTCCCTCTTCAATGAATTCCTCGGCAAGGGACAAAAGGGGTGGATGATTGGCAAAAATGTTTGGGATTATGGAATGAATCGTTGCCCTTCCCCTTCCACCAAAGAAAAGTGCGATGATTTGAGGCAAACAGACTGTTTTCCACCAGTAATCTACGAAGGATTGGTACCGGGTGAGGAGCTAAAGAAACTGAGCACTGGATTATTTGACAAGGATTCCGATTTCTGGAAAGAAACTGGATATTCAAGGGATGGTGGTTCTGGCTTTTTTTCTTTCTGGTGCCCATTGAACAACAGCAAGGGGGGGAAAGACAATCTGATCTCGCGTATAATTGAGAAGTATCTACTCCCAGCGGTTCAACGACACCTGGATCGTTATGCAGATCAGCGCAAGATCGTGGGTGCTGAGTGGTGGGCTCATACTCGCAAGATTGACGCCCCCCCCCTTTCTAATTTGGGCCACCGTCTTCATTTCGATACTGATGAGGGCAGCCTGGACGAGTTCATAAGTGACTGTGAGAGGAAGGGTGTAGCTCCCAAGGACGCGGAGGATGGTACGGTGAGCGAATTTGGGGGTGTGCACTCTCCTGTTGTTAGCAGCGTCTTATACCTGGACGTCGACGATGACGAGGACATTAGGGGGGGTGCCACCGTGGTTTTTGACCAAAATGTTGATAGCGAGAAGATGGCTAATGTATGTTGGGTATCACGCCCTCGCGACGGTGGATTTATGATTTTTGATGGTGGTAAGTCTAAAATATGCAGGGAGTCAAGAAAGAAGCAGCTTGGTCTGTGCTATTTGGTACTTCAGTCCACTGCCATTTTTCTCACCTACTCCGTTCACTCTCTACTCAGGCTTACTTCACGGCGTCTTTCCCTGCCCGCGACCGCAGGCTAAGAAATCTTCCAAGAACCGCTTAACCTTCATGGTGGGTTTCTGGGATCGCGATATACCTGCTGAAGTGGAGGATCGCGCAGAAAGGAGAAAGAGATTGAAGAAAAAACGAAAAATTACTCATGAAGAAGGTGAAGAGGTTGATGACGATGACGATGACGATGACGATGTGGTGGAGCGAAAATCATTCCAGCTGGAAGGGGACGAGGAGAAAAACATCGTCCGCACGCAGCCTGGCCCATGCAGCGCTGTTCCAAATGATGGAGACAAAAATCACACCTGGACAAAATATATTTATGGAGAGTCAGCGAAAGTAGAGGCATTCTCCGACACTGGTATCGATAAAGAGTACGAGGAACTTCCCTCCTTTTCAAATGCATGGGAAGAAATAGAGGGTAGCAACCAAGAAGAAGGGCTGGAATTCCCAAAAAGCCTTGACCACCGATTTTTTCACAAGGGAGGCGTTAACGGGTTTGTGGACAGCCTTTTTGCAAAATAGCTCGTCATCTTCTTTTCAACGGTAATTTTATTGTCTATTGTAATCTGCGCATGTGTGTATCATCTGGTCAACGTGTAAATATGAAGACGCACTTTGGCTCCCTCAAACACTCAAAACCCTTTTCATGCATCATCTCGAAAAACTGCTTTGACTCGTCCATCCTTCGATTCCAGCTCATAATAAATTTTCGCCCCAGACCTCTGCCTATCAGCTCCTCGAGAGTTTTGACTAGGGCTGGGTAAGCGGCAACATAGAGGAGAATGTCACTGGCGATAATTATATCGAAAACTTCGCTTTCGTTCCACCCCGTCCCCCAAGTATGTCGAATGTGTTTCACTGGTGCTACATTGTTCAGGTAAAAATTATGCTTGATGTTCGTTTCTACAGTATCATCCTCGGTTTCTTTGCTTTTGCCGTCGTTGTCGTCATCGTTGTTGTCATCAGTAGCAGCGCCTCGATCATCCACATCACTAGTCACAATGTTTGTAATTCCGGCGATAACAAATCTGATAGATAGAAGACCAGTAGCGCTACCAAGCTCTAACATTCTTTTGTCCTTTAGACTGTCCAGATCGCCGCTTTCGCCTTCATTGATGTAGTATTCTGCCAGATTGAACGTTCCCGGCCAGACACGATTCGCATTGTGCGTATGGAAGCAAAATTGACGAACGCGAAGAGGCAGACCAGCTACAGTTATTGTTTGCTCGGACGATTCATTGGTAAATGCGTTGGTATTTTCTGCTGCTTCATCATCACTGTCCGGCCACATTCCCATTAATGATATAGGGGCCTCAATTTCTCGATCATTGGGCATCTTGCTAAATTATTCTCCCCAATCGAGGGAAAGCGGTCGAAAAGTAAGTAAGAAAATACACCTGCCAACTAATTCCCCTCAAAAAAAAAAAAAAAAATCGAAGGTCGAAGGTCCGCAGAAACAATTTCTGCAATCTTGTAATACAATTCAAACCACAATCCCAAGTTCTATTTTATCTGCTCGATCCACTTTCTCTCTACAAAAATATGTTGACTGTATCGTCAATGTCGCACCTACAGATCGGGCATTGTTTGAGTCGGCGATCTTTTCCGCATTTTTCACAACAGCACAAATGCCTGCAGGGCAACAACAAGCAGCTCTTTTCATTTTCACAACAGACGACGCAGAGTTTGCTCTCCTTCTCCTGCCGCCTGGCGTCTTCAGCTGCGTTTTGCATCTTTAGAATCCTTTGCTCTCTCTCTTCCCGGATCCTCCCCTGTATATTGTCGATTTCAGCCTCGAGTTGTTTCAGAGATACCTCTTCAATTTCGCTGATTTGGTCCTTCATGCCCTTCAGTACTGCCATGCACTCTTCGACTTTTACGAAAGATTCTTGCTCCTTGATACTCTCTTCGTCGCTTGATGTGCTGCTTTCGTCGTTCTTTGCCTCGCTCCTCTCTCCTGCCCGCTTACTACTCTTTTTCCTTCGGTGGTCATACATTCTCATTTCCATGCTTTTGCGTGCGCTTTCTTGTCTTTCTCTCTCGGCCCTGCGCTCGCTAGTCTTTAACTGTAGCTCGAGGTCCTCCTTCTCGAACTTAACTCGCTCGAACTCGTTGGTCAGTTCGCGGACGGTCTCGTCGCTTATCTCTAGACGTCGCTGGAATTGTGCGAGTCTATAGGCGTTGGCTGGGGTTAGCGCAAAATGAATGGAATGGAAACGACAATCGCTCCTCCTCTATTCTCTTTCTTACTTACCTCGCGATGGCTTCGCGCTGCGCACTCAACCGACCGCTTGTCGCGTCTTGTTGCCTTCTCAGAGAATCTCTTATCTGCTCGAGCTGGTTGATGCTCTGCCTCGCCTCATTCAATCTGACACTTCTGTCATCGAGCAAATGTCGAAGTCTGGCGTTTTCGGCTTTGGTTTTTTCGTGTCCTTTCTCAGATACAAGCATCTTTCGCATCAGCGCTGCGCTTCTCAGCCTCTCCCCCTGCAGACACCTGCGCCAGAGGGATCGCTCATCTACAGTGAGGTCTGGCTTCGATTCATTATCACTCTCACTGTCGCTGCCATTGTAACTGTCACTAGCAACGTCATCGACCACGCTTTTTCCCTCGTCCTTGTAAAGAAGCCGCTGGACCATCATTAGGGTGCCTTCGTTCCCAAAGACTCCCTTGCTTCCTGTCTCAACAACTTCTCCGTACAAGCTGACAAGCTTGGCGTCGTATTTTGCAATCTTGTTGACGCATTTCGACACAATAGCCTCCTCCAGCTTGATCTCAACGTCGTTTATAAGGCTTGCCCACTGCTGCTGACGGCGTTTGTTCCTACTTTCGTCCTCTTCCGCTAAGTTTTCTCCACCCACCCGCCTCAATCCGCCCCTCATTGCTGCAATCGCTGCCGCCCCGACAGCATAGCTAGCCGCTGCTTCACGTTCTCTTTCGTCCCTCTCCTCTGTCAGCTTCTTGTGTTCCTCCAATGGGGCCAGTGCTTCTTTGAGCGCCGCGTCAACGTCAAACGGGGCGATCTCTTCGCTGGTGTCAAGTTCCGCATCCTCTGCGTGGTTTTCATTAAAGCTCCTATCGTTTTCAAAGGAATTCTCATTGCTGTTGCTATAGGTCTTGAAGCGCCGACACTGCAGGCTGTCGCTGTTGTTGTCAAGATCTACATAAAATGGCAAGGCAGATGCAAATGCTGTCTCTGCTCTCTGCGTAGCTGCACTGTCCTCGAACTCCACGAAAGCTACTCCTTTGTAGATTATCGTTGACTCTACTTCTAATGATTCCCCGTCCTCCACCTTCTTGAGGGGGAAATAGGCACTTTTCACGGTTCCGATCATCATAAACATCTGTGTACACACAAGGCTGATCAACGGGTCGCTCTCGCACTCGTGTGGGTCGGCCGGAGATACTTGGGGTAGGTTGACGAGAATTACAACATTGTCGAGAACTAGTGATGAATCGTTGTTTTTCAGTTCGTTGTTGTGGTAGGTGATCAACGACTGAGAGTTTGAGGGGGGGCTTCCAGACCCTTCACTGGCGCTGAATTCGAGCGCCGCCATATCAAACACTGGCCAAGCGAAGTGCTCGTTGGTGACTGGGAGATTCTTTGGGTTCGTTGGATTCGCTGGATTCCTTGGAGTTGCAGGGGCAATGTGGGGAGAAGGAATATTCGAAGGGGGGTTCAGGATCAGGAGGGATGCAAAAAACTCGTTGTACAGGTGGAGCAGCTCCGGCTGGGAAAGGAATGTCATCTGCGCTTTTTCTGGGAACAACTCGTCGATTATCAGAGAGGTTAAATTCTCTGGAAAGTGCAACCTCGTCGCAAAAGAAGTCATGATTCGCATCGCGTGGTTGATGAGGTAATGCTCAGAGCTGTTGTTGCGTTCTGTGGAGTTGCCTGGCGGAGCACCCAAGGGGAAACTAGGCAAAGAACTACGAATTGGGGCATCGTCTTTCGTGCGCGTATTATTTCTTACTGCGCCTGCGCCACAGTCAAAGGAACGGGACAGCGGAGGTTGGAAAGGAGGAAGTTGAGCGTTGTCACCCAATAAAGTTCGGGGAAGGAAATCTTCCTTGACAGCCTCAGGGAGTACATTCAAAGGGGGCAGAAGAGAATCTGAGGCAAAAGACTCAATTTCATCATCAAGGTCAACGTCGACGACGTGAATGTCGTTGTCGTCCTCCTCATCTACAACCAAGCTGCCATTGTTGCCGTCATCATTCTCACAGTCACTGTCTGTCGTCAGCTGATCATTTCGGAGGGAATGTTCAGTTGCATCACCGAAAGTAGAGGGCACACCGATCTCGCCGCTGAGACGGTGGCGAGCTAGAAAAGACTGGCGAGCAGCTTCAAATTTGTGCATGTAAAATTTGATTTTAAGAAAGAAGTTAAAAGGGATACTGCCAACTACTAATGAGATGCGCTCGCACAGAGTGTCTCCGTCTATCAGGAAGGCTGCGTGCAGATGTGATGGTGTCAAAAATTGAAGAAAAGGTTTTAAAATGGGAATCAACTTTTTGTGTGCTCTTTCTTTTTGATTTTCTTTTTCTGCTCATTCTTTAAAGCTCTATTATATGTATTGGTTTTTATTTGTTTCTGTACCTCAGGTACCCTAGGAAAACAACGTGAGCTACTTGACGAAGAGAATT
>Ga0115555_1001047_pt1 | contig 19091 bp, 1 predicted proteins | sample COGITO_mtgs_1104_2_FD_87285 | JGI IMG/M metagenome (GOLD analysis project Ga0115555, IMG submission 87285) | Pelagic marine microbial communities from North Sea - COGITO_mtgs_110407 | ecosystem: Environmental > Aquatic > Marine > Epipelagic | place: Germany:Helgoland, sampling site Kabeltonne... | reverse complement strand
CCCCCCACCCCCCCCCTCCCACCCCCCCCAAAACCCCCCCCCCCCCCCCCAACACCACCCAACCAACCACCAACACAAAAAAGGGGGGGGCCCCCCCCCTCCCCCCCCCCCCTCCCCCTGCCCCATCTGGCGACCATTTCCTCTCCCCCCGTGATTCCCGCGGCATACTTTTTCATCCTCTCAGCTAAATTCTCGCGCGTGAAGAATTCGTCATCTTTGAACTTACTCTTGCTTCCAGCGTCTGAGTTTGAGTCTAAGTCAATATCAATGTTTGAGACGCTTCTCACGCTCCCCAGCCTCTTCGCTTCTCCTCCTTTAAGCAGCTCTCCCGCGACTGTCCTCAAGTTCCTGTAAAACTCGGCGACAAAAGCAGGGGACGAGTCGCTCCAGTTTGCCATATCCCCCCCATGGGTTTTGATATGGCTGACTGTATGGACCAGAAGCAAAGTAAGATCCCCACCTCCTCCTACCCTATCAGCTCCTCCAACCCTACCAGAGTGGACATAAAGCTCTCCAACAGATGCATCCCACCGGCAGCTGTTTTTGAAGGCATTGCTATTCTTGAAGGTGTTAATCGGGAGACTCTTGGCAAGGACGATTCGCATCGTCTTGTCCATCCCGAGAATCTTGAGTACTCTTCTTGCCTCCTTCAACCACATCTTATCCGCTACGCTCATATCCGATAATTTTTCTAGCTTACTTCCGTGTACGGGCAGGAGCATAACGTCCTGGGGATCTTGATATGAATCATCCTGTAAGTTTTGATTCTTCTCGGTGGACCGATACTTCTCAATTGTCCGAAGCATCCCCTCGATTCCTTCAAGCTTTTCCATGACCCAGGCGGGCGGGGCGCCTCCCGCTTTCCTTTCGCCAAGGCTGCCACCACTCAAGTCCGTTTTTTCGGACATGAAACCCTTCTTCTTGAGCATCAGCACATTCTTAACCAACTTCCCGCCCTTCAGCCACCTGCTCTTTGCCCCCCTGACCACGTCTTTGTCAACACTCGAAATCATGGCTCCTTCTGCCTTGCTCACTTCCAGGGCACCCTTAGCGCAGCCTTCAAGAACGCTGATCTTTTTGTCCAAGTTCGTCTCCTTGTTGAGCAGCTCTTTCCTCTTCTTCTCCTCCAGCATGAGTCTTTTCCTCTCCTTCCTCTTCCGGAGCTTTTCTTCCAGCTTCCCCTTCTGTTCTTTGGCCTTATTATCCATCTCCTCCACGACCTTTTTGTGATCTTCTTCGAACTGTTTCTTGAGCTTCTCTTTCTCCTCCTCGTTCGCGCTATTATCCATCTCGGCCATCTTCTGCTCCATTTCCAACCTGTGGGCTTCCTCCATTCTCTTCTTCCTCTCCTCTAGCGCCTCTGCTGCTTTAATCTTTTCCTTCTCAAGATTTTCTAAGTTCTCTTTCTCCATCCTCTCGAGTTCCAGCTTTGTTTTTCTCTCAATATCCTCCATTTGCCTAACCTTTTCTTCCTCAAGTTTCGCTATCTTCTCTCTCTTCTCCCTCTCGATCGTCTCCTGCCTCTCCTTAATTTTCTCCGCCGCCCTCTTTGCGTCGATCTCCAACTCTTTTTCGCTCTTATCGCTAATCGCAAGGCAGGCATTCCTTATCTCCCCGAGCTGCCTGCTCCTGAGGGCAAGCTGCACTTCCATGTGCGCCTCCTCGCATTCCGCCTGCACTGCCTTCTCTGCCTCCTCTCTCTTTCCCAAAAAGTCTTCGTCAAGTCGCGCGAGTTTCTCGGAGCGGACTTGTTCCGAGAGATCAGCGCACAGGATTTTCTTCCGCTGGGCAGACTTTTCATCAAACACCTCGTTCAGGGCCTTCCGGAGAAGGCCGCTCCTCTCCCTGTATTGTCCTGAAAGCATAGCGGATGTCTCGCGAGCGTGGCGTGATGCAAACACCCTCTGAACGGCTGTCTGGATCATAACGTCAGGGACGAAGTCCGACTCCGCGATGACGGCGATAACGCTGCTTTCCCAGTCGACTCCGTCGGTCGCGTCGGCAGAGTGCGAATGAATGACTTCTGCAAGCTTTTCCTCCCAGGGCTCGCGTGATGTATCCGAGGGGTCGCTGCTAGAACCGGCACTTAAGTTACCAATAATCATTGCCTCTTCTTGTTCGAGCTTCAAATTCATCCTTTCCTCCTCCTGCCTCTTCTGGAGTTGTTCTCTTTCTTTTTTGAGCTTTAGTTTCGCCCTCCTTTCTTCCAGCTTCTTTTTCTGCGCCTCCTTCTTCACGTTGAGCTCTGCCTTCCCCATCTTCTCGAACCACTCGTTCTGACTCTTGATATTTTCGAGCTTCTCCTTCAATTTAGCCTCCTCCCTCTCTTTCGCCTCCCTCGCAGCGATGTCTGCTGCGCTTTCTGCCGCTTCTTCCTTCGCAGTGATGTTCTTTTCGAGCGCATCCATCTCCTCCTGGATATGCTGCTTCTCCAACTTGTCCCTCTTCTCGGAGATCTCGTCCTCCACTTTTCTCATGCTTTCTCTCTTAATCTCCTCGGGATCGACCTTTCCTGGTGATCCCAGGGCAATCTCATTCTCCGCCCGAGCGGCTGCTTCCGCACGAAGCTTCTCAATCTCCTCCTCCAACCTTTCTCTCTCTTTCACCCTTTCTTCTTCCATTTTGGCCAACTCCGCATCCATGCGGGCCCTTTCTGCTGCCCCAGACTGGGCCAATGCAACCTGGCCTTCCAAGATAGCCTTTAGTTGCATCTCAATAGTACTAACCGAGGCGCCCGCCTCCGAGCTTTCCTCACCTGCTTTCTCTACCCGGTGAATCACTTCCACAATGTCTTTCTCTGCTTCCATGGAGGCGGCTTTCTCCTCCTCCTCCACTGCTTTCTTGATTGAGGCACTATCTGCACCTTTTTTCTTCATCTCTTTCTTTCGAGCGGCGAGCCTAAGTACGTGTTTTTGTGTGCGCAAGCGTCGTGAATATGCGTTAGATCGAAGACGATACATACGCTAAGACAGAAATCATCGCAAATACACCGCCTCGGCCTTTTGCACTCACCTCTCTCTTAGCTTTTCTTTCTGAGCTCTCTTTTTCGCGGCAATCTCTCCCTCTATTTCCTTGGTCGCGAGTTCATTTTGCTCCTTAAGCTTGGCAAGCTTCTCATTATCACTCAGCTTCTTATCATCTCCTCTCTTCTGCTCCTTCTCCTTCATCTGAACCTTCATGGACTCTTTCTCCTCTATATTTTTCATCGCCCTTGCAATTTCCTTCATGTGGTTAGCTTTCTGTTCCTCCAGTTCCTTTTCAATCTCGACTTCATCAACCCCCACCTTCCCCCTCTCCTCCCTGATCGCTCCTTGTTGCTCGTTGAACCTCGCCTCCATCTTTGCTAGCATAATATTCCTTTCGGCCGCCATCTCTTCCTTCATTAAGGCGATCTCCTCTCTGTGCTGGCCCTGAAGAATCGAGAGAAGCTCATCGCCCTCTTTAAAGGAAGTGGTGATAAGCTCTTCTTGAGTGACGACTGTATCCATTGTGGAGTTGCGAAGGGAGTTCATCTCCACTTCAAGCTTGGCTACTTCGAGAGAGTCTTGAGCAGCCTCTTCCACGTCAGAAACAGTGTTGGTACCCCCATCCTGCTGCTTTCTGAGCTCTCTCGCAGCCTTCCTCGCCTTAAGCTTGTCGTTGAGCGCTTTTTTTCTCTTTGCCTTATTCGCCTCCAACTCATGCTCTAAAACGAGCATGCCCTTTTCATGCTCCTCTTGAATTTTATTCAGCTGATCTTTGAAATTGATATCTCCTCCTTCCTCTTCCATGATTGCAGCCTGCAGCACCTTTTTCTCCTCCACCTCCTTCTCCATACTTTTCTTCTGCTCCCCCTCCATTGCCGTAATCGCCGCGATTTCATCCCCCTTGGCGTCCTCCATCGCTTTGTTGATTTCCTCGTCTCCAGCGCCCTCCTCAACCATCTTGGTTCTCATCTTCTCCCTCAACACCGCCATCTCCGCCTCAAGAACTCCCTTCTCTCTGGCGAACTTGGCTTCCAAACCCGACTTCAGAAATATAATTTCCTGAGCGTGCAGCGCCTCGACCTTTGAGATCTCCGCTTGAGACTCTACCTCGGTACGAGCAGAGGTGGAGATATCAGCGGCGGCATTACTGTCGACAATGACACCCCGGGAAGCGACAATAGCCAAAGCTCTCTCCGCTTCCTGTTCTAAATTCTCCTCAAGCTCCCTTCTCTCTGCTTCGAATTCCTTTTCAACCTTTGTCATCTCCCTCTCGACAATTTCCTCGTCTACAGCCTTCCCGTCTATGGCTTGACTCAATTTAGCCCTCTTCATCTTCCTCTTGGCTTCAAGTCGCTGTCGGAGGGCCCTTCTCTTCTCCGCGGCAGCATCGGCCATCTCCCCCTTCAAAATAACAGTCGCGCGATCGTTCATGTCCTTCAGCCTAGCGAGCTCCGCTAAATACGTATCTTCTCCTTCCCCTTTGCTCTCCTTAACTTCTTTCAACGCCTCTTGTTGCCGACTCTTGCACTCGTTCGTGACCTTTTCTTTCTCTTCTTCGATACTTTTCTCGAGGCGGTTGATTGCATTCATATCCTGTGTGAGGGCGAGGTTTTCGCTGGCGGCGAGCTGCTCAGCGGTGGCTCCACGGGCTGCAAGCTTCTGGTTTTTGGACGCCTTCTTCGCGGCAAGCCGGGCGCGGAGCACATCTCGCTGCCGGCGTGCTGACAGTTTCAGATCTTCTTGGAGATTCGCAAGCTCGGTGGCGTGGATGCCCTTCAATTTAGAGAGATAATCAGATTGAGAGTCGAAGTCAGATTCAGGACCAGCTTGTGCGCTGCCGCCAACGATGGCAGACTCGTGCCCTTTCATGACTGTTGCGATCTTCTGGTCAATTTTCTCTTCCTCCTTCTCGCACATCTCCCTCTCTTTCTCATCGAAGGCCCTCATTTCCATCTCGAGCTCAGCATCAATCTCCTTTCCTCCTTTCTCAGGTCCCTCTGCCTTGAATTTTGCCTTTAGATCGGAACGTTTCTTCTTCCTCCGTGCCTCAAGCCTCTTTCGGAGGGACGCCTTTTTCTCCTTGCCGTTCCTCTCCAACTCCCTCTGAAGTTCTCTCAGCCTCTCATCGTGAAGTTTTTTCAACCTTTCCACCTCCCCCTTGTAGTCAGCTTTCCCATCCACTGTCTTGGCTAGCCTCTCTTTCTCCGATGTAATAATTTCGATCTTCTCTTCCCGGATAATCTTTTCCAGTTCTCCCCTATCCTCCGCGTCTTCCTTGTCCATCTCCCTTTCAGCATCTGCCAGTTCACTTTCCGAGCTAGAAAATGAGGATAACGCCGCCTTCTTCTGTGCACGCCTGGCAGCAATACGAGCCTCGAGAGCCGAACGAGCGGAGCTATGCTTATCAGCCATTACAAGCTGCAGACGTGCGAGTTCCTTGTTGTGCATTTCCAGGAGTTTTTCCCTCATCTTGTCGTCCGCGTTATCGTCATCCTCCAACTTTTCCAACCCTGTCATCTCTACTCGCTTCATTTCATCAATCGCATCAGACATCAGGTCTGCTTGCAGCTTGTCAATTTGTTCCCGAGTGGACATCTCTTCCCTGTGCAATTCGTCCTCCATCTCAGCAAGTTCTTCCTTCTCTTCCTCTTCGCTAATAAGCCCCTCCTCCTTCTTCCTAGCCAAAGCCCTTTTTTTAGCCTCTCTCTGCTTTTCCAAACGGTCAAGCAGAAGGCGGTGCTTATCTTCCTTCTCCCTTTGCAGGTCATCTTGTAAGATTTTAAGGCCCTCAGAATGGTCATGGAGGATTCTTGCCTTCTCCTTTGCCATCTCTTTCAATGCACAGTCCTTTGACGAAGCTGCCTCTTCTCGAACACTTCTCTGCCTCTCTTCCATCTCCTGCATTTTCTTCTCCTTCTCCACATTCTTCTCCGCGACCAATTCCATGACCTCTCTCTCATCCTCAATTTTCCCTTTCTTCTCTTCCTCTTCAATCTCCTCTCGGGACATGACCCCCTCTGCTTCCTTCTCAGCCCTCAGCCTCTTCCTCTTCTGTGCCAACCTGAAACGCAGTCTCTCCTGCGCCAAGTCTGCGTCCCGATCCATGGCGTGATTGAGACTGTCCAATTCCGCCTTGTGTTGAGCAATGAGCTTGCTGCTATAGTCAGCGTCCACGCCGTCCTTCCTGGTGCCCTCGTCACCGGCCTTAAGCATATCAAATGCTGTCCCCAAGATGTCCACGCTCTCTGGAAGTTTCGGGCTCACCCCCATTGCCTCGCCTTCTTCTTCTACCCCCTTTCCCCCTCTCAGCTTACTAATCTCCCCAAAAAAGCCCTTCATGTCCTCAAACTCCTTCTTCGCCTCCTCTTCCATTCTCCTGAACAAATCCTCCATAGTCGCGGCCAGAGAACCCCCCGCCCAAGTACTATGCCTCATCTGCTCATCCTGCGCCATCCGCAGGCGCTTCACTTGGCGTTTCCTTGACGTCTTTTGCGCCAATATCAGGCGTCCCATCTTTGCCTTGCTCTCAGCGTCGAATTCCGCCAGCTCCTCTGGATCCGCAATGGAAGCTCGGGAGTGTTCGTTGTGGGCCAGCAGCAGAGCCTTGGAATGGGACTCTTGTCGAGAGAGCCGTGAATGGAGGAGGTCGTATTCTACCTCAGCACAGAGCCGTAGCAATGCCTTTGGGTCCGGCTTTCGCGCGGAGGCGGTGCCCCGTGATTTCCCCTTGCGCCGCCGCGATTTTTTGTTGCGAGGCGCAAAGACGTCGTTCAGGACAGACCAAAGAAGGCAACCCTGGCGGGCTTTTTCCAAAGATTCTTCTCTCTTCGACTCTTCCAATGATAGACCGCACTTTTGGCACTCCTTGGCGACCTCAAACTCCTCTTCTCTCATCTTCTCACAAAACGACTCCTTCTCCTCTTTGAGCGCTTTCGCAAAGCTTCCGGCACCGCCGTTGACACAAGCACCGAACACCTCACCCTGGCGCTTGGACTCAGTGTCCCGTAAAGAGGCGAGATTGTTAGATAGCACCGACAAGATTTCCCCCTCCTCTTGCTTGTCTTTCTCATCCTGTTCTTTGAGCAGGGATGGTATTTCTTCAGGCACTGAGCAAGATTGCACCAAGGAAACGCGCCTGGAACCCAGAGCGCAACGAAGCTTCCCGAGACGGAGACGCCGCTTGCGGGATTCTACCATCTCGAGAGAATGCATCGAGTCCATGTGGAGTTTCTTCAGCGCAATCTTTGCTATTTCTCCATCCTTGTCGGCGCCGCTGCCGCTCTCAGGGCTGCCATCTTCAGAAGAAGTATCGTCAGACGAAAAATCGTCGTCGCTCGTTTCAACGAGGCCAACCATATTTTCCAACAGTAGAGCTTCTTCAAGCTCTTTCTTTTGCCTGATTTCGAGATCCGCCAAGTTTTGGTTGTATTTCTCCGCAATCTTCTGCTTCTGCTCCGAGTCTCCTACACTGCCTTTTCCTTCGCCTTGCTCATCTTCTTCCGCAAGCATCAAATTTTTGAGTTCTTCTTCCTGCCTGATCTTCTCGATCTCGAGTGCGTCCTCAATAGCCTTCCTATCGTCTTCGCAACTTTCGACGATTTTCTCCCTCTCTAAATCGTCTATTCTGTCTTCCATATTTTCAAGTAGGTCAAGTGTCTCCTTCTGGCGGTTAGAAGCCATGGTGATGTCCAGCGAATGGCCGGCAGCTTGCGTCTGCACCAACTCCTTGTTGATTTCCGAGAGAGGCTTGTTCCGAAGCGTATCTAGCGCCTTAAGTGCCTTCTCTTGAATCAGGTTAACTTTCTGCCCGCTTTTGGTGGAGGGAATGCCACCGCCGCTAGTGCCACCATCACCATTTCCTCCAACCGCAAGCTCTACGGCAAGGTCAAGATCTTTCCTCTTTTCCCCTGCGGTCTTTCTCAGCTCTTCGACCTTGGTCCTTCTCTTCTCAAACTTTTCTTCCACTTCCCTTAAAGCCTCTATCAACTGCTTCAGCAAACTCTCAAACTGTAAGAATCCCCGGTCCATTATTTTCACCTGGAATTGTGGCTCGGAGACTAAGTTTCGTCGAGTCACCCCTTCTAGGTCCCCTAGCGCCTTACCAAACTTCGGCGCTCGTTCCGCAAACTCCCTCAGTAACTTGGCAGTAGCTCTTGCCTCCGCGTCCGTCTCGAGGTTTGCCCTCGACACAATCTCGAGGCCGTCACTTATGGACGAGGGAAGGGTGACAGATGGGAGAGAAGAGATTGTTTGATCCCACATCTTTTGAAAACGATTGCTCCGGCGGTTTTCAGCGTCGAGAGAGGAAGAAAGATCCCCCACGACCAACGCTCTTATGCCAGAAAGCTCAGACGACAAATTTTTAAGCGTTTTGCTCCACATCTTGCTCGTGCCTGAGTCAGCAAAACCACCTGTCAGGTTATCCTCCGTTTCATCAATATCTGTCTTGTTCACGTCAGCGTCAGCGTCAGCGTCAGCGTCAGCGTCAGCGTCATCAACAGCGTTAGAGTCAGCGTCAGCACCAGCAGTAGCACTAGCAGTAGCACCAGCAGTAGCACCAGCAGTAGCACCAGCAGTAGCATCAGCATCAGCACCAGTGTCATTCCTTAAGACTTCCAGTATCTCATTAGTGATATCCTTAGCTATTAGTCCAGGCCCCTTGTCGAGGAGTTCGATCAACCCCTTGAGCCTCCGGGTGACTTCATCTTCCTTAGCGGCCACTTTACCCTCGAAGAAACGTCTCTGCGCACTAGAAGTCGAGATAAGGTCCAGGAGTTTGAGGTTAGCTTTCCGAACGGGGTTGGCACCACCTTCTGTTCCCCCCCCTCCATTCAAGGCGACTTCACCGATCATACGTTTCAGCTCATCTGCCTCGTCCGAAACAGTCTGTGAGAGGGCGGAGTGAAGTTGGATCTGTTTGTTAAACTCCTTCTCCACAATTTGGTGATGACGCTCAAGACTTTCCATCAGTTCCCGGATGTCACCCTCATCAGCGCTGACGCGCTGGTCGTACATCGACAAGTCTTGCGCTGCATCATCTGAGAGAGGTGACAGACCAGCTTCGCCGCTGCCAGGAACAGTCGTAGGTAATATTTGGGAGTCACGATTGAAAATGTTCCCCTTGTCATGCAGATTCATGAGGCGGCTCTTGAGAGCGTCGTTTCTATAGAGGGCGACACTGGCGCCTTCCGTCTTCCAGGACTGCTTCCTAAAATAGTAGAGTGTACCGACGACCCCAAAAATCATGGTGACGAGACCGAAGATAAGACACGCAATGATGACCCAATCTGGCTCGAGGACAAGATCATTTTCTCTCTGTACATTTGCAGATACCAGAGCAGTCTCAGTCATAGGGTTAAAAGTAGCGTCCGTGTTGCACGCAACAGATAATTCCATGACCGCCACAATTATGGAAATGTCCCTGTTGCTGCTCATGCTAAACACGTAGTTACCTGGAGCGTCGAATGAATGACCGAAGAAAGAGACAGTGCTCGAGCTCGCAGCTAAGTCGGCGAGGTCCCGGAATGCTCCGTAGTCGAAGAGATGGTTGGTGTTGAGAAGACTATCTTTCTCATATATGGGGTAGTTTGTGTTGCTTACACTCATTAATAGACTGTCACCGAGTTGCAAGCAGATGACAGGATTTTTGATGCTTGGGGTGACTGGCTCTGAGGACGATGTTGACTCCAGCAGTCTACCTCCCGACGTTAACGCTGACTGCATCACCCTTTCTACCACCCTCTCAACAATTTCATCCTCATCGGTGCTGCCAAAGGCCCGCCTCCCCGACAATCTGTAAGGTCCCCTGTTAACTCTCTTACGTTTTTTCTTGCCAACCTTACTGCTCTTGTTCAAACGCCTCTCTCCAAATTCCTCTTCAAATCTTTCCTGTCCAATCCCAACCCCCTCTTCTAGACTTTCCTCCAAAATACTCCCAAAGATTCCCGAAAATCCTCCTTCATCAACATTCATAGAGTAAACGTTGCATCCCTTGAAACTGCTAGCACAGCTCGGATCATACGGTGTTGAGCATCCATCTATGACGTCATCATCATCTGTGGCAACCAATGAGCTGCAAGTAAGCTCACCGCTGAAATTAGGAATTTCTGAGGAGTCGATGTACCTAAAAATATGCGTGGCGTTGCGAGAGACGAGCATACCGCTTGAGCCGTCGAGAGTAAGGAATGAGCTCGAATCGCGGCAAGAATCATCGCACGTGTCTTCCAAGCTGTCCTGGCCATAACACTCGCATACCCCAATTCTCCCGATAAAATCACCTCCCAAGTCCCCGCACTGAGCAAAGCAGTCTTCCATTGCTCTACAAGTTCCATGCATGTCTCTAACCTCACTGTCAAGGCACCTGTTGTAAACGACAGGTTGACAGTCGACCTCTCCGTCTGCATCGCTTTGCTGCACGTAGTTTTCATCGTAAAACTCAAAGCCAGGCTCGCAAATGCAGAAGCCATCACTCGTCTGAAACGCCCTATTCAACCCTAGGCAGGAGCAGTGCGTGCTCCCTGGCTTGCTCACGCTGCTTGTCGAGCAGCTGAAACACTCTGCCTGTCCTTCTTGATGCTGGTAGTGGTCTTCTTTGCAAAGAAGGCAGTCGGTGACGTTGCTGCTTCCGGTGCGAACGTTGTGAGATCCAGCGGGACAAGGTAGCGCGCTATTGCTTCCTGAGGGGCAATAGTGGCCCTTGGGACAACGGAAACCTTTATCTACCGACGGATCAGAAGGCAAAGCGCTCCTACAACCTTTGAGACAAACATACCCAGGGGTACACTCCTCGCAAACTAATCTCTCCGGGTCCACTCCGAATTTCCCCGCTTCACATGACCTGCAGCTCCCCTCCATTGACACTCTCGTGGAGTTGTCATCGTAGGCACCAATCGTCCCCAGCGGACAAGGCGTCGGTGTGTGGGACATCGGGGGGCAAAAAGTACCCAGAATACAACGAATTGGAGCGGTAGAATTTAAAGGGCAGTAAAAACCAGCCGGACAAGGAATCGCGCTCGCGGTGAGTCCAGGGCAGTAGTACCGTTCTGGACACTGCTGGGGAGTAGCAGAAAGACTAATACAGAGCGATCCTGGTTTGCAAGCCTTGATCTCGATAGTATGATTAGAGCAGTAGTAGCCTCCAGGACAATCGTGACAGTCGTAAATATTCTCGCCCTTCTTGCTGTCACGGTAATACCCTGCAGGACAGCTGGTAATTTCTAAAGCTTTCTCAAGGCAGAATCCTCCCGGGGGACAAGGGAACTTCTCGTAATCAGCAATTCCCTCCTCATCGCACAGATAACCAGCCGGACAAGGCAAGCAGTCATCCAGCTCATCCATGGTGGTCAAGTTATTGTATGTCGCAACGGGGCACATTCGGATCGGTTCGTTCTCCAAACAATAGTGCCCGGGATAGCAGGGAGTAGGGACAGGATCTCCCTCAAAGCAGATATATCCAGCAGGACAGCCTCCGCAGTCGTCCGCCGATACTCCGTGCGTCTCAGACCGAGTCGTGCGATTCTGACACTGGATGGGGTCGCTTGTCGCGTTCTTGCAGTAATGGCCCGGAGGGCACTGACCGCCATCCTGTTGACTCCAGAAACCGTCAATGTCGAAAAGTTCGTGGGATTGATAAGTGACGACAGGATTCGGGACACCATTCCCGCTGCGACAGAAATGCCCCTCACTGCAATCTCCAGAGATCACTCCATCACGACAGAATTTCTTGGAGGGACAAGGAAGGCACTGAGACACATCCTGAAGAGAGAGACTGTTCCCATAGGTACCAATGGGACACTTGATGTGTTTGACCGAACCGCTCGGGCAGTAACCACCGATTTCACAGGGGACGGGGGAGGTGGTATTGCCAGGACACGTGCTCCCTTGTGGACACACAATACAGGAGCTTGCCCCGAAAGATGGGTTGAACGAACCTGGGGCACATCCAATTGCGCTACTCGATCCTCGAAGTGAATATGTACCCGGGGGAGCCGGAAAGCCCGTGACGTAGTCGTTGGGAGTGGGTGTCATAGCACCCCTCAGACAAATGTAGCCGGGTTCACAAAAACCTACACGAGTGGTACGGGATTGATAGTATTTTTTGTCAGTAATTAGAGCATTATTCAATTTCCCATTAATGTTGAAAACCTTCCAAATGAAAAAACTTACCTCCAATATTTGAGGGGTCGTACTCTTTGATAACAAGCAACTCGTCGATTTCATCTATACAAGGGAGACGAATGCGACTCGAGAGGTACTGGTACGTATCCCAATTATGGACGCTGTTGATTACCAACAAGGAGTGACTGATGCAGTTGTTGGAGTTATCTATGTTATTGGACTCAAATCTAACCTCCCACTCCCACACGCTCCTACCGCTATCATCGAGTTCGCCCGTTCTCACCGAAGAAACAGAAACGTCCAAACCTGCTCCTAAGGCCTCCAGGGCATCTTCGACTGTGCTTGCATCGCTCGAATAGGGTATGCTCTCAGTGGTAAGAACTGTCCCGTCGTTCTGCGTGTAGGAGAATGAAATTTCCACGCCGACAAGGTCGCTCGCGAAGTTTGCCGAGACCTCAAGCGATTGGATTTCCCTTTCGTAAAGATCAAAAAGAGGGTCGAAATGACCCGGGTAGACCAAGTGAGAGCCAGTACCACACCAGTGCCCCTCACCGCACAGGTGAGAGGGTTCTGTCAACCCCCTGTAGACGCTCGCCGTGCCTGGAAGAGAAGGCGTGCAATCTGTTGCAGAATTCAACCCCGTTCGATTGCTGAAAGTCGATATAGGGCACAAAAATTCGTGGGGGTGTTTTGTGCCGGGAGGGCAGAAGCTCCCAGCAGGACAAGTTATCGGCCTGTACACATTGTGCAAACAATAATAACCTGCTGGACATACTTTACAGGTCGATTGCTCATACTGGTCTTGGTAATAACCCTCGTCACAGGGAATCATGTCTGAAGATCCGCTTGGACAGTAAAACCCAGGGCTACAACGAGTTCGATTTACCACGTTGTAGCGGCAAAAGGAACCCTCCGGGCATGGCTTGCAAGAGGACTGCCCGTACTCATCTTGGTAACTTCCTGCCGGGCAGGGGATCATGGCGTTGCTCTCGCTTAGGCAGTAAAATGCAGGTTCGCAAACTGCAAAATTTGCTACGTTGTACTCGCAGTAGCCGCCGGCAGGACAAAGCTTACAAGTTGATTGCTCGTACTCATCTTGGTAACTTCCCGCGGCGCAGGGGGTCATTTCGCCGCTCTGCTGTGGGCACATGTAGCCTGGTTGGCACCTGTCTGTGGCCGTGGCGGTGCCTGGGGGGCAAACGAAACCGGGTGGACACAGAATTTGAGGCACCTCAGTGCCATTATTGGGGCAAACGAAGCCGGCTGAGCACAACTTGCAGTCAGATAGTTTGGTATTTCCTGTGCTGTTGCTATATGTGGCAGGCGGACAGCTCTGGGGGCTCACGCTTGCTTCTTCGCAAAAGTGACCTGGAGGACAGATACTCCCGATAAGCAAGTTGGTGGCAGGATCGAGGACGTTCACAGGCGAGGGTGTCATCATCTTTCTGAGGCCGTAGTAACCCTCGTTGATAGGTCCAGTGATCTGGCCACTACTGTCGGCACAATAGTAACCGCCAGGACAGTCCTGAGCGTAGGTCGAGCCCACCGGGCAGTATTCCGAGGGCTGACAAGGGCCGCCAGTTTCGCACTCGCCTGTTACAGGATCAGGGATACAGGTGGGCGTGGCGGAGAATGATCTTCCAGTGCAGTAGTAGCCTTCATCACACTGGCCGGTTATTGCGAAATTGTGTTCACCCTCAGCATAGTGCCCAGGGGGAGCGTCAATACAAGCTGAGATGTTCTGATTGCCAGAATTTGCGCTGAAGGTGCCTTGGGGACACGGATATTGCGTCCTGTACTGGGTTTTAGGGGGGTAGTAATATCCAGGAGAGCCCAGGTTTTGAACATAGGAAGTCGAATTCATGAGGGTGTAGTAGCCAGCGGGCGTAGGGTAGCAGCTTCCCATACCGCTGTAAGGGTTAAAGAATCCCGGATTGCAGGCGCTATAGCTGTGACTACCATTGGAGGAGTAAAAACCTGGTGGGGTGATTTCGCCACCTAATTCCCAAACGTAAGACGTTATCGGATCAACCACCGTTGTAATTGTGGTAGGCGTGGCAGAGTCGCTGCCGTGTTTGCACGTGTACCCACTGGCGCAAAGGCCAGAGGGCGAAGAGAGACCAAATGTAGAGCAGAATTTACCTTGTTCGCAATACAAGCATGCGCTTGAATCGACCGAGTGCGTGGACGGATTGTAAGTTGTAGGTGAGCAAGGAACTGGATTGGACGATGATGCGGGACAATAGTGACCGCTAGGACACGGATTATCCGGAAAGTGGGCAGGTCCCCTCCCAAAAGCGTTTTCGGACGAAGGCTCACAAACATAGCCTTCTTCACAGTCGCCGTCGGGGGCAGATAAGCCGCCAATGGAGCAAAATTTGCCAGCTGTACAGTCAGTGCATTGATCTTCACTACGGAGCTTCGTGGTGGAGCCAAATGTTCCCTTTGGACATTTGGGGATGGAGAGGGTTGTCTGAGGAGGGCAATAGCTACCCTGAGGACACTCAAAGTATCTATCAGTGCTTATCCCGTCACAGTAGTACGACTCGAGACACGGATAGCACGACGCCGCACCGGTGTGATTAACAAAGAACCCGGGAGGGCACTTGATTGGGACAGAAGAACCTTCTGGGCAAGAGTGTCCGCTTGGGCAGATCCCATTGACATCACTATCATCGTAATTGCCGAGTGGGGTGGAAGTCGAACACCCCTCGCCGCAGTAGTAGCCCTCAGCAGAAGGAAAGCTTGGCATTGCTAGCCCAGTGCTATTGCATACGACTCCGCCCGGGCAGGGGAGACACTGTGTGACATTGTTATTCCCGCGTGACGGAGAGTAAGTAGAGGCTGGACAAGGGATGGGATTAGCGGTACCGTGAGGACAGTAGTGACCCGCAGTGCACTCATACTCAGCGCTGCTGGCGAGAAATTGACCACCAGGACAGTAGTAATTCGCGTCGCATAAGCCTGTGGGAGCTGTCAATCCGTTAGTGTGGCAATACATGGAGGGAGTGCATTGCGTACAGTCAGTGATATTGCGGTTGAATTTTGAGTTTGAAAAAGTCCCCTTGGGACACCGCAAAGGATTGATTGTGTTAAGTGGGCAATAGTGACCGGGGATACACGGCGTCAGGACAATTGACGACTGATTCACGCAGTAGTGGCCAGCTAAACAAGATGGACACTCGTCTACACCATACTCAGGGTTGTACCTCCCAGGAGAGCAGGGAATCGGAGCAGCACTCCCTACGGTGGTGTAGTAGCCAGGGGGCGTAAGATGCTGCGTGGGTGTGTCGCTATTACCAGTGCAATAGTAACCTGGCTCGCACATTCCAGTTGGGATGGGTTGGTTGCTTCCAGCACAGTACATGCCCGGGTCACAAGCTTGGCAGTCTGCAGCAGAAATTGCTCCGGTGAAATTGTTGTATGTTCCTGGAGGACAGCTAGAAGGTTTGCTACTCCCGATCGGGCAGTAGCCCCCAGCCGGACAGAGGCCCCCAATAGGAGATGGTTCAGCCACTGTCGGAGATCCGGGAGCGTGCGGTGCAGAAGTGTAGGAACCTTCGAGACAATAGTAACCGGGATCGCAGGGAGCGCGGGGCCTGGAAAGACCCATACCATCACAGAACATTCCAGCGGAGCAAAGAGAGCAATCCTCAATTCGACGAAGACTAGTACTGTTACCGAAAGTCGCTATTGGACAAGGTTCAGGCACATGAGTGCCTGTCCCACAGTAGTAACCCCGCGGGCAGGGAAGCCCAACAGATGATCCCTCAGGGCAATAGTTGCCTGCGACGCAGACGGCACAATCATCTTCGCCGCCGGCACCGGAGTTTGTTCGATAATAGCGCTCGGGACAGGGTATTTGTGTAGGGGAAGTAGACTTTTCGGGACAGTAGTGGCCAGGCGAGCAGTCACCGCTAATTGCATTGATACCCTGAAGAGAATATTTTCCAGGAGGAGAGGGAATGCAATCGGCCAGATCATCTTGTCCGGTGAAGGGCTGGTAGGTCCCCGCCGGGCATTCGCTTGGGGTAACAGTCGCAGTTGGGCAGTAGTGGCCATCCGGACAGGCATCAGCTGCCAGAGTGGGAACTGTCGAGTGGCCTGATGGACAGTAAGTCCCGTTAAAACACCGACCAAAGAGATGATGATTGTTAGACCAGCTACCGCCATTCACCAGCATAATGGATGTGACCGAGTTCGGCGATGCGCAATAATGGCCCACAGCGCAAGTGTCACAGTTGCCTTGGTTTTTATCCGACGAAAAACCGACTCCGCAGTCCATCGGAGTGGCCGAGTTTGCTGGGCAATATGACCCGGCGGTACAAGCCGTGCACGCTGGAAAAGTAGAAGAAGAGCCACCAGCAATTCCAGAGGTCTCCGTGTTGTTCACCGAGGAGTATTTTCCCGCGGGGCAGTCATAGTAATTAGCGCTGCCAGATGGAGAATAAGACCCGGGTGGAGTGTTGAGACAATCCGAGAGCTGAACATTACTAGTAGATGGGGAGTATTTGCCCGCGGGGCACGGGAATTCGTTGGGAAATTTGGTGCCGGGAGGGCAGTAATGGCCAGCCTGACAGGGGCCAGAAGTCGTAGAAGAACCGCCGGAGCAATACGTTCCCTGGTCACAGATGGTGCACTCATCATCTTCCTTCAAATCGTCGCGAGATGAGTAGCGACCAGGACTACAGTCGAACGACGTTGTGGAAGGAGTTCCGGTCGGGCAGTAGTGACCTGGGGCACAGGAGACTATCGTGGCACTGATCGTGCCGACGGTGGAGGTGCACGCAAATCGCTCTGGGCAGAGAAGACACTCATCAGCTGAAGTTAAATTGATTTCATCGGAATAGCGACCCAGAGGACAGGGGTATTGGTGGCTGTACGACGTACCAGACGGACAATAACAACCTGGTTGGCACCTAGTTGTCATCTCGAACATACCCGCGACGGGACAGGCCCACCCTCTCTCGCAAAGACCGCAGATGGAAGACTCTGTCCCTCTCTCGTGGGGGTTGTATCGCCCAATGTTGCACTGAGTTGGCGAGATGGCAGCCTGAGGGCAGAAGTTCCCAATTGTGCAGTTCTGACACTGAGTCGAGGAGTAAAGCCCCGTCGCTCCGGAGAAGGTGCCCGCGGGACAAGGAGTATTGGAATAAACGGACGTTCGTTGCGGGCAATAGTATCCTGCTGGGCAAGCGGTGACGTGCAAGGAAGAGGAGCCGTGGGTCGTGTAATATCCTCTTTGAGTCTCTAAACAAGCAGAGATATTCGTCGCTTTCAACAAATCCGAATAAGTACCTCCGGGGCAGTTGCTGTAATACGAGGAACCGGCCTCACAGAAGGCACCCTGAGGACAGGGGATGCGAGATTTAAAAGTTGAACCGGCGGCCGGGGTATAATACCCTGGCTCAGTTATTGTGCAAGCATCCTCTTGCGATGTCCCCCCCGTGGTGTTGCCATACGTCCCAGTTGGGCACTTTGTGAAAATTCTCGACGGATTGCAATAACCGCCAATCGGACACGGAGTGGGAGTGGGATTTGTACTACCAAGCTCGCAGGTGTACCCCGGGGTACACTCAGAGCAGATTGTGGCTGAGCCGGGAGAATAATAACCTTCTGGACAAAGAGCGGGGACGAGGTGAGGCTGAGAGCAGGAAAAGCCAGGCTCACATGGGGTACAGGAGATCGCTCCTTCGAGTGAATATTCACCGAGGGGGCAAACTAGCGGGGCATCGGTGGGTTGAGGGCAATATGATCCCCTCGGACAAATAGTGCAGATAGCCTCGCCTTGAAGAGAATAATAACCTGGTGAACAAGTCGAGGCAGCAAGAGAAGTCGTAGAAGAACAGCTTACGCCCGCTGGACAATCGGTGCACTGGTGCTGGCTACCTAAAGAGTACGTCCCTAGAACGCACGGTATGGCGGCATCAGAATCCGTCGAGGGACACTTAAAACCCGGGTCGCAGGGGATGCAGGAAGATGATGGCAAGACCGTATAGGTCCCAAGAGGGCAAGGAAGTTTTGTTGGGGAGTCGGTATGAGGGCAATAAAAACCCGGGCTGCAGGCAGAGCAAGAAACAGATTGGAGAGAGGAATAGTAGCCTGCAGGGCAGGTCGTTATCGATGTCCCAGACGTCGAGGGACAAGCCATGCCGGCGGGACAGATGGTGCAATTTGTTGTACCGCCCAAGGAATACGTTCCCGCAGCGCAATTATTACAGGCCGTTGCACCGAGAAGGAAATTTGCATACGTAGACGCCGGGCATGGAGTACAAGAACCAGCATTAGATGCACTAAACGTACCGGATGGACAGTCTGTGCAATCATACTCTTCCGCAAGAGAGAATTTCCCTGCCACGCAAGGTGTGGAGATGCCGCCGTTACATGAGAACCCGGCCAAACACTTTTCGGGGGGTGTTTTTGGATCTGAACAGTCATAAGAAACAGGACAATCGATGCATGTCGACTGGGCAGTATTGGTTTGGTATTTACCCGGTTCGCAGGTTGTGCAGTTAAGCTGAAGTTTGTGGCTGTAAGTACCAGTTTCGCATTGGATTGGGGTAATTTTATCGCCGCAGTCAAAACCGGCGGGACAAGCAGTACAATGGACAGTGCCAGAAGAGGGAGCGTAGTAGCCATCGGCACAGGCAGTGCAGTCCGCAAGAGATGACGCACCATTGTTGGGATTCTCCGTGCCAGGTGGGCAAGACTCCTTCAGCTCACATGTGCTCGAACCGTCACAATAATAGCCAGGCTCGGCCGGAGTGCTTCCGCAGAAAGGAGAGGGGGCCGCAGAGGGCATAAAAGAATTCGTCGGAACTGCTGATGGGGGAGTAGAGGGGATAGCTGTCGGCGGTGTTGACGGTGCTCTCGATGGCGGTGTTGACGGCGACTCTGAGGGAGAGTTGGTTGGTAAAGCAGATGGTGGTGTTGACGGCGCCTCTGAAGGAGAGTTGGTTGGCAAAGCAGATGGTGGTGTTGACGGCGACTCTGAAGGAGAGTTGGTTG
>Ga0115555_1001032_pt1 | contig 19204 bp, 17 predicted proteins | sample COGITO_mtgs_1104_2_FD_87285 | JGI IMG/M metagenome (GOLD analysis project Ga0115555, IMG submission 87285) | Pelagic marine microbial communities from North Sea - COGITO_mtgs_110407 | ecosystem: Environmental > Aquatic > Marine > Epipelagic | place: Germany:Helgoland, sampling site Kabeltonne... | reverse complement strand
TAGTTTATCTGCATATGCAGGGCGCGTGCGCTGGTTGCCCGTCTTCCACACTTACATTGAAGATGGGTATAGAAAACCTCCTGCGCCATTATATTCCTGAAGTGGTCGAGGTGCGCCCAGTTGCGGCTTAATTAGCCTGCAAACCTAGATAAGGATGCCAATACTTTCCGGTGATTACATTTTATCCGCTCACGAAATGGCGGGTATTCATGAACAGGCATTTGCGGACGAAAGACCGTGGACATCGGAAGAATTTGAAAACCTTATCTCTCAGTCCAACACAAGATCATTATCTGTCGCCCGATGCTTTGTTCTCGGACGATTTGTTTTGGGTGAGTTAGAAATTTTAACATTTGCATGCGCGCCATTAGATCGACGGCAGGGGCACGCATCGGCACTCCTATTAAAATTTCTAGAAATGGCGTCAAAGGAGGGAGGACATTCGGCCTTCCTGGAGGTTGCTTCTGATAATTTAGCGGCTATAGCGCTCTATAATAAGTTTGCATTTGAGCAGGTTGGTTGCCGCACTGACTATTACAAACGCAGAGATGGTACTTGTTGTGATGCTTTGACACTTCAAAAACACCTAATAATTGGTCAATGAGGTAAAAATAACTAAAACTAAACCACGTTTTATTTAAAAATATTAAAGTTTTTAAAATTTACTATTGACCCTACCTTGGCAGAGCAGGCTATCTTGTGCATGATCATAAGATCTGCTCGCATATGGCCTAAGGGATTCTTTTCACTGGGCTTTAACCATTAATGGGGGACCCCAATGAGTTTTATGAAATCTATACTAAGCAGCGCGGCTGCCGTAGCAATTAGCGCAAGTGCCGCTGTTGCTGATCCTGCAATCATCTTTGACCTTGGTGGCAAATTTGATAAATCGTTTAATGAGTCAGCTTTCACCGGTGCGCAACGCTGGGCCGATGAAACTGGTGGCTCTTTCCGCGAAATTGAACTTCAGAATGAAGCACAGCGTGAGCAAGCGCTACGTCGTTTCGCGGAAGCTGGTTCCAATCCAATAGTTATGGCTGGTTTTGCTTTTGCGGATGCACTAAGTAAAGTCGCGCCAGATTATCCAGACACAAAATTTGCGGTCATCGACGTGAACTGGCTCAGTATGCCAAATGTGCGTGGAATTGGCTTTAATGAACATGAAGGTTCCTATCTTGTAGGAATGTTAGCGGCCCAGGCTTCTAAAACCGGTACTGTTGGCTTTGTTGGTGGTATGGATATTCCTCTTATTCGTCGTTTTGGCTGCGGTTACGCTCAAGGCGTCAAAGCGGTAAATCCTAATGCAACTGTCATCGCTAATATGACCGGAACAACACCTGCCGCATGGAATGACCCGGTTAAGGGGTCTGAGTTGACAAAAGCGCAAATTAGCCAAGGTGCAGACGTAGTGTTTGCTGCTGCTGGCGGAACTGGCGTTGGTGTTTTGCAAACTGCAGCTGATGAGGGCATTTTGTCCATTGGTGTTGATGCCAACCAAAACTGGATGCACCCTGGAAAAGTTCTGACATCTATGTTGAAGCGTGTGGATAATGCTGTTTATGATGCATTTAAACAGGGAGATAACCTTGAAACAGGTAACTTCCAAATGGGTATTGCAAACGGTGGCGTAGGTTACGCTCTTGATGATAATAATGCCTCATTGATAACAGCTGACATGCAAGCCAAAGTCGATGCATCTGCAGCATCAATTTCAAGTGGTTCTATGAGTGTTCACAACTACACGGATGATGAGACCTGCCCAGCAGTGTCCTTTTAGGTTAGTTTTCTAACTTTAACTTTATAGGGCCGCACCAAACTTTTGGTGCGGCCTTTTTAAACAAAGGTTTTTTGATGAGTAAAAACCCCGCAATTGAACTTAAAGGCATTTCCAAAGCTTTTGGACCAGTTCAAGCCAACAAAGATATTTCTATTCGGGTGATGCCTGGAACCATTCATGGCATTATCGGAGAAAATGGCGCGGGAAAATCTACATTAATGTCTATACTATATGGCTTCTATAAGGCTGATGCTGGTGAGATTTTTATTGATAATCAGAAGACGTTGATACCTGATAGCCAAGCCGCAATTTCTGCTGGTATTGGCATGGTGTTTCAACACTTTAAGTTGGTTGAAAACTTTTCAGTACTTGAAAATATTGTTCTTGGTGCTGAAAGTGGAGCCTTTCTGGCGCCATCGCTTCGTAAGGCGAGGGCAGAGCTTGATGAATTGGCGGCAGAGTATGAGCTAAATATTGATCCTGACGCTGTGATTGAAGACATTGGCGTTGGCATGCAGCAGCGGGTGGAAATACTAAAGGCTCTTTATCGCAAGGCTAACATTTTGATTTTAGATGAGCCGACTGGAGTTCTGACTCCAGCTGAAGCTGCTCAGCTTTTTCGCATACTTGGACGGCTTCGTGATGAAGGTAAAACTGTTATTTTTATTACCCATAAATTACGTGAAATCATGGAAATAACGGACACTGTGAGCGTAATGCGACGCGGTGAGATGACTGCAACTGTGCAAACTACTGATACGAGCCCTGAGAATTTGGCTGAATTAATGGTGGGTCGAAAAGTTTTGTTGCGTGTGGATAAAACACCCGCTCAGCCTAAGAATCAAATTTTAGAAGTCTCTGGGTTAAATGTAATAGATGATGCTGGGGTACAAAGACTTAAGGATGTAAGTCTCAACGTACGGGCTGGAGAAATATTGGGAGTTGCTGGTGTTGCGGGAAATGGTCAATCGGAACTTTTGGCAGTGTTGGGAGGGTACCAAGTTGCGACGGGCTCTGTCTTTGTAAACGGATCAGAAATAGACCTGACTGGCTCCTCGAGTGATGGTCAATCGCGCCGTGCGCGCGGCATTGCTCACGTACCAGAGGACCGCCAGCGAGAGGGCTTGATTATGGATTTTACGGCTTGGGAGAATTCTGTTTTTGGCTATCACCGAGATCCTGCCCACCAATCAAACAGGTTTCTGATGGATAATGTGGCAATTCGTGATGAAACCGCAGCAAAAATGACCCGCTTTGATGTGCGCCCACCAAATCCAAAATTGGCTGCTAAAAATTTTTCTGGGGGCAACCAACAAAAAATTGTTTTAGCGCGTGAGATAGAGCGTAATCCAGATTTACTTTTAGTTGGTCAACCAACCAGGGGCGTAGATATTGGTGCTATTGAATTTATTCACCAACAGATTGTTGCGCTGCGAGATCGGGGTAAAGCCATCCTTCTTATCTCTGTTGAATTGGATGAAATTCTATCCCTCTCAGATAGAGTTGTTGTAATGTTTGACGGTCAAATTATGGGGGAACGTGTTCCTTCTCTGACAAATGAAAAAGAGCTAGGCCTTCTGATGGCAGGTGTTACAGGTGAGGCAGGCCAATGAATTTAATTCCTTCTATTGAAAAATTTGGAGCATTTTTATGGATGTGATGCCAAAATGGGCCGACGTTGTCCTTGTTCCTATAGTGTCGCTAGTGTTGGCGGCATTTTTGTCCGCGTTGTTGATTTTAGCAATTGGAGAAAGCCCTTCTGAGGCATTAAAGCTTATGGTCGAAGGTACTTTGATGCGGTCCGCGGGTTGGGGCTATATGCTGTATTATACTACAAATTTCATCTTTACTGGGCTTGCAGTATCCGTGGCTTTCCATGCGGCCTTATTCAATATTGGTGGCGAAGGCCAAGCAATGATAGGTGGCCTAGGCGTAGCTCTCGTGTGCCTTTTTATTCCTTGGCCACATTGGAGCCTAGCCATTATTGGAGCATCATTCGGTGCCGCTATATTTGGAATGATCTGGGCTGGTTTGCCAGCCTACCTACAAGCAAAAAGAGGAAGCCATATTGTCATAACGACAATAATGTTTAATTTCATTGCGGCTGGTGTATTAAATTTCTTTTTAGTTGGAGCTTTAAAACCCAAAGGAAGCATGGATCCAGCAACGGCAAATTTTCCAACAAGCACCCACTTGCCAACATTTGAGGATATGGCTCAGATCTTGGGAATTGAAAAAATGTTCAGATCGGCTCCGGCAAATGTGAGTTTTTTTATAGCATTATTGGCTTGTGTGGCAGTTTGGTATCTAATTTGGCGTACGCCTCTGGGTTATGAAATTCGAGCGCTGGGCAAATCTGGACCAGCGGCGCGTTACGCCGGCGTGGGTTCTGTTAAGATTATTATGATCGCCATGATGATATCGGGTGCGCTTTGCGGAATGATGGCGATAAATACCACGCAAGGTGAGAGTGAGAGACTCATTCTAAACTTCACTGAAGGCGCGGGATTTATTGGAATTGCTGTAGCATTGATGGGCCGCAGTCATCCACTCGGCGTGTTGCTTGCTGCTTTATTATTTGGGTTTCTCTATCAGGGGGGAGCAGAGTTAGCCCTCTGGACCAAAATTCCAAGAGAGATGATCATAGTAATTCAGGCGCTTGTTATTCTATTCACGGGCGCCCTTACCTTGATGGTTCGTGCTCCACTGGAGCGGCTGTTTTTAGCAGTTTGGAAAGGTTAGCAAATGGATTTCCTTACCCTAATTCAAGTTCTTGATAGTACATTACGTTTGGCTACCCCACTACTTTTAGTATGTTTGGCGGGTTTATTTTCCGAGCGAGCAGGAATCTTTGATATTGGTCTTGAAGGTAAAATTCTTGCAGCAGCATTCTTATCGGCGTCGCTAGCATTTGTTACAGGGTCTGTCTGGATCGGACTTTTGGCAGGAATAGGGGCTTCAGTTGCGATGTCAGCTATTCACGGACTAGCTTCTATAACCTTAAGAGGTGACCAAATAATTTCAGGTGTGGCTATAAACTTTTTAGCTGCAGGGCTTACTGTTGTCGTGTCTCAGGCATGGTTTGGACAAGGGGGTAGAACGCCACCCTTGAAATCTGGTGGACGGTTTGAACCAATAAATTTCCCGGGGGCTGTCCCATCCAAGGAAATGGCCGATGCAGGACCAATTATGCAAATATACTCTGAATTGCTGTCTGGACATTCCCTATTGGTTTATGTTGCCTTATTGACGGTTCCTCTATCCTGGTTCATTTTATACAAAACGCGCTTTGGGCTCCGATTGCGTGCTGTTGGAGAAAATCCTGCGGCTGTGGATACGGCAGGAATTTCCGTCGTTGGTATGCGTTATGCGGCAGTTATAATCTGTGGTGTATTATGCGGAATTGCTGGTGCATATATTTCGACAGCGTTGCAAGCTAACTTTACCAAAGATATGTCAGCTGGTCGCGGATTTATTGCATTGGCTGCATTGATTTTTGCAAAGTGGCGCCCGTGGTACGCGTTGGGTGCCTGTCTACTATTTGGCTTCTTCTTTGCGGTTGACAACAGGTTCCAGAATATTCTGCTGCCCGCTTGGTCTCTAAGTGCTGCTCTGTCTATAATGACCGTCGGGTTGGTAGGTTATGTTTGGCGCAAAGACCTACTAGACAAGTTTGTGCTTGGTGGGCTTGCATTTGGTCTAGCATTAATTGCTTTTATGATTGTTGCGAGCGTGTGGGATGTGGGTACGAGTACCCAAATTAAGATCCCAGTAGTGTTTATTCAATCCTTGCCATATATACTTACCGTGGTCGTTTTGGCTGGGTTTGTTGGTAAGGCTATCCCACCAAGATCTGGTGGAGTACCTTACGTCAAAGAAAAATAGGCTCAGACAGTATCGTAGTGTGGTGCTAATCAGCTCCACGGACATCGAAATAGATAGTATTTCCCATAATCGCTTGCTGCAACGCAACGATGGGGCTATGCGGCCCCATGTATATTTATCTACCCATCGCTGAAGTTTCGGTAAATGCTTTTCTTTTGTTAGGATTGGGCGGAATAGTCGGTGTATTGTCTGGTATGTTTGGTGTTGGTGGTGGGTTTTTAATGACACCACTCTTGTTCTTTATTGGAATTCCTCCGGCTGTCGCCGTGGCAACAGAAGCTAATCAAATAGTTGCGTCTTCTTTTTCTGGAGTTTTAGCGCATGTAAAACGACGTACCGTTGACTTTAAAATGGGTGGCGTACTTTTGATTGGCGGTTTGATTGGTGCCGGAATGGGTGTATTTATTTTTAATTACCTCAAAGGGTTAGGCCAGGTCGATCTACTAGTTAAGCTTTGTTATGTCGTATTCCTAGGTATCATTGGAAGCTTAATGTTTATTGAAAGTTTACGAGCCTTAAGTAATGTAAAGCGCGTTGGCACTTTAAAGCCACACCACAAGCGTACATGGATACATGCATTGCCAATTAAGATGCGTTTTCGCGTGTCTGGCCTCTATATTTCTGTAATTCCACCTATTTCTATTGGCATTTTGGTTGGTGTTTTAGCGGCTATTATGGGGGTGGGTGGCGGCTTTATAATGGTACCTGCTATGATTTATATATTGGGGATGCCAACAAAGGTTGTGGTAGGTACTTCGCTGTTTCAGATTATTTTTGTAACGGCGTTTACAACTATGCTGCACGCAACCACCAATTATACTGTGGATATGGTGCTGGCTGTCCTACTATTGGTGGGAGGCGTCATCGGGGCGCAGTTTGGAACCGTGATTGGTGCAAAGCTTAAGGCTGAGCAGCTACGTATTTTACTCGCTACCATGGTACTGTTGGTGTGCGCTAAGTTAGCTTTTGATCTAATAGTTGAGCCGTCTGAGATTTTTAATCTCAGCGGTATTGGGGGTCATTGATGCGGACCGTCTGTGCTTATTTTTTAATTACCCTATTCTGTTTTGCGCGTGCGGTTTTCAGTCAAGAGATAGTTATGGGATTATCTAAAAACGAGATTGGGATTACCGCCTTTTTCGATGGTTCAGAAATACTGGTGTTTGGCGCGGTTAAAGCGACTGATGAGCTATCCTTAAATGAACCGCTGGGAGTTGTGGTTGCAATTGCGAGCCCCCGTCGGGCCGTAATGGTAAGACGTAAAGAAAAAAAGTTTGGGATTTGGGTGAATGTTGACTCTGTTGAAATTGACCTTGCTCCCAGTTTTTATGCAGTTGCCACGACTGGGCCTTTAAGCCAGTTATTAGATACCGTTGAAGACTTGCGCCATAGTATCTCAGTGGAGCGAATGATACGGTCTGTTGGCGCACCTATGTCAGTAGATGATCCGGTCGCGTTCACCAAAGCGATTATTAGAATTAGGCAAGACCAAGGTTTGTATCAAACCCTACCTGGAGCAGTCACGCTTCAAGATAACACTCTATTTTCAACATCCGTTACCTTGCCAGCAAACCTAGTTGAAGGCGCCTACACAACCCGAATTTTCCTTACGCAAGATGGTAAAGTGCTAGCTCAGCAGGAAACAAAAATTGATGTACGAAAAGTTGGAATTGAACGATGGTTGTATAACTTAGCTCATCAGCGTCCAGCCACATATGGCTTGTTATCTTTGGCTATTGCTATTTTTGCAGGTTGGTCTGCGGCCGCAGTTTTTCGGGTAATCCGTACCTAAAAATTGATTGAAACTTGTAGTTTCTTTTATAATTTCAATTTTACCGCTCATGGCAGGTAATTGATACAGTTAAGCGACCATGCACCGTTGTCTTCTTTGAGATGTGTAACGCTAAAGTTATCTATTTTATTAGCAAGACAATCATAAGCGCTGGCACCTAACGCTCTTTGAACTTGGGTTAAGATTATTCCAAAATGTGCTACCGCGATTATGCTACTATATTTTTTGGACAAACGGTCCACTACAATTCGCGCTCTTGCTGCAGCTAGATTCCAGCTTTCACCATTAGGGGCGGCAACATCGCCGGGCTTTTCCCAGTAGGCGCGGCTAAGTACTGGGTCAGTTTTTGCGACATCACTGAAATGCATGCCATCCCAATCTCCAAAATTGAATTCGCGGATGCCGTGCTCATGTGCGAGTCGTTTACGCCCTGTGCTCAGGGCGTCGGCTGTAGTGATGGAACGTATTAAATCGGATGATACGACGACGGCATTATTGGGTAAATATCTGGCAACCTTATTAATTAATGGCTGGTTTGAGAGATCTGCTGGTACATCACGCCATCCAACAAAGGTTTTTTCATGGGTGGGCCCGTGCCGGACCCAGTACCAATCGGTCATTTTGGACCCTTTAAAATTTGTGGCAGTCCCGCCGTAATAAAAATAACTTGCTGGGCTATTTCAGCCAACTTTTGATTTATATTGCCTTGGTGCTTAACAAAAGCTCGAGACATGGAGTTGTCAGGGACAATACCTTGCCCAACTTCATTGCTCACTATCACGATAGGACAAGGCGGATTGATAAGAGTGTCTAGCAGTAGTTGGGAGTGTCTTTCGATACTGTGTTTTGCCATCAACAAGTTTGTTAACCATAGGGTGATGCAATCCAGAAGTATTATTTCACTTTGATCTGCTGCTCTAATGTCGTCAACAATATTAATTGGGGTCTCGCAGGTGGTCCATCCGAGGCCGCGTTGCACTTGGTGAGCTGCAATTTTTTTTTCCATCTCGCTATCCCAAGCTTGTGCTGTCGCAATATAGCGGCGGGGCCTGCTGGACTGGATTATTAAATTTTCAGCAAAAAGTGACTTGCCAGACTGAGCGCCGCCAAGAACCAAGCAAACTTTTGAATTACCCAAATTCATAGTTTTTTTCCTTAACGTGATCCAATTGTGAATTAGACGCGTATCTAAACTATAACAAGACTTTTAATATAAATGATTACAGGAGCGCTTTCCATGCCCTTAGATGCTCGAACTGACAATGTCCTGCCACGCACAGCCATGAAGGCTGAGATGCTAGACGCTGAAACAGAATTAAAATTGGCCTACGCTTGGCGTGATGATCGCTGTGAGCAAAGCCTGCATCGCTTAATCAACGCATATATGCGTTTGGCAATCTCCCAAGCGGCCAAATTTAAGCGGTATGGCGTGCCGATGAATGACTTAATACAGGAGGCGGGTCTTGGTCTCATGAAGGCTGCTGAAAAATTTGATCCCGACCGTGGGGTAAGGTTTTCAACATATGCGGTTTGGTGGATTAAAGCTTCTGTCCAAGAGCATGTGATGCGTAATTGGTCGATGGTAAGAACTGGCTCTACTAGCCCTCAGAAATCATTATTTTTTAATATGCGTCGAATCCAGGCGCGACTTGAGCGTGACGCTAATAATGCAGACCAAACACTGGACAAACACCAGTTGCAACAATTGATAGCGCAAGATCTAGGTGTCCCGTTACATGACGTGGAAATGATGGATGGACGGCTCTCTGGATCAGATTTTTCCCTGAATGCGACTCAGTCTACTGAAGACGAAGGCCGGGAATGGATTGATACGCTGGAAGATAGTAGCGATCAGGCGGCGGACACTGTTGAGTTTGAGCACGATCAAGAGGCTTTGAGAGCTTGGCTCGTGCAAGCAATGGGTGCACTAAATGATCGAGAAAAATACATTGTGAGAGAACGTAAATTGATTGAAGTTCCTCGGACCCTTGAGAGTTTGGGAGTTGAACTGGAGCTTTCAAAAGAACGCATCAGGCAGATTGAAGCTGCAGCATTTAAAAAGATGCGGGCTAGCCTTGAAACCGAAGCGCCAGAAGCTCAGGCTTTTTTCCACTAATAGCTGGGCCTTGCGAAGCGAGGCCCATCTGCTTAACTATTGCTGATGGGTGTAAAAAAAATACTTCTTATTATTACTGGCGGTATAGCCGCGGTTAAGGCTCCTGAGCTAATAAGACGGTTAACAAAGCATGGCTTTAAGGTAACCCCAGTCCTAACAAAAGCGGCGGAAAAGTTTGTGACACCGCTAAGTATTGCCGCCTTGGCACGCTCTAAGGTTTATTCAGACCTATTTGACCTCAAGGATGAGGTTGAAATGGGGCATATTGAGCTTTCGCGCTCAGCAGATTTGATCCTTGTTGCTCCAGCCACTGCCAACATAATGGCCAAAATGGTCAGCGGAATATCGGACGATCTTGCATCAACTATTCTGTTGGCGACAGATACCCCAGTCATGGTTGCACCTTCCATGAACGTTCGCATGTGGGATCACCCAGCTACACAACGAAATTTAGCTCAGCTGGATAATGATACAGTTAAGCTTATTGGTCCGAATAAGGGTGAAATGGCCTGTGGTGAATACGGGCTTGGGCGAATGGCTGAAGTTTCAGAGATTGTCGGTTCTGTAGAACAGTTTTTTTACAGCGGTTCGTTGGTGGGTAAACACTTACTAGTGACTTCTGGCGCAACGCGTGAGCCAATTGATCCGATCCGCTACATCACTAATAGATCTTCCGGTACACAGGGAAGTGCAATTGCGGCAGCGCTTCGGGATTTGGGTGCACAGGTGAGCTTTGTTACTGGACCTACGGATGTGCCTGTACCTTTGGGGGTGACAGCTTATCACGTTGAAACAGCTCAAGAAATGCTTGATGCTGTGCAGGAGTTGCTGCCAGTTGACGGAGCCGTGTTTGCCGCTGCAGTAGCTGATTGGCGAGTTGATGGCATACAGGATAAAAAGATTAAGAAGTCCACCTCAGGTGATGTGCCAGAGTTAAAGTTTTTAGAAAATCCAGATATTTTAGCGATAGTATCGCAGCACGCTAAAAGACCAAAGCTGGTGGTTGGTTTTGCTGCAGAGACAGATGATGTTATTAAAAATGCAAGAAATAAACTCTCACGAAAGGGATGTGATTGGATCGTTGCTAACGATGTATCCAGTTCAACTGGAATAGTAGGTGGACAAAATAATACAGTAACAATTTTAGATAAGGACGGAGTAGAGGCGTGGGAGGAGATGTCCAAAACTGAAGTGGCATTTCGACTTGCTCAACGGATTGTAGGCACCCTGGCATGAAACCGCTAATAGAATTTGCCTGGGAGGATGGGGCAGATCAATCTTTAGGCCTACCTAAATATGCCACCTCGGGCGCTGCGGGTGCCGACTTGAGGGCTAACCTGATAGATAGGTCCGATTTAATTCTGCATGCAGGTTCACGGGTTTTAATAGGCACTGGCTTGCGCATTGCTATTGCAAAAGATTTTGAAGTTCAAATACGTCCACGCTCGGGCCTCGCACTAAAGTATGGAATTACATTGGCTAACGCGCCTGGTACAATTGACTCTGATTACAGGGGGCCTCTTGGCATAATTTTACTTAATGTTGGTTCAGATGACTTCACGGTCTCGCACGGAGATAGGATTGCTCAAATGGTCGTATCGCCGGTGTTGCAGGCAGACTTTTCTTTGGTAGATAGCCTGAGCCCTACAATTCGCGGTGACGGTGGTTTTGGTTCAACAGGCGAAAAATAATGATCTTTGTTGGAACAATTTGTGCAGTGTTATGGATAACTGGGTGGGCAATGAAGGCACCAATTAAGCAACGCCAGTTAATGATAGGTGTTGTTTTTGCTGCAGTAATTCTTGGACATATTGTCTTGCCACTGGAGCACCCAGTTCGTGTTAATACGGGTGGGTCGTGGCACATCTGGGCTTTGGTGGCTGGGTTTGGTGTAATAATTTTGATATATCGGACTGGTTTGCGGCAACTCCGTGGAAGAGTGCGTAAAACTGTTGCCAATAATGACAAGCATATGTCTGATACCGAGCTAGATCGTTACGCCCGACATATTGTGATGCCTGAAATTGGTGGATCCGGTCAGATGCGTCTCAGAAGGGCTAAAGTTTTGGTGATTGGTGCCGGTGGCCTGGGTGCGCCTGCAATGCAGTATCTGGCGGCAGCGGGAGTTGGAACGATTGGGGTGATAGACGAGGATGTGGTTGAGGCCAGTAATTTGCAGAGGCAAATTATTCATCGAGACTCTGATATTGGGTTGGCTAAAGTGGAGTCAGCGGCACAATCAATTCGCGCATTAAATCCATATGTTGCGGTAAAAACCTATCGACGAAAGATCGAGGTTGATATTGCGGAGGCATTAATTTCTGAATACGATATTGTGCTGGATGGGACAGATAATTTTAATACACGGTATATGGTCAATAGGGCGTGCGTGGTACAAAAGGTGCCACTGGTAAGTGGTGCGCTCACTCAGTGGGAAGGCCAATTGTCTGTCTTTGATCCAGACCAGTCTGGGCCTTGCTACCAATGCGTCTTCCCAGAGGTTCCCAATGCAGAGATTGCAGGAACATGTGCACAGGTTGGAGTATTTTCTGCTCTGCCAGGGGTTATAGGTAGCCTGATGGCAGGCGAGGCCCTCAAGTATCTCCTAGATGCTGGAAAGCCGTTGCGTGGAAAACTTGCAATTTATAACATTCTAGATGCAGAAACCCGAGTTATATCAACAAATGTGTCGGCTGATTGTCCGATATGCCAGTCTTAGCTGTTAAACCGAAAGGCCATTCATGATCCTACTTAATACATGGCAAACGCCCTTTGGGCTCGCACCGTTTGATAGAATTTTAGATTCTGACTTTTCTCCAGCCATGGACAAGGCACTAGAGATTGCTTTGGCTGGTATATTGGAAATTGCAGAAAGTTCGGAAATACCAACTTTTGAAAATACTATCATTGCGCAGGAGGAGGCGGAGTCTGTTCTTGAACAGGTAGCATCAGTTTTCTACACGCTCGCGGGATGTGACAGCAATGTAGTCCGAGAGGGACTGCAACGTGAATTCGCTCCTAAAATTTCAGCCTACTCATCTACTGTCTCATCAAACAAGAAACTCTTTGAACGAATTGAGTATTTATGGAGTAACCGATCTTCCTTAAACCTTTCGCCGGAGCAAGAAAGGGTCTTGATGCTCACCCATCGGAGTTTTGTCAGGGCTGGCTCGCAGCTCAAAGGCAAAGCTGCGGATAGAATGGCCCAAATAAAATCACGACTAGCGACATTAGGAACAAATTTTACTCAAAACCTCTTGGCTGATGAACGTGATTGGTTTCTAAATTTGACAGATGCTGATCTATTGGGCCTGCCTGATTTTGTTGTTGCTTCGGTACGAGCCGCAGGACAAGAAAAAGGTGCTAATGGACCTGTTGTGACCTTATCACGCTCGTTGACCGTTCCGTTTCTACAATTTTCTGAGCGCCGAGACCTTAGGGAAATTGTTTATAAGGCTTGGACATCGCGTGGTGCAAATGGAGGTGCGACAGATAATAGAAATGCCGCCACTGAAACTCTAGAGTTGCGCCATGAAAAAGCAACGCTATTGGGGTTCGATTGCTTTGCCGATTTTAAACTTACAACTGAGATGGCTAAGACACCAAGACGAGTGCGTGAGTTACTGATGGAGGTTTGGGCTCCAGCAAAGGCTTGTGCCGACATTGATGCAAAAATTTTAGAGAAAATGATGGAGAAAGATGGGATCAGAGGTCCACTAAAAGCTTGGGATTGGCGTTATTATGCAGAAAAACGGCGACTGGCAGACCATAATTTAAATGAGACCGAGTTAAAACCCTATCTAAAATTAGAGCAAATGATTGCTGCCGCTTTTGACTGTGCCTCCCGGCTGTTTGGATTGTCATTCAAAGAAGTGAAACAGCCACTTTATCACCCAGATGCACGGGTGTGGGAGGTTAGTCGTAATGGAAGACACCTAGCATTATTTATTGGTGACTATTTTGCGAGGAGCAGTAAGCGCTCTGGTGCGTGGTGCTCAGCCCTACAAAGCCAACGCAAGAAACCTGATATGCGCTCCCCAATTGTGATTAATGTTTGCAATTTTGCGAAGCCGATAGAGGGTGAAGTGCCACTACTATCATTTGACGACGCCCGTACTTTATTTCATGAATTTGGCCATGCATTACACCAGATGTTAAGTGCCGTCACTTATTCTGCAGTGTCTGGGACCTCTGTTGCACGTGATTTTGTCGAACTGCCCAGTCAACTTTATGAGCATTGGCTCGAGCAACCAGAAGTTCTTCAGAAATTTGCAATTCATGCAGAAACTGGTGAGCCCATGCCCAGAGATTTGTTAAAACGAATGTTGGGGGCAGCTAACTTTGATATGGGCTTCCAAACTGTGGAGTATATTGCTTCAGCACTAGTAGACTTGACGTTTCATGAGGGCCCTGCGCCAGTTGATATCATGGCACGACAGACTGAAATTTTATCTGAAATTAACATGCCAGACGCTATTGGGATGCGGCACGCAACCCCTCAGTTTGCTCACGTATTCGCTGGGGATGGATATTCCAGTGCCTATTACAGTTATATGTGGTCTGAGGTCATGGACGCTGATGCGTTTGCTTCTTTTGAAAGTTTAGGTGGTGCATTCGACCCAGAGCGCGCGCAGTCATTACATGACTGTATACTTTCAAAAGGTGGTAGCGAAGATGCGGAGCAATTATATTTAGCTTTCCGTGGTAGGATGCCTGATGCCAGCGCGTTATTAAAAAACCGCGGATTGGATTAAAGTGTTAATCAAAAATATCATCAGAGTTGACGCCCCATAGTGCTGTTTTTTGCACCCAACCTTTGTATCCGCCGGCTGTTACTTTGCACCATTGAATTTCGCAAGCATTAAGGCGGGCAATTACATTTTGCTGCAGTTGGGCTTTGCTTAAAGACTCAGATTTGGGTTGTTGTTTTAAATCCAAAAGTTCATCGCGAACCACAACCATACGTGATCCTGAAAGTAGTGAGTAGTGGATCCACCCACCGGCTCCTTCAAAGTCTAGTACTTTGCGCCAGTGGCCATGTTCGGCGACCACCTGGAGCGGCGTGTTGCGATGTTTTAAAATCCAATCAATCCGGTGAGACAATGAGGGTCCGCGGCGGACATTTCCCTCACTGGCCTTCAAGGATACAAAACGAGGTAGTGGGAGATTAGTTTCTGCACCACGAATGAGCGTGTCTGCCGCTGCACCATGAACAAAAAATAGCAGAGAAATAGCTAAGTAAGCAATTGCTGATATTTTTTGTTTCATAATGCTGCCTAAAATTAATTACATTTATCATTTTTGGACTGAATATACATTAATTTATTTGCCACATAAGACCGATACAGAGAAGAGGAAAAAATGTAAATTTTTATCGATATGCCTGGTAGGCTAGATTAGTGTTTTGTTTGCGCAAACCAAATACTTTATCTGTATAGTTAAAATAACTGCTTAAGTCGGTTTTTGTGAATGGGTGGTCGGCAAGCCTTCCCATTTTTAAATAAGTTGGGGCAATGTGGCCGCAATACGAAAAGGAGTCGCATGTGATGAAAACACAAGTAAAAGCTTTGGTTGTTGGAGGTGGTGCTGTTGGGACCTCTATTGCCTATCATCTTGGTAAGCGCGGCTGGGATACGATGTTGATTGAACGTGACGAACTTACCTCTGGCTCCACATGGCATGCGGCAGGGCTTCTTCCGCTGTTTAATATGTCTTATGCAACCACTCACATACACAAGTATTCTGTTGATTTTTATAAGAGTCTGGAATCTGAAACGGGGCTGAATGCTGGTTTCGCCGTCGTAGGTAATTTACGAATGGCACAGACAGATGCCAGAATGGATGAATATAAATTATACGCTTCAACAGCAGAAACCTGCGGTGTGCCCTATGAGTTCATGACACCTGAAGCAATCAAAAAAAAGTGGCCATTGATCAACACTGAAGATTTGAAAGGTGCCCTTTATCACAGTACGGATGGCTATATTAATCCTGCCGACGTTACGATGGCCATGGCCAAGGGGGCCCGTCAGTTTGGTGTTAAAATTGAGCGAAAATGGCAGGCTGATGCTTTTAGTTGGACAGGAACCCATTGGGAAGTCACCTGCACTAAAATGGCCGAAAAGGGGGGTAATCTTGTGCCGTCGGAGGAACAAGTTGTTATAACAGCGGAGCATGTGGTGACAGCTTCCGGTAACCATGCACAGCGCACAGCTAAAATGTTGAATATCAAGATACCGGCTATCCCAGTTGAGCATCAATTTATAGTAATGGAGAAGGATCCATCACTGGTTGAATACCGCGAGGCGGGTAATTTGGAACATCCTGTGATCCGTGACGCTGACGCTCAGAGTTATGTACGTGAGGAGCGGGGTGGGTGGATTTTGGGTGTCTATGAGAAAGATGCGCCAGCTCGTTTTGAGCATGGTGTGCCTGATAGCTTCCGGGCAGATCTATTCCCACTCGCACTTGAGAGAATTGAAGAGCAGTACATGGCCATGATACATAGGATTCCATCCTGTGCTGAAAGTGGTCTTAAGGGTGATTTTAACGGTCCGATTTGCTACACGCCAGATGGAAATCCACTCGTGGGACCTGCCCCTGGATTGCGTAACATGTGGTTGGCCGAAGGCTTCAGCTTTGGAATAACAGCGGCTGGAGGTACTGGCTATTACATGGCGCAAATGATGGTGGATGGCGAAGCCGAAATTGATATGGCCAGTCTGGATCCTAAACGTTACGGCAGCTGGATGACTACTGAATTTGCCATGAGAAAAAATGAAGAATGTTATGATCATGTTTATGTCCTGCACCACCCCGATGAGGAGCGGCCAGCGGCGCGTCCTTTACGTACTGCGCCAGCCTATGACCGCCAGAGGGAGAGGGGAGCGCAATTTGGATGGGTGAACGGCTGGGAGCGTCCCAATTACTTTGGACCAGTAAATGCTGAAGAAGATTTTGACCATAAATCTCGCAGCTTTCGGCGTGGTGATTGGTGGAAATACGCCGTTGAAGAAGCGAAGGCTATACGTGAAGGGGTAGGGCTGGTGGACGCCACGGCGTTTACGAAGCATATAGTGAAGGGACCGGGGGCGACCGCCTTTCTGGATTGGTTTACTTGTAATAAACTTCCCCGGATTGGTCGGATCAACCTAACCTACGCGCTCACGTCTCACGGTACGACTAGAACAGAGTATACAATAGTAAGATTATCAGAAAATGAGTTTTACCTTGTTTCTGCGGGAGCTTGGACGGCTTATGACCAAGACTACTTAAAAAAATCGATTGAAGATAAAGAATCTGAATTTGGACGAATTGAACTGCAAGATGTCACGACACAATGGGGCGTTTTTGCTATTGCGGGGCCAAAGTCTCGGGATGTGCTTTCTGAAATTATCAATGACCCAAATCCGGCGACAGCGTTATCTAACAAGCGTTTTCCCTGGCTATCTGCCAAGCAAATTGAGTTAGGAATGTGTCCAGTCAATGCTATCCGCGTTGCTTATACCGGTGAGTTAGGTTGGGAATTGCATCATCCAATGGAAATGCAGAACTATCTATTCGATTTAATTGAAAAAACTGGAAAAAAGCATGGTATGAAGTTAGTGGGAGCTCGCGCTCAGAATTGGCTTAGACAAGAGAAATCATACCGGGCTTTTGGCAATGAGCTTGGTCGAGACGCTACTCCACTGGAAGCAGACTTGCCACGATTTGTGGATTTAACCAAAAACTTTCATGGCAAGGCAGAAATGGAGGCAGCTGGCATCCGTGTTCAATGCTGCACCCTCTTAATTGACGGGCCTCTAGATGCTGACCCTTGGGGTCGTGAAGTGCTTTATCATGGGGATGACCGCGTGGGTCGTCTTACGTCTGGTGGCTATTCGGTACATTTCAAGAAATCTATTGGTATGGGCTACGTTTCTCCAAAGTTGGCTGTTGCTGGCACAAAGCTCAAGGTGAAAATTCTGGATCAATTGTGGGATTGCGTCGTTGTCGAAGATAGCCCTTATGACCCAAAAAATGAGACTATCCGTTTAGATGGCTGAAATTAACGACTTGGTGACACGAGTATTTCAGAAAAATAAAATTAAGATGGGAATCGGCTAGGACTTAAATCTGATAATATTTTTGAGTCAAAGTTTGGTTCTTTTCCGACTGCTACATCTGCGATGAATTGTGATGCAGCGGGGGCTGTAAAAAAACCATATCCACCTTGGCCTACAGCCCAAATGAAGCTGCTATCTTTTTGTGCTGGTCCCAATACTAAACTTCTGTCTGGCGCAAAGGTGCGCAAGCCTGCCCAAGATGCAACTGGTCGAGTTACGGGCGCAGTGACATAATCTTGATAACGAGCCAAAGCTTCAGCTAGGTCCAACTCATGAGCCCAGGCATCCATCGGTGGGCTCGGTGTCTCTTCTGCTAAAGATATAATCAAACCGCCAGCATCTGGCTTTGCATACCAACGCTCACCGGGTCCAAAGAGCACGGGCCACCCTTTAACGTCTAAATTAGACGGTGGTAAAAGTCTGGCAACGCTTCGCCGCATTGGAGTAAGACCAATTTCAGGAATATTGGCCATCTCTGCAACTTTATCTCCCCAGGCTCCAGCCGCATTAATTAGAATTTTGGCCATAAAGGAGCCCTGATCCGTGTCCAGCCGCCAACCGTAAGACATCTTTTTGATCGATTTTACTTCATGATTTGTCTCAATCTGGCCTCCATTGTCACGGAGTAGGCGAGCAAAATTTTGGACCATCATATCTGTATCGATGTCTTGTGCTGTCCCACTTACCGCTGCTCTAAGCACATCGTTTTGATTCAGAATTGGAACCATACCCACCGCTTCTCTCATGGAGATTTCAGTGAGGTCCATTTGTACTAGATCGGATTCATATTGAGTTTCTTCACCACGCAAGCACAACAACATAAACCCACGCGGGCTTAATACCCCGGTTAGGAGGCTATCAAAGTCCTTACGGCTAGCTTTTGCGAGTGCTATTGTAGATGGGCTGCCGTAGTTTACTTCGTAAAGAGCGGCTGACCTTCCTGAGGAATGATATGCTAGATGTTGCTCCCGCTCAAGAACAAGGCATTTCCCAAGTGAAGAAAGGCGAGCTGCGGCAGAAATGCCCGCGATGCCTCCGCCAATTACTAAAAAATCAAGCATCACTTGTTCTTACAAAATAATTAGATTTATAAAAGCAAAAAGGAGGCCGAGGGCCTCCTTTTTAGTGTTTATTATTAATCTAAGACTAGTTTGGCATTTCACTATCAATGCCTTCAACATAAAAGCCCATTCCAGCCAATGTTCCATCGTCAGCTGTTTCGCCTCTTGCGAGCCAAACAGAACCGTCTTGCTTGTTAACAGGGCCTGTAAAGGCGTGGTAAGAACCGTCTCTTAATCTTGCAAGTAGGGCCTCCGCAGATGCCTTTACATCAGCAGGAACAGCTGAGGTGATTTCGCCAATGCCAACCATGCCAGCACCTATACCATCCCAGGTATTTGTTGATGTCCATGTTCCGTCCATAACAGCTTGAGTGCGCGCGATATAGTATGGAGCCCAGTTGTCGATGATGGATGATACCCGAGGCTTAGGGACATATTCTGCCATGTCTGACGCTTGGCCAAATGTTA
>Ga0115555_1001030_pt1 | contig 19233 bp, 13 predicted proteins | sample COGITO_mtgs_1104_2_FD_87285 | JGI IMG/M metagenome (GOLD analysis project Ga0115555, IMG submission 87285) | Pelagic marine microbial communities from North Sea - COGITO_mtgs_110407 | ecosystem: Environmental > Aquatic > Marine > Epipelagic | place: Germany:Helgoland, sampling site Kabeltonne... | reverse complement strand
ACCGAGTGCGGAGAGACGACACCCCTTCCTCTTCTCTGTCAAGGAGTATTACTGACTCTGGATGATAGGAGAAGCTTTAGATGACAGTAGAACCCCCCAGAATCTGGGCTTTACGTCTCAACAGTAGCCTCAATTGGGTGTAGCAGTGGGAAATGGGTTTACAGTCCATTCACAGTAGTCTCCTCTTGCATCCACACGATTTTTTGACCTTTGTACTGTGGTTTTTCGATGATTTTATTTAACTTCCCCTTTCTTTTTCCTTTTTTTTTGGATTGAGTCCGATTGAAACGATTGAACGATTGAACGATTGAACTCTCCGAACGCACAGGAGGTAGGAGTTAGTGTAAAGTTACCCAGTTACCCAGGGTAACAATTTTTTTTTTTTGGCCCATGTCAGATTGTGAATATGATTCCGGTGGTGATTGGGATGTACCGAAGCCCAATGCTGTTAAGGCTAAGGCAGAGGCAGAGGCAAAGCAGAAGCAAAAGCAGAAGCAGGAGGCAGAAGCAAGGGCAAGAGCAGCCGAGGCGGCCAAGAACAAGGCACAGAAAAATGGCTTTGATGGAGACTTTGATGGAGGTTGGGACTGAGGTTGGCCGACTTCATAGTAATTTTTAGGTTTTAAAAGATTTTAGCAGCACATTTGAGCTTGTGGATGTTGATAGTAGTGAATGTTGATTTTGGCCAACCATCCCTCAAGAAAAAAAACACGGCTATAAATGTTACTGTCATGGACCATTCCCATCTATTGTCGAAAACCTAGATAAGTATATATACCAGATCAATCAACGAATCTCGCAAGCAGCACCACCTGCTGGTTCCTTGCCTCCTTCCATTGCCCACCTCCGGCCTCCCACGACCATCACAGCTGCGGTAGATATGCTGCTAATAATCGCTGTCTTTGCCATGAGGATGAATTCATCGGGCGTCAATCCAAGACCCTCGGAGATGAAAGAGAGTGCCTGACTATACCAAGTGAGGAGGTGGGAGAGGAAGAGGCTTTTGGTGCTGTTGACAACATTGTCATTGTCACCGTTACCAGAGTTGTCGCTGCCATTTATCTTCGAGGTTGAGTTTTCCTTCTCCTTTTCTCCCTTCCAGATTTTTTTGCAGGATTCGACTGTTTCCCCACCGATCCCATCACCCCACAAGGCCACATATGGCGTACGCCTCTCCACCTTTTCACATGCACAATCAAAACAATCCTCTGTTTCCCACCCATATTTTTTGGCACAAATATTGTTGATCATAAACGCGTCAAAGAGGATATCGCCTATCTCGGACCGAATCGATGCTGCACTTGTGGGGTGGCAAGCGGACACCGGGGTAGCAGAGATGGACTTCAGCTCAGACAGCAATTCACTGCATTCAGATGCAAGGAATTGGGTCATTTTGGATGGTTCCATACCCTGCGTCCAAGGGCACGAACGGGATAGCTCTGTGACAACAGCATCAAGGCGGCGAGACCCTCTCATCTGATGGAAGGTCTCCTGGTGGGCGGAAAGGGAATCGGCTTGTCTTTTCTTTGTGGGTGAAGGATCGAGGAGTTCAAACCCATCATTATCAGAGGTGATTGAATTTACTGACGTTTGCACAGGGGTAGAGCTGGATATCGACGTTCGAATCTTGTTCACTAAATTCATTATATGCAGGTGAACAAAAAGGGTGAGAATTCTCAAAGGAGTCCGCCCTCGTTTGGATATTCGGTCTTTATTTCGAAAATCTCTTTTTCAGGGAAGAAATCTGCGACAATAGGCTGGCTAGAACAGAAAAATATGGGCTAGTATCGATTAATGGGGTGTGAGTCCCGCGAATGAGAATTCCGAAAAAATCAAAAACTTCCCCAAAATTTTTGTTTTCCAATCCCAGTTGTGGGACCGATAACGCTAACTTTCTTTCTTATATCTCTCCTCCTGTCCCCTCTCCCTCCTCTAGTGCCACCTTTAAGCGACACTTGCAAAAACTTGAGACTTCCCCCAACTGTTACTGACCACATTGGTCTCCTCAACCTCCCTACTCAAACAACAGCCCCCCCCCCTCACTATGTCTTCTTCCCCCTCGTCCCAGCTGACATGTGAACAAGTGGAGGACCTTCGATCCATGTTCTCTATGATTTCTGTGGACTCGGCCCAGCCTGGCTCGGACCAAGTTGTGGGTGCGAAGGAGATATTCTTTATCCTCCGTGCTCAGGGACTCTCCTCAGTGACTGAATCAGAGGTGCTAGATATTGTTTCCGAGTGTGATAGTAGTGGTTTGGGAGAGGTTAATTTTGAAGAGTTTTGTAATTTCTTTGCTAAGATGTTGCCTGCCGAGCGAGAGCCTGGACAAGAAATCAGTGATGCATTTGAAGCTATTGGTGATGGGAAGAGTGTCTCTCATGACAATCTCAAGGAAGCCATAGTAAGCCTTGGCATCGGGGTGCAAGATGAGGAAGTGCGAGAGATGATTGAGGAAGCGGATATTGACCTCAGGGGTAAGATCAGTCGGGAAGATTTCAAGTTGATGATGAGCAACCGTCACAAGGACACAATAGAGACCTAACTAATGAAGGGGAGTTCGAGGGAGGAGGATTTCGCTCTTTCGTGTCGTCGCCAGTAGCCTAATTTTAAAAATAGCAAAGCTTAGCATCTCGCATCCATTAATGTCTCTTTGCCACCTCAGCCTTTGCAGACTGCTGCTTCGAGAACTCTTTCATTTCTTTCTCTAATTCCTTCGTCTCCTGCAACAGAACCCTGTTCTCCTTCTGCTTCAGAATAATGTCGTGCTCGATCTGATCGATCAAATCTTGCTTAGTCGCGATCTCCCTTTCTAGCCCTTTCACGCTGCCGTCGCCGTCTCCGTCGCCCTCATTTTCAATATTGTTGTCCTCACACTTGCTCACGGCACCCTCTCTTAAACTTTTTTCTCTCTTGATTTTTCTGACTTGCTTCATGTTTTTCCTGAGAGCATCCTGCGCCATCTTTTGCTCCAATTCGACTGTTGCAGCATCATCCCCAAAATACGCTCCTTCTCTCTTCTTCGGTTCAACATCCTCGAAAACTTCTGTCTCCAGCCGTCGTACAATCTCTCCAAAGTCTGGCCTATGTGCGCTCTTTCCGTGCCAACAGTCTTTCATTAGCATACGAATACTTTCGCATACGCCGCAATCGTCGGGAATGAGCGGCCTTATGGCGTCGTCGTGGAGCAATTTGTGCAGTTTTGCCTTTTCTATGTCGCTCCCCTTCTCACTCTTGACCCTATTGATTAGCATTTCCTCCACACTCCCTGCCTGACATAATTCGGCCAAGCAGACGCCAAAGCTGTATACGTCGACCTTCGTGTCATATCTTTCCCCGCGGAAGATCTCTGGGGCCATGAAGTACGGCTTGCCGACAACTGTCATCTCGCCATTCTCTGTTGCCACACGCGAGGCCCCAAAGTCACTGATCTTGCAAAGCTTGAGATCAGCCGTGAGGAGAACACTTTCGAGGGTCAGATTTCGGTGAATTACACCCTCGGCATAGTCCTTGCTCGTAGAGTCCAAAAATACGCAGTTGTGTAGATACTGCATACCCTTGCTAATGTCGAGGGCCCAGTTGTACTTGTGTGACTTCCACGTAAAAGCCGTCACTTTCTCCAGCATCAGGGACACGTTTCCTCCGCCACAGTGCTCGTGAATAACACAGATAAGATAATCCTTCCAAATAGCTCCAACGAGCATCACCACGTTTGTGTGCTTGAGCTCCTTCAGGAAAAGACATTCTTTCTTGAACCTTGCTAGTGTGGTCTCGAGCTCGAGCAAATTACTGCCCTGACCTAAGGGGTACTTCTTCACGTCCACTTCAGTCCCATCGTACATCGCTTTGTAGATCTCGCTGCCGTCACTGCCGTATCTTTGCACCTTCTTTCTGAATTGTAGGCCGCTGGGGTCGAGCAAAATTGTACTGAAGTCGGCGTCCTTGTCGAAGATAAGCTGCGCTTCGTCTTGCTTGCCGCTGTCATTGGCTCCTACTGATGTGTGTGTCTGCCCAAGATTTTCTTCGCTATCAAGATCGTCTTCCGACCCATCATCGCTATGCCACTTGCGCTCTCCGCCGGCCGCCTCTAGCATATTCTCAAAGTCGATAGCCCTCTCCATGCTCGCGATAAAGTTTCCGAACAAGTCTTTCTCCTCCGTTCCGCCAGCACCATAGATCACGGTATTCCTTTTCGGGAATACGGTGCCCTTGTTGCTCTCTATGGCGTCGTAGAAAACCCTGAACTTAGGAATGAGACGGTGCTTGTAGACATCAGAGTACCACCCTAGAATTGGCTTGACTAATTTCTCCTTGTCGCAAACTTCCCCCGGCTTGTGCTTGTTCTCGCAGCATGTAAAGTCACTTGAAAAGACCCTCGTGATTTTTTCGATGTCGAAGTCGTCCCTCTTGCTCTTGGTGACGGCGCCGTCTTCGGCTGATGCGACAAATACGTTCTCAAATCCCTTTCGCGCGACGTGGCAGATAAGCTCCGCTTTGCACCATCCTCTGTTGAAAAAATCGCCGTTGCCGTGAGTCACGCAAACAAAACTGTGGAGGGAAGAGCTTAACGCATACAGATTGTCAACATTTTTGTCCTGATCAGCCTTGTTTACCTGGGAAATACAGCTATAATCGAGGAAGATATAGGTCGTGCCTAAGGAAGACAGATGTCTTGTCGTCGCTTTGCTCTCCCCCTCGACTTCCTCGGAGTCAGGAACGGACAATTCGCTCAATCTGATGGATTGGCTGAGCTCCTGTGCTGCCTTCTGCATAATTTTGAGCTTGCTGTTGCTTGCGTCGTCCACTTCGCCGTTCAGCCAGTTGTGAGAGAAGTAGATTGTAAAGTTCTTCCGAAGAAAATTCTGCAGTTCGCTCATATCGTGGAAGGTTTGGCAGCACTTCTTGTCCGGTGGGTTGGTCGTGAGTTCGTCAAGCGAGTAGTGTTTGTCGAACTTGTTGAAGGCAGAAGCCCGGATTAAAGTCACAGGGTGACTGAGTTTCCGATTTTTGGTGCGTACGGTCTCGATGAATTCCATCTCGGCGCGCCCCTTCTCGTCTTCCTTCTCCTGAATGGCCTTCTGTTTTTCGTCTTTAACAAGGCAAACTTCTGTCTTGACTTTGTTTTGAAGAAAATTCAGGATTTTACGGAATGTTGGTCTGGTACTTGGGTCCCTCGACCAGCACCTTGAGATGAGTCTGACAATTGTTTCGTACTCGCAATGGATTTTCGGTCTAGAATCGGTCTTTGCAATGATGTGCATTGTGCCCTGGAGTTCCATCATGCTGGGTTCATCATCGTCGACGTCCCCGTTTACATTTTCTTCTCGTGTATCTCCTTCCTCTCCGCTTGTCGCATCACGCAAGGTACCACCTTCCCCTTGGCCATCCGAAGCCTTCATGGTTTTGTTTGCGAGGTCATTGAAGGCGTTGAAGGCACTACCTTTCTCGCATGTGACTGCAAATAGAAGAATGCCGAAGCTGTACACATCCGCGGCGTCGTTGTACTGCTCCCCTCGCACTACTTCAGGGGCCATATAGATGGGCGTACCCGTGACTGTCATCTCATCGGCGCTAGTTACGAGAGCTTTTGAGGATCCAAAATCTGACACCTTGGCGCTGAAACCGGACGTGAGCAGAACGTTGGATGGTTTCAGATCCCTGTGCAGCACGCACTCAACTTGATCGTGCGTATTTTCGTCGTGAATGGACGTTGTGTGTAGATAATTCATTCCCATGGCAACTTCTGTGACTATTCGCAGGAGAGGATCGAACCATGTTAAGGGCTTAGAGATAGTTGGGTTCCTCATGACGCCAGCTAGACTCCCCTTTTCGGCAAACTCTAGTACAATTCCAACAATCTTCTCATTCCACAATGCGCCTAGCAATGCAATAATATTCGGGTGGCGGAGTTGACTCATTAGTAAGACCTCCTTGCGGAATTCTCGAAGCGTTTCCTCCTCGATCTTGGCCAACTGTTTTATAGCAACCATGACGTTGTTCCACTTGGCCAAATGCACGTCTCCGAGGGCTCCCCGACCAATATTATTAGACACTATCACCAAGTCCTCCGGTTCGATTTTGAGCTTGCTGAGAGTTACGGCAGAAATACTCTTGCGACGAGGTCCTGGTTGCTTGGCTTCTTTCCGCTGTGTCCCAAAGTTGGGGGTAAAGGCGGCGTTTTTTTGCTTTTTGATATCATCTTGCATGATCTTTTTTACCAGATCCATTTCGCTTTTACTGAGCTCCTTCATCTTGAGTATAGTTTTTAGCTTATCCAATTCCCTCTTCTCCCTGGCATGTCTGGTCCAACTTGTCCTGAGGCAGAAGAGCACTACACATATAATTGTAGCAACGATGGCAACTAATACTTCCGTCATGTTCTCCACGGAGCCAAAGGTAGAGGAAGACGCCATCTCCCCTCTGAGTTGCACAACGTCAAGGCTGACGTCCTGTGTCTCCGTCATGTTCCCAGCGTAAGAACAGATCTCTTCGTAAAGAGGGAAAGCTGCTTTACTGCAGCTGCAGGGGTCCTTGCTATCGCAAAATGCGAAATTGGGAACCGTTTTGAAGGTGTTGAGGGCAAAGAAGGCGCAGAAGCATAACGTATTTCCCCAGCTTAATATAACGATAGGGTGGTCAATTTCGCGGATGATCTCAAGAACATCGATTTTTGACTTGAGCTCAACGAAAGTGCAGATTGCGTCTACAGACAACTCGTTCAACAGCTCTAGTAGCATCTGTAAAACCAGCACACCGCTGTTGATGGGTTCGAAAGCGTTAGTGTAGCCTAAGTTGAACACCGCACGATGATCTGCGTAGATAATGTACATTATGGTGGAGAGAATGATGCAGGAAGTTTCGGCAATCATGCTGTGGAAAACAGCGCATGCCCAAGTCTTTCTCATCTGCTTGAGCTCTTTTTCGGACGGTTTTTTTCGTTTGAGATAATTCACCCTATACCACAGATCGCGCTGTTCGATCGTCACGCGGGTGAATGTCTCCTCGATTCCGGTAACGATGATGGCAAAGGTGGTGGCCTGGAAAGACCCTAAGTTGCACAGCATGATTCGACGGACTAATATCATATAGGTCTCCATCAGAAATGTTGAAATGTAGTCCCGCGCTGGTTCTGCCGGCTTGCCCTTATTCCCGTTTCCGCTGTTGGCCCTGATAGCAATTAGAATCACCTCCATCATTATTGGATGGACAAAGAGAACGATAAAACACCGTCCGATGTAATCGCTGCTTAAAAAAAGCGTGATAGCGGTGAACGGGTAAAAGAGTAGCACGACGACACAACATGTAAACGTCCAGTACCTCAAGAGCCCGGCCATTAAGCCCTTCTTTTTGTTCATTTCAACCAGCTGAGATTTGGAGTAATGCTTGGGGTTATCGTCCTCTGTGTCCTGACCATCATTCGTGATTTTTTCGCCGTCTATGACGCCGTACTCGTCCACGTCCACGTCGACGTTCTCTCCTTCTCCGTCCGTGGCATCATTTGTTTCCTCTGAGGCAACATTTTTGGCCTCCTCAATTACTGAGATCTTCCTCCCTGCTTCCAAGATTAAGTCAATGCTCGCCCTCCTTGCTACAGTAGTAACGGAACCCCTCTTCCCACTGACATCGAATACATCGATGGAGGTAATGGTGGCGTTATACTCAGCTGCCTCCAGCGCAAAACTATCCTTTGACTTGTTCATCGCGTCAAGCACAAAATAGGTTATCATGAACAATACCATGTAGAATAGCTCGGTCGCGTAAAAAGAGAAGGAGCCATCAAAGTAATCAAAAAGCGCAACAATACACTGCTGCAGCGAGATAGCCAAAATTATATACACAGCGTGAAAGTATAATCGGCCATGTGGAAACTCGCAGAAGTGCCCTATTGAGTCGCGGTAGCCCAGACGTTTACGGAACTTGCCTCTGATGAACTCTCCACCTTTGTATTCGAAAGCATAATAGTGAAGCTGAAAACCAAACAAGAAACCAAAAGCAATTCCGATCCAGATAGAGCAGAATCGGGACTCGATTACCCTGGGGATATTGTCCTCTCCAAACTCGAGAAATGTGAGCAGGCTATGGAATGATAGGTAGATGGTGCAGATGAGGCACAAACAAAGAGAAAGCCCAACGTTGTACAGCGTTATGTGGAGTAGCTTTACCCCGTCGGAGAGTTGGGGTGCTTCTCCTTTGAGAGACTCGACAGCGCGTTTCCTTGTTTCCGGCATTTTCACTAATTCCTTTGAGGAGCTTGATGAGGTTCACACACACCAAGATGACTTTACAAGTTCTGAGTTAACCCTTTGCGATGTCTTTTCTGTCCATTAGAGAAATAGTTGTGATGGATGGCGAGGAGTTGGGACTGTGAGAGTGAACTGTGAGAGTGAGATTTGCAAATAATAGGAACCAGTTTGTAGGATTATAACTGACTGCAACGACACAGGATAGAGGTCAGGAAGAGAAATTGAGGCTGGATCCTATCATCACTTCCAAAAAAAATTGCGGGAACGTACTTTACTCATCTCATCTAAAGGCACCTGCTATTTTTGTAACGACCACCCTCCCCTCCTCCTCCCCTTATTTGTTGTCCCTTCCTCCAACAACAGCAACATCAATAAACTAAACAATCATGGCTCACCACATTTATCTAGACAAGCTTTCAACATCTCCACACCGCCCGCGTCCACTGAACACTAATTCCGGCTCGGAGGTGTGGAGGAAGACGCTTGTTCAGACTGTGCCCGTTCCTGACTTGTCTCACACAGGAATCAAAACACCATTTACTTCTGCTGGTGTCGGGGGTGACCATGTCGACATGCTGCGGCCAGATGGTAGTGTATCGATGACACTTCGGAAAAATATTGCTACAGAGTTCAAAAACCTTCCTAAGAAGGTTGGTGGTGGTGTTGAGGAGGGGGTTGAGGATGTTTTGGACATGAGCTATCGGGACAAGGAGAAACGCCGTAGACGGGCGGAAGCGTTATCAAAAATGAAGAGTCCGATGAAAAATACGTCTAAGACGAAGGGTTACTCCGCATCGAGCAATTTGGATGCATTCCAGCTCAGTGACGTTCAATCAAGCAGCATCCGTAGGATTGAGCAAAAACAGTTGTTTACTGAGACAGGATTCATTGACGGTGATGCTGCCACCAACCCCGCTGCTTCGACAGGAGATGTTACAAAGGGGTACCCTAAGAAGCCATTTAGTGCAGATAGCCTCTTTAATGCGCTCTTGGACACACAAGTTGGCGATGGGGCCGAGAAGTGGAACATGGACCAATATGCCAAAGTAGAGATATGACGGTTGGTGGATGCTGGTGGCCATGACGAAGACGACATTGACGAAGATGGTTGGGCTGTAGGGCGAAAAGAATAGGAAAAGTGCCTAAGTCTTGACCTACTGAGGAAAATGCTTTTTCGGTTTGTTAGAATTTCTTGTTGCAATAGCTGTTTAAGTTGATGATGATTTGATGATTTTATGAGATGATTCTGCTGTCAAAACTACCTGGCTCACTTATTCCACTTAGTAACTGGCTACTCGCATTAACACTCGAAAGAACCGTCGATAGAATCGAACGAATGATTCATTATCTCCCTTTTACCCCTGAATTGCCTTAAGACCCCCTCGCAAATTTTGAACTCACTTATAGATCTTCGCAACAAAGACTCAAGGATCATCCCCCCGCCTCCCTCGCCTGCTCCCTTCATCGAGGCGATTATACCTTCAAAATTCAGCTTAATCAACTCGTCTTCTGAAGCTTTGAAAATTGTCAAACAAACGCTGTATACGATGGTCCACTTCTCTACCAAAAATACATCAAAAAGGAGCTGCCAAACCTCCGTACTCAAATTCCCACTCGAAAATAATGTGCAAAACCAACTCGTAGCACCCAGCATCTCTAATCGCACCCCTTCTCGCTTAAAATGAGTGACTAGGTCGGGAACATGAATCTCCATCAACTCATTTAGCATGCTGAAGTGACCCCCAAGACGGCAGTTTCGCCAAATTCGTTTGAACCCGTAAACCTCAATCAAGCCAACCAAGAGAAAGAAAGCCTGCTCCTCCTTGGAAACTGAGAGCAAAGCACTGGCGACGATATTCATTCCCTGACAATATCCGACGCGAGGGTTATGGATAGCAACAGCCCAAAGGACTCTCCTCACGGCTGCGGAATCTTTACTTTCTGTCTCAGATGTCTTCTCATCATTGAGCCTGTCCACAATATTTTTGACTTCCTGCAAGTTGTCATTGTCATGACCGCTTGAAGAAGAAGAAGTAAACAACTCGTCCCAATCGTCGTCTTCGTCCTCCTCGTTGCTATCGCTATCATCGACGTTCAAATCATCGTTCATTGTGGCAATTTGAAGTGTTTGCCTCCCTCCCCTTAGTTTGTCAACGGTATATGTGCGCTTGACATCCTCCTCTATTTCACTCCAGGTATTTAGATTAAGTCGATTTCTGTTCGAAGAGCGCCTCTTTTGCTGCCTGCGGCTTTCACAAGCTGCCGCTTGTGAAGTAGATTTCAGATTCCCACACTGCAAATCCTGAAAGTGAAGTGCGCACTCTTTAACAGCACAGATATAAATTGTAGCTAACGTTTTGGCGTCGACCTCGCACAGCAATCCAAAACGAGACTTGACCTTTCTCCTACTATGAGTTTTTCGCATCGTGGACATCCAGAAATCAACGCGTTGGTTGTCTGACAGAACTCCACCACGCCTAACGCACTCTTTCCACCTGACCTCATCCTCCGAGTCAAGCAAATCATTGAATGATTTGCATGTCCGCGAGCAATTAACCAAGTCACGGAAATTCAAAAAACGATGGCTTGATCTGAGGACACTACTAGTGCATGCAAAGGATTCGATTCTTTCAACTTGAAAGTCTGACGTCGACGTTTTTTCATCATAATCAGAAGAGAGGTCACTTGCAACTGAACAAGTGCTGTCCGAAAATCGCTGGCGCATCATTTGAAAATCGCTGTCTCTGTCATTATCAACTTCTTGCTGCATTTCCTGCACTCTGACTGGTGTTTTATTGCCAACAGTAAGAGCCTTCACAATCTCTTCTTCATTTTTGTCTGCTGATGAGGTCCTTTCTAGTGGGGAAGTCACGTCTTTTTTCTTCTTTACAATTGATGAGAGTAGAGACTCCACCTTGTTGCTGAAAGCGGTTATCTCCCTCTCAATCATCTTCATTGGAGTTGATGGAGTTGATGAAGAATTTTGAATTGGGTCAATGTGAGCAGCTCCGTAGGGTGTATTTTGTTCAGTGAGACTGGTAGGGGTGGTATTTGCTTGATTCACAGGTTGCCTGCGAAGAAAAAAGTCCATTATGACGCATTCAACTCCGCGAAGGAGTTTCAATGAATTGTGATGTGTGCCGAAAAACACGCGGGAGAGAGAATCTCGAGGAATTTGAATTAGATTGATGTTTGATACTTTGAAGAAATTCGTGACTGCATCGATAACCTTGCTACAACTTTGCGGGGTTTTATTTCAAAAATTAGATGTAGAAAATGTGTGGAGCAACCACACCGGGTGATGCATATGCATAAAATCGAGAAGAGAGACTAACAAATAGGAAATAATCAAAGAGAACGAATAGTGTTGTGTTTGTTTGCCTTAATTCGGGTGCGGGTGATAGGAAATACTCAAAGAGAACGAATAGTGTTGTGTTTGTTTGCCTTAATTCGGGTGCGGGTGATAGGAAATACTCAAAGAGAACGAATAGTGCTGTGTTTGTTTGCCTTAATTCGGGTGCGGGTGATGGTGCCCTGGAGCTGGAAATACCCAACCTTAAGTAGTACTCTGTTTCTCCATCCCCACCATTACAGCCGTCTCCACAGCTACACCCAAAACGACTTTACCCACAATAAATCCTGTTACTCTCCCCATTGCCCCGACTTCGATGACACCGCCACAAGCGGGACACAAAAATAGCCTGTCCCCTTCCTCTGGAGCATGTAAAATAGTTTTGACACTGTTCTTGATGCAATGAGGGCAGATCAACGTCGTTCGATTGTAACGCTTCTTTAGCTGAGTCACAGCGTCATTGCATTTCAATGCAACCTCGGATATAACAGAGGAGAGCCTCACCTGCATATCGTCATCTTTCTCTCCCTGAGACCTTACTGCCGCCTCACTGGCAGCCTCCCTAGCAGTAGCTTCCCTTGCAGCCACCCTCTTTTCGTTTGTTTCATCAGTGTCAGCGACTGTCGGCAAATTCGCCAAGGCTGCAAACTTGTCTACGATAGTTTCGACAATGGACCCAGAAGAAGATCGGCGGATATGTTTGGGCTGTTCATCTTCGTCTGAATGAACCCCCTCCAATTTTGTCTGCTCTCGAAAAATAAATGTTTCGTCGTTCCTCTCCTGCGCGTCGTTCCTCTCCTGCGTGGGTGTTTGTGTCATTTTGGTCGAAGTTTGAGTAGTGTGTGAGAGTAGGGTAGGGGAGAGAGTCCTCGGATCTTTCAAGAAATCTGTCAAATAAAATAATACTGGAAATTCTGACTGAGCACAAATCTCAAGTTCTTTTTGGGAAATTACCACACAAGTTCAACATTTTGAGTTTTGAAAGTGCGCCAATGCTATCCTTTTTTTCCTTTCCTTTTGAGAGATGAGCTGGGCTGGTGTGAAGAAAAATTCAAGATAAATCACGTCTTTATTTGTCTTTACTACAATCTCTGAAGAGCCAATCTGCAAGCCAGTTCCCGAGGATTTTGTCTGGGTCCGATTTCTCCCTATGTTTCTGGAACTCATGGACAGGGTATCTTTCTCTCAGCTTGTGCTTAAGCCTCTGTCTTTCGGCCTCGTCTCTTGGCAGTAAGATCTTTGACCAGTGAGGCGCCCCAAATTTGGGGAGAATGTCGTAAACCATTGGGGTGTAGATGTCGGCAAAGTAGCGTGAAATTTCGTTCCTGAGTCTGTTTCCCCTAGGCTGATATTTTCCCCTGTCTCCTCCGACACTTGTATTACTTCCATTCTCGTTCAAGCCCTCCTCAACCTCTACCTCCTCCTCCAGAGGCAAGTACATGATGACTCCAACCCAACAAAAGAGTTCCCTCCCTTTCTTCCCAAAGGGCACCTTTTCTCCATCTTGGCCGTGCACAACACTGGCAGGTGAGAAGAGCTGACGAGAACCCCGGGTCCACCGCTGTTCGATTGGTCCGGGGGCGGGAATGGGCCGTCTGTCGATCTCGTCAAGCAGCTTAATGAGAAAATCGACATCAGTTCGGGTCTCTCCGTCCTCCACGACCACGGGGAAGCAGACTTCCAGGACCTCCTGACTACCACCGCAATCGAACTGTAGAACTTCCTCGTTCCAGCCGACCCGAGATGTGCCGCGCGAACCATTGGTAATTCCCTGCCAGTAATTACCTTCGGCTGTGTTCACAGATTTGATGTGGGCAGGGGAGAGAGGATGAGCAAGGGGAGAGGTGAGTGCGAGTTGGCGTAGGTCAGCGAAGGAAAGCTACAGAGAAGAGAGGGGGTCAGTAAGAGTCAGAGTAAGAGTCGAGTAGAGAAGAGCAGAGTAAGAGTCAGAAAGAGTCAGTCAGTCAGAGTGAAGGCATGATAAGATAAGTGAAGAGTCAGTTGAATGACCCGCACATAATTTGCACAAATTGCAATAAAAAATCTCACCGATTCATCAACCTCAGTATTTGGGTTAAGTTCCCTAGCAAGTTTGAGAAGGTCTTTTTTGGCCTCAGTCTCGTCTCCACTAGTGCTGCTACACTCCGTGTCGACTGTGACCTCGTTTCCAACCACTACAATCACCTTGTCTTCCCCGGGAATCCACATGAAACGAACGTGATCATTTTTTCCCACAATGTCGTCGTTAAGTAAGCTCACAGCTTCTGAACGGGTGAGGGTGTAGGTCTTCTCGTGGATTTTGTAGCGCGGCCGGAGTGCAAGAGTCAGAGAAGTTAGGATCGATAAGGAACCCATATTCAGGACACTCTTGTCAAAGTCTGGTGAACTTGGATTCAATTTGGTGGCTGTTTTGTCCGATTTTGCAGAGGAAGGATTAAGAACCTCACACTGAGAATATAAGATTGGATTGGGATAGTTAGGTAAATGTTGACGAGTCCGAGTCCATGCACGAGTCCATGCACGCACGAGTCCATGCTCAAGATACCCAAACCTCACCTCTTCTACGAAAGTGTCCCCCGTACCCACCCCACCCCCGCTCCCATGGGCCCCAACCCCGACAAAACCGCCAAGGCTCTGCTGATCAATGCTGGCCAAATTCTTCATCGTCAATCCAAATGGCTTCACCGCGTCGAGAAGATCGGACACAGATATGTTCGGAGGGGCGGTGCAGAGCGTTTCACGCGGGTTGTTCGGGTTGATGGTGAGCAGAAGGGAGCCGTTGTCGAGGGGAATGCTGAGTCCTTCACCTTCGGGTTGTGGAAAGGTCATTTCGCGGAGGGTGATGACTTTGTCAAAGGGATTCAAAGCTGTGTTTGCATCCTCATCACAGGTATTGGATCCCCCAAAAGGAGCCACCCGTGGGGACGAAGCCGGAGATTCTGCAGACTCTGATTGAGATGCCGAGGAGTGGGAATCAATGAAACCAACTCCGTTCGGGGAAAGCATATTCCCGACAACTCGGCACGTCATTCCTTTCTTCTCAATACCAGTCGCCTTCAATGCTCTCGATGTTTTGCTACAATCTTCGAGCATAGAGCGAAGAGAAAGGAGGGTAGTAGGGGAGAGGATTGAGGACGTGGGGAGACGAAGGTGAGATGTGCCAGACCAATTTGACAGGGTGGTTTTTTCGTCCAGGCGGCTGGGTGAGTCATCGCAGTGAACGTTACGGATAGGCAAGAGGTGACTCAGAGCAACACGAGCCTGACGCATCATTCGCAGAAGACAAAGAGTAGAGGAATCCAAGGTATTTTGAGGTATTTAGAGGATGATGACGTCAAGAAAATGTAGGAAAGTCAAAATTGTACTGGCTTTTCTAGACTGTTCCTTCTCCCTCTCTTCTGGAAGTTACCAAGAGAAACGAACAAACAAAGAAAACAAGAACCAAAATAATTTCATTTGTCGTCGTCGTCGTCGTCGTAATCAATACATTTTTTTTTTGGTCAAAATCGCCCCCTCGCACTTTATTGCTGCAATATTATCGCATCCAGGCTATATTCTAATTATCTCAAGAGCGTCGAAGAATTTTCACGAGGAAATACACTAAATTTAAGCTTCACCGCAGTCCGACTCGCATTCTCTCTTCTCCCTCTCCATCCCTCGCATGGCTGCTGTTGACGATTCCAAAACGCAGAAGGCATCTGTTGATGATTCCGAGCGACCTGAATCGCTCTTAGATCGTGCCTCTTGGTTCTCGAATTGGGTTTACACCTGGCCCTTTGAAACTCTGAAGCTTGGCCTGACAAAGACTCTGACTCCGAATGATCTCCCAAAGCTCTCGCACCAAGACAAATCGGTAAGCCTGACAAACCATTTCGAGGGTAAGTGGAGAGACGAGTTAAAGCAGAAGGCGAAACCTAGCTTTCGTCGTGTCCTTTTGAAGGATTATTGGGATTTTAGTCTTTTCCTTCAACCTCTCCTCATAACGGAGGAAGCATGTCTCATAGCACAATCGATTCTTCTCGGGTCCCTGATCACCTCTTTCTCGGAATTCAATGATGCTCAAAAAAATAATCTACCCACTGACGCGAAGAAGGGTTTCGTTATTGCGGGAGGTATGATACTGTGTGCGTTGGGAGCTCTGCTTGCCCATCACAAGTATTTCTTCCTCACTTGGCGAAAGGGGATGCAGCTCAAGACTGGCTCCATCGGACTTATATTCCGCAAGGTACTGAGACTAAATTTTGGTGTGACCAGCGAAGCGAATGGAGGTGGCAAGGTGATCAATTTGGCAACGAATGATGTTGAGCGGTATATGCTTGCCTCCATATTTTTGCCTTACTTGTTTTACTCTCCTTTGGAGGCCATCGTTGTGCTATTCATTGGTATGAAATACGTCGGAAGATCGTTCGCCGTTGGGTGGGTAATTCTGATGATGGCAGTGCCATTACAGTGGTGGCTAAGCAAGAGGTTCGCTCAGGTTCGCAGCACTGTTGCACAGATCACAGACAAGCGCGTGCAACTGGTAGGGCAGGCTGTTGAAGGGTGCCGTGTGATGAAAATGAGCGGGTGGGAGAACAAATTCTCTCGCAAAATAGATGAGATCAGATCCCTTGAGGTCCTGCAAATTCAGAAATCTAACCGGCTCAGGTCGGCTAACGAGGCGATCTTCTTTGTGGTGAATGTGACGATCGTGCTGGTTACGTTCACTGCCCACGTCGAGATCTTCGACGAGCCGATAACCCCCACCATCGTCTTCACGTGTCTCACGCTGATCAACATTTTGCAGTTCAGGATGACTAAGTTCTTCAGCCTCGGCATCATGGGCGCGAGCGAGGTTCTCGTATCCATCTCTCGTATCCAGGCCTTTTTAGAGTACGAAGATTTTGTTGACACCACGAAGACGATGGCCGTCGAGGGTGAAGAGGGTGCGGACGGGGGTGACGCTGTGAGGTTTGTCGATTATACGGCTGCATGGAGCGCGTCTGACAAAGCCGTAATCGCCCTTAACAAGGTAAATGTCGTATTCGAGCGTAATCAGCTCCACTGCATTATAGGTCCTGTAGGGTCGGGAAAGTCAGCTTTTCTCTATTCTATCTTGAGCGAGCTTTGTGTTGTTGAGGGGAGAGTCGACATAGGTTTGGGGAGTGAGATTGGTTACGCTAGTCAAAAGCCATTTATAACATCCGGCACGTTGAGAGAGAATATTACCCTTGGCAAGGAAATAGCTGACAAGGAGTTTTACGACCGTGTAATCAAATCAGTTGGTTTGAACATCGACGTGGAGACGTTAAAGAATGGAGACCAGACGATCATTGGGGACCGTGGTGTAAACTTATCTGGTGGGCAGCGGGCACGCATCGGACTGGCAAGGATGTTGTACAGCCGGCCAAACGTGATCTTGCTGGACGATGTTTTATCTGCCGTGGATGTCAAGGTTGGAAAGATAATTTTCTATGATGCTATTGTTGGCATCGCACTGAAAGAGCTGAAGGCTACGATCCTTCTCGTTACGCACCAACATAACTTCTGCTCTGACCCCGTCGTGAAGAGCAACACGTTACTAGTCGAAGGGAAAATCGTGTGGAAGGGAAGTTACGATGAGTGTGCGGAGAAGTCGGAGGGAAAGATTAATGCCAAGCTCAGCGACAGTGAAAGCGATGTGGAAACTTCTGGAGCGGCCAGAACTCGTACACGCACACGTACTCGCAGTCGAAACAGAAGTGTAGGTAGTGGTGGTGAGCTTGATGCTGAATCAATTGATGTCGAGTTTGATGAAAACGATGATGTCAACGAGGAGGCATCATTGACGACTACCAAGAAAAATAGTTGTGACGATGATAATGAGAATAGCTCGTCTGATGCCAAGGCGCACAAAGAAGACCAAGAGAGCGGAGTGGTGAAGTTATCAACTCTGAAGGCGTACATGTCTAGCATGGGGCCTTGGTGGGCAACTGCCACGGTTGGAGTTGAGATGCTCGCCGGACAGGTCTTTATCGTTTTGAGTGTTTACCACCTAGGAGAGTGGGCTGACATGCCGTTTGAAGAGCAAAAAGAGCGCTCCAACATACTCAAGGTTTGGGTCTATGTTATTATCAGTATCGTGCTGAGTTTTCTCCGCACGTACACTACGTTCTACTACTTCATCAAGAGCGCCCAGAACCTGCATAATTCCATGACCCGGACCGTGCTTAGGGCGAAAGTGTCTTTTTTTGACACCAATCCCGTGGGTCGAATCCTGAATCGCTTTTCCGCGGACGTGGGGATCACGGACGACCAACTTCCTTCGACACTGTACGACTTCATCATGTGCGGTCTTATGTGCCTTGCTGCCATCACTACGGCTAGTATCGTCCTCCCCTCGACGCTCATCTGCATCCCTTTTTTGTTCTTCTACTTCAGAAGCCTTCGAAAAACGTATTTGAAATCATCACGCGAGATCAAGAGGATCGAGAGCGTCACCCGCAGCCCAATCTTCATTATGCTCCGGGAGGCCCTGAACGGTCTCCCGACCATCCGCAGCCTCTCCGGCGCCTCCTCGGTATTCTTAGAAAAATTTTCCCGCCTCCAGGACGAGAACACCTCAGCGATGTTCGCTTTCATCGCCTCCGCGCGCTGGCTCGGCATCCGCCTCGACTTCATCAGCTTCGTGGTGCTCTGCTTCGCGACCGTCGCGGCCGTCGTGTTTCACCAGCACGTCGACGCCGTCACGATCGACCCCGCCACCCTCGGACTCGCCCTCAGCTACCTTTTGCAGCTCGCGGGGCTGTTCCAGTGGGCCGTGAGACAGTCCGCGGAGACGGAGAATTTCTTCGTCTCCGTCGAGAGGATCGTTCAGTACACGAATTTGCCCCTCGAGGACGAGCTAAAGAAAGCGCTTGACGATGCCGACGAGCTCTTGAACTGGCCCAAGGGAGGTATCGAATTCAAGGACGTCTCGGCCCGTTATAGAACCGGCCTGGAACAGTCCTTGAAGGGCGTGAACCTTTCCATAAAGCCCGGCGAGAGGGTGGGCATCGTGGGAAGGACCGGGAGCGGAAAGTCGACGCTTCTACAGTGCCTGTTCAGAATTCTCGACGAAGTAGACGGTTCGATCTCAATCGACGGCGTCGACACCCGCGACCTCGGCCTCCACCGGCTCCGCGGCAGCATCGGCGTGATTCCCCAAGAGCCGACGCTCTTCAACTCGACTCTTCGGGACAATCTCGACCCGTTCTCGCACTACTCAGACTCGGAGATACACTCGGCGTTGGAGTGCGTGCAGATGTCGGAGGCCGCCTCGGCCGTGGGACTCTCGCACATGCTCACCTCCGGGGGGGGTAACTTCTCGGTGGGGCAGAGGCAACTGCTCTGCCTCGCGCGGGCGATCCTCCGCCGGTGCAGGGTGCTGGTCCTCGACGAGCCGACGGCGAACGTCGACGAGGTCACCGACGGGAGGCTGCAGAAGGCCGTCAAGGAGGTCTTCGGATCGAGCACGATTATCGCCGTGGCGCACAGGCTCGAGACGATCATCGACTACGACAGGATCGTCGTCATGGCAGAGGGGAGAGTCGTGGAGACGGGGACAGCGAAGGAACTGCTCGGGAGGAAGGGGGGGGCATTCGAGGGGATGGTGAGGGAGGTGGGGGGGGAGGGGGAGAAATT
>Ga0115555_1001015_pt1 | contig 19399 bp, 11 predicted proteins | sample COGITO_mtgs_1104_2_FD_87285 | JGI IMG/M metagenome (GOLD analysis project Ga0115555, IMG submission 87285) | Pelagic marine microbial communities from North Sea - COGITO_mtgs_110407 | ecosystem: Environmental > Aquatic > Marine > Epipelagic | place: Germany:Helgoland, sampling site Kabeltonne... | reverse complement strand
TTGAACAGCGACTCTGACTCTGACTCTGACTCTGACTCTGACTCTGACTCTGACTCTGACTCTGACTCTGACTCCGTCACGTCTCCCTTTCTTCTCTCCTCCTTTGCTTCCGCTGGGGGGGGGGGCATTTCACGATCGTAGGCGATGATACCCCCTGCAAGTCGATTCACATTCGTGAAGTTGAGCTCCTGGGTTAAATAAGCCCCCACCTTGACGCATCGAATCCCTCCTGTGCAGTAGGTCATAATTGGCTTTGACTTGTCAACATCCTTAAGCCTTTCGCTCAAAACATCGAAAGATTCGCGGAAATTCTCAGTGTTCAGGGGCTCTGCCCCGACGAATCTCCCAACTCCGGTTTCGTATTTATTCCTGCAGTCCAACACAAGCGGCTTGTCTTCCTCTCGGACACTTCGGTCCGAGAGGAGGGCCAATTTTCTGTGCCATTCTCTGGGCGGCAGGTCGTTCCCTGCCCTGCTCCAGTCCAGGGGCTTACAGAGGTCCTCCGCGACGATCTTGTCTCGTACGCGGACCGTCAGGCTCTTGAAGGGGGGGGGGATTTTTACCCCCGTTATTTCGTCAACACCTGGCTCAAAAAACATCTCAATCGGAATTGGGATTGGATCCAGGTTCAGGCCATTTTCTATAAATTCGCCCAGAGCCTCGATGCTATCACAGCATTCCTGAAAATTGCTCAACACATTCGTTGGTACCGCCATTTGAGCGTTTACGCCCTCTGAAGCGACGTAGATACGCCCAAGGGCTCGAAAAGGGGCGAATTTCTTATTCAAAAGGAGCGCAAAACTCTCCAAATTCTCTCTTCCTATCTCAGGCTGGGGAAAGGAGTAAAAGGACAGCATAGTCATAGTTGTCGTCTCCCTGGGATCGTCCATATTTTCCAGGTAGGCGGGTGGCGGCGGGGGGAGGGGGGCATCTGGGTTCTTGGAGAGGTGGAGAGTAAAGGCCGGGCGCGGGAGCGCATTTTCTTCAGATTCATCAAACATTTCTTGCGACAGCTTTAGGATCATGTCTACATCCGCGCTCGAGGAGATCGGATACCGCAAAATCTCTTCGTCTGAGTCGTCGGAAGAACCCAATTGCACTGGGAGGGATGCCTCGAGCAAATAGGTGTCTTTGAGAAGGCGGCGATAAAAGGAGTGCAGCTCCATTTTTAGTGCCTTGAGACTGTCTTCACCAATGCTCGAGGCCGCGTCGAGGAACACGCGCCCCCCCTTCTCTCGCTTCGTCAACTTCATTTCCCGCCTGAGCTCGTCATCGCAGAGGAGCCGAATGCTGTGAACTTTGAAATTGTCACGCAGCTGCAAATTGCGAGACTTCCTGAATTCCTTGTGAAGTCGCTGGTTCTCCTTCTTGCTATTGGCATCAAAAAGCGACGAAAACAACAGACCCGAACCCGAAGGAGAGGAGGAGAGTGACTGTGGGACGAATCGTCTGCTCCCATTCAAACGGTGAAAAGATTGGGTTGTTAGGTTTGGGAGAAGAGAGAGTGACCGAAGTGATCGTAAAAGCATAATCAATAGGCAAGCGTGCATCGGGAAAAAAGAGAAAGATTTCTACTCCGAAAATACCCGGAATAGCATGTAGGTCCTTTCACACGGAGAGAAAAAACAATTTCTCCACACGGATTATTTTTTTACAAAAAACAAAAAACTCTTCGTTTTTTCTTTCTTATCATTGTATTTAGGGCCCCTCGACGACCAATAATTAACTCAATTCACGCGAGCCCGTCTATAGCAATAGGGGCGCTTGAAACGAATTTATGCAGTTTGAAAAGGTCGGGGGGAACAAAATTCAGTCACCCCTTTTTTGGCCACCATAACACTATTCTATGATGAGGAGGATAGAGTTTATTCGTCTCTCTCTTCTTTTCTGTGCGAGCAACCAAAGTACAGCCTTTACGCAGCGCTCTATACGACACACCACGCACCGCGCATTTGGAACTACATCAAGCCTGAGTAGTATTGACGGCACGGCAGCCAATGACCGTGACCATCTTCGTGAGGGCGTTCAAAGGGCGCTGGATAAATTGCAGCGACAGCGCAAATCTCTGCAAAGTGAGCTGACCAATAGTAAGGAGTGCGACAAATTCTCAAAGCGCGCTTCCCTCATAACCACAAACCTCTACCAAATTCCTCCCAGATCGAGGACGGTGACTCTCACCTCCTTCGATGAGAAAAGTGGAGAACCGACGCCGGTAACGATCACCCTCAACACAGACAAATTCCGCTCAGCTAAGGAAGAGGCTGACTGGCTGTTTTCCAAGGCTCGGAAGATGCGTCGTGGCACTGCTGCTGTTACCAGTTTACTTGCAAAGAACAAGCGAGACATTGATTTTTTATCGCATGTGGACGTGGACGATGATGAATCTTTTATTATATACTATAATCTATTGCAGAGCGGTATGGGGGTAGCCGTGAATGATAGCGAGAACAACAAGAACAACGGCAAGTCACAGACCGCGCGGCAGCAACGGCAAGACTCCTCCTCCGTGTCACAAACATTTCGTGAATTTTCTGGTCCCTCAGAGGAAGACTCTCCACAGATTCTCGTTGGGCGCAACAAAAAACAAAATGAATCTCTCTCTTTCAAAATCGGAAAGAAGGGTGACTTTTGGCTCCATGCTCGCGGCTGCCCGGGTGCCCATGTCATTTTGAAGAATCGCTCCAACAAAGATAGAGCCGCTTTGGCAGGATCTCTGCAGCTTGCTGCCAATTTGGCGCTCTTTTACTCGGACAACCGCAACGAATTATCCGCGGAGTGTAGCGTCACGGATCCTCGTCACGTTTTAAAACCTCGCGGGGCGCCTTTGGGAACTGTTAAATTACGAAAAGAAGATGTGATGACTGCTTACCCCTCCCATGTTCCCCAGGAGTGCAAAGACAAGAGAGCTGAGGGCGTGTAGATTTTGATAATGCGAAGAAAGGGGTAGCTAGCTGCAAAAACACACACTCACAATTGCCAACAATTTATGTCATACAACGGCTTGCTACCAACATCTCTCGCTTATTTCATCACCCTCGCCCCTTTCTTCTTTTTCGTTTTGCGAGTCTTCTTGACTTCGCTCCTCAGTTTCTCGACCTTTATAGACGACCCACCAACGTTACCTCCTCTATCACAGCCGCTACCTGCATCAACCTCGTTATAAATGTCTATCAACTCATTTTCAAAGCCCACGCTGCTGCTATTCTTCAATATTTCGCTCTCTATGAACTTTTCAGCTGTGGATTCGCTGAAAACAAACTCCTCCTCTCCTGCCCCCTCCCCCTCCCCCTCCCCCTCCCCTTCCACCACCAGGTGTCCCTCGAGCCCCCCACCAACATGTTTTCCGTGTCCGTGTGTGTGTTCGTGTGTGTGTCCGTGTCCGTGTTCCCGTCCTTCTCTCTCACTACTCAAGGTTTTTACAGCCTCGCTCAACACACTGCACCTCCTATTCAACCTCTCAATTTCTTTCTCTCTTTCCGCGACTCCCTGGCAACTCCTGACCTCAACCTCTCTCATTAGCCTGCTCCCCTCCATTCCCATTCTCCTTGCCTTTCCTAAAGACGTCTCCAGCCCTTCAATCCTCTCTTCGAGTTCCTCCCTCCTCTTTCTCTCTCCCTCCTCTCTCCTTTCAGCGATTTGCAGCCTCTCGTTGCTATTCTCCAATTTGTATCTGACAAGTTCACACTCTCCCCCCACCTTCTCTAGCTCCTTGACGATCTTCTCCTCCCTCTTCTTGAGAATTGACAATTCCTCCTCCGCTTCTCCTCTCTTGAACTTATTCTCCTCGTTTTCTGCAACTTCATTCTTGAGAGCAGCATTACAAACCCTGAGTTTCTCATTTTCCTCGTTTGCTGCGACAAACTTCGCCGTCAGTTCTTCGATCTGTAATACGCTATCCGCCAAGTTTCGATCGATTTCCTTGCTCTGGTTCTCCAACACTGCAGCCTTTTCGTCTTTCAGATTTAATTCGGAACGAAGCAACCCCCCCCTTTCCTCCGCATCATCCCTACACCGCTTTACTTCCCGATTCTCCTCTTCCATCCTCTCCACTCTTCTCAACAGAACTTCCCGTTCCTCTTCTCCCCTCTCTCTCTCCTTCTTCAACCTCAGTAACATCTGTTTGCTTTTTTCTATCTTGCCAACATAAGTCTCCATCTTTAATTCTTGCAGCTCCCTCAGACTATTTCCTTCGCTGATTTCATTCTCCATCCTCTCGATCCTTCTATTCAACTCGTTGTTCTTCTGAAGTCCGTTCTCTAACCCCTCTACCAGTTCCGACTTTTCCCTCTCCCAAACTTTCCCCTCATTCAAGAGCATGCTTTTTTCGGCAGTCATGTTAGCTAGTCTCTGACTCATCTCAACACATCGCTCCGCGGTAAGTTTTTGGTTTTCCGACGAGACGCGTTTCGTCTCTGCTGCAGCGTCCCGAGCTTCTACGTACTTTTCTTTCAGCGCCAAGACCTCAGCCTCTTTTTCATTTAGCTCCGTGACAATAGCGTCCATATTCGACTCGAGCTTCGTTGTTTTGTCGCTTTTAGTCATGACCTCACTGATAAGTTTGTCTACATCAGATTTGCAGACCTTCAGCTCCTCCTCTTTCCTCTCCTTCTCCATCGTAACCTTATCTAATTCTTTTTTCACCTCTTCAATTTCTTTGATCATCCCAACCTTCTCTTTTTTCATTTCCTCGATTATAGCCTTGAAGCCGCAGATCTCCTTCTGAAGATTTCCCATGTCCTCGTTCAAGGTGGCCATCTCCTCTGTATTCCGTTTTTGCATCGATTCATGGCTAGAGCGATCAATATTCACCTTTTTATTCATCTCTGCGACCCTCCCTTCCAGCGCGTTTATTACCCCCTCCTTCTCGCTGGCACTCTTTTTCTGTTTCCTGACTTCCTCTTCCAACTCCTCCCGAATTCCCTCGAGCTTTAGAATCCTAATTTCCTTCGTGGCCACCTTCTCTTTGAGACCCGAGGCACGCTGAGACTCCTCATAACTCTTTTCTTCCGCCGTTACAATCCTCTTCTCGAGGTTTGCGCATTTTATCACAAATTCTTTCTTTCGCCTCTCGAGTTCCTTTCTCAAATTTTCACCATTTTGATTCATCTCCTCTGCATTCTTAACTGCTTCATCCCTTTCCTTCTTGGACGTTTCGAGTGCATCTAAGGCAGAAATGCGAGCATTCTCTGCTTCTACCCTCAACTTTGTGAGATTGTCAACGGCTCTGCACTTATCACCCAATTCCTTCGTCAAGACCATCACCTCAGATTTGAGAGACTGAAGCGAAGTTAGCAAGGAGCCGTTCTCCATAATTATTTTATTTTTCACCTCAGCCAATACACCCACTTCACCCTCTAATCTACTGATCATCTCCTTATCGCTGGTCGCCTTTTCAACCAGCGCCTCCCTTTCCCCCTTTAAAACATTGTTTTCTCCCTCAAGGTCCCTCAATCTTCCACCAGTCTCAGAAAGAGCTTTGCCCTGCGTGCTCAGGTCCTCACTCAGCCTTTCGACACTTACTTCACTCATATCTGCCCTTCTCTCCGCTTCCTGAAGCTTCTTTTGTAGGGCGTCTATTTTGCTGAGATTTAAGTCGTTTTTGCTTTTATATATATTCAACTGTGTTGCTCTTTCATTCGCAAGTTCTATCGCTCGACCCGTATCGCTATCAATCGCGGCAAATGTTTTCATGAGGTTGAAGAGATCCGGTAGCATATCGTGGCATTGGCGCGACAAATCGGAGGAGTGTTGGAGGGCAGCTTGGACAATGTCATTTTTTTTGAAATTCTCTTTTTCAACTTGTCGCTGTTCCTGCCCCGCTTTCGAAGGAGGACTTGGCGTTATGGACGGAGCACAAGCCTTAAACGCCTTTAAAGCCTGTTTGGGAGGAGAAGAAACGTAATTGGGGGGAGCATTCTCTTTGAGGACATGGTGAAGAGGAGCTTCCATATTTGAATTTCCTGGTGTGTAGACAAAGTTGGAGTGCTTTAATCCAGTCGTGACAAAAATCTACCGATATACGGCAGTATATCGACAAATTAAAAAACCTCGAAATCTATTTTGGTTTCAAGCTGAACTCTTCTTGTCTCGTTCGGGGTCCCGCACGTGTCCCGGGTGGAAAAAGGCAGAAAAAATGGAATCATCAACATGGAGATTGAAAACATACTCGAATCGGTCCTTCAAGAGGGAATCGTGCGACTTCGCATGCAGCATACCAGCAAGCCTAAAACATTTTTCGAAGGTACCGGAGAAACCCACATAGAGAGAACATGTGCAATCTACGACTACGACAACTCCGCCCTCAGTATCGCTGCATACCCTGAAGATTCAGTCACGTATGATGAACGAGACGCAATGATGTTCGACTTAGAGCTCGACGAATACCCTTCCAATTTAGTGAAAAAGCCTGAAATTGACCCACTTGGCAACAATCGTCATCGTCATCGCCAATGGTTGAATCCGGCGATCTCTGCCGTTCATCAAGGTGGCGAAAGAGTCGGCGTCAAAAACTCCTCTGACTGCACTGGTGGTGCCAAACGACTAGATTTATTAACGGTAGCAGCAATAGAGGAAGACAGCAAACCCGTTGTACCACTGAACAGCAACCTTCTAAAGCTCAGTGAGAGACTAAAAAACGCCATTGAAAGGTTCAAAACGGGGAGAAATAGGTGAGTAGGGGTTAGTAGAGAACCACTCACTGGACCTTACCACTTCATCGTCACAAATAATTCCCTGTTTCTCACACATAATGCACCCGACAATCTGATTATCTGATACTCCTTGTCGAAGTGAGCACTTCTCTGAGGCATTCGACAGAATTGTTGACCACTTTAACATACAGGTAGAAATCATCCAGAACTTCACAGCAGCAATCGTTTCATCGAGTGAAAATCGGTCGTTGATGACAGGAGACTTCGGGGGAGCCGACCTAGAGTCAAAAGTCAGCAAGGTCGAGGAGAGTGCCATCAGACAAAACCTCAATCTGAAGGAGGAGCTTTTCACTGACTGCATTGAGGGAATTCAGGGCCTGATTATCGCCAGTGAAGAATTTTCTCCTCAAAGAAGTACCACAATTCACAAGCCGAAGACATTCCTGTCGTTTCCCAGGAAGCGTTTGAAAGATAGTAGAGAAATTCTGTCCTCCAACACTCTCCTCAATCCCGCCGACGACGATGTCAACATCAGCAATACGAAAGTTGATTTGGATATTTGCATAGAAGAGGACTTCGAAAATGTTTCTCTGCACTTGCCGCTCAAAAAGCGATCCAAGCAGAGCGAAGAAGAAAATCTTAGCTATGTTGGGGACGAAAATGAGATGAGCAACATTAATCGTTTGTTCCCCGTCTTCGCTAAGCAGCTGCAGCAGCGTTCCTCCTCTAAACCATCATCTCCACCTGTGCAGCCACCTGTGCAGGCTCAGGCCAAGTCTAACCCGCCCATAGAAGAGGACTTCGAAAAGATTTCTCTGCACTTGCCGCTCAAAAAGCGATTCAAGCAGAGCGAAGAAGAAAATCTCAGCCATGTTGGGGACGAAAAAAAAGCAAGTTTACCACCGCAGGCTCAGGCCAAGACTAATCCGCCCATCGAATCGAACAAAATCTCCGAGGAAGCCAAGAGAATAATGACATCTTGGTTTAACGAGCACTACTCGCGTCCTAACCCGAACAGCGATCAAATTGCTGAGCTTGCTTCAAAGTGTGGGATCAAGGAGAAGCAAGTTGGGAACTGGTTCATCAATCGGAGGAATAGGACATGGCGAGAAGAGTTGAACAAGTCAGTGTCGACAAAACAAGGCTGCCTCGATCTCATCGCTAACGCGAAGGAGCAATACAGTGCAACCTCGACCCCCGTTGTTCCCCAAGCAGCACTAAAGCAAAAGCAAAAGGAAAAGACGACGAAAAAATAAAATGTATGCCTAAAAAACAGCGGCAATTTCTTGTATCCTTATTCAGAAACTCACGCAGCATTCCACAGGCCACTGTCCTCGCAGCGCTTCATGTGCATAGCAGCCTCGGCAGGAGGGATAGATTCCAGAGCCTTACGGAGGGCGGGGATGTCGCGGCTTTCAAATGCTTCCTGCAAAACTTTAGGCAGGGACTCAAAGACTTCCACCGGGTCCAAGCCGCCAGGGCCGAGACGATCTTCAACAGGAAGTGACGACAAGTCTACCTCCTCTGTCTCCTGCTCCTCGGCCTCCATCTCCTTCTTCTTCTCGACGGCGCGCTTAATAATTCGCGCCACGAAAATGTCAACTCCCTCTTGGAAACCCTTTTCGTACTGGTCTTCCGCAACTCGGTAAAAAAACGGCTGAATTACATTTCCGGGGTGCTTTTTGAGAGATTTGGCCAGCTCAGTGATGTTGGTTAAGACTTGGCTGTTCCTTGCACACCGCTCCATTTTCTTCCTCTCTCCGTTCATCTCGAATTCTAGACATGCAAGCAAAAGGTAGCTGCTGGCGTGCTCCTGGAGCATCACGGAGCCGTTGACAATGAGGAAGTTCTTAATGGTCTCCATGCCTTCCATGGTTTCAAACTTCTCTAAAAGTGATTCATATTTGCTCACAAAGTCGGAGTAGCTGTACGCAGCCTGCGATTCACTTACAGGACCGACGGGTGCGGGACCGGCCTTAGGCTCGGTGACCGCGACAGAAGCGGAGGCGTCGCTTTTCTTTGTCGAAGAAGTAGAAGTGGCAGAGGGGGGAGCAGGGGGGGGAGTATTTGCCTTTGCATTTGCATTTGCATTTGCATTGGGGGCCGGGGCAGAAGTCTTCTCTTTTTGGTGTGTGGTCGTAACAACTTCAGACTCCGCCGGCAAGGCATAGCCATCAGAGTTAAATTCTTTGTTCGGGTTAGCACTGTTGATAATCGTCTTCTCCTCCACCACATGAGACAAGTTGTCAACATTCCACTTCTTGTGCTTCTCATAATTATCCAACTTTGCCTGAAGTTCAGCCTTGCGAGACAGGATTTGCTCCGCCTCATGTTTCATGCCATCGACGTCCTCTAACTCGTCGTCTTCGGTCCCCTCGCCCGCAGCAATTCTCTTCAAGACCAGCTCTAGCTCTTTGTACCGAAGGTCGTCGCTTTTCATCTTTTCCTTGATTTGCTTCTTGTCAGCCTCTTCCTTCTCTTCGCGCTCCACGCGGGAGCGATGCTTCATTCGAAACCAGGACTCCTTCTCAATGTTAGGATGGCAATCCGACTCATCATCGGATAGTTCGATGTTGTCCCATTTGCTGTAGTCAAAACCCTTGCTCATTTTTAAGCTGCAGAAACACAGAACAGGGGCGCGGCTTTAAAATAAATAAACGTTGAAAAAAGGGTTCGAACCTTTAAGTTGGCGATGACGCAAAACTTGAGAGTATAGCAACAAATATTCAGGGAGAGTGAGTGGGTTGTCCTGAGTTCATCCAAAAAAAAACAAAAAAAAAGTGGAAACGAAAGACTTTTTAGAGCTTGGGGCAGCCAGCCACCCCCGAAATGAAGTCGCCATCTCGCTCCCCCGAAGAAACCACAGAAGACGACGACAATGTAAAGGTTCTCCCCCTTACGACTGAGGCTCTCAATTATCACAATGCTCTAAGCTCGAATAAAAGTGACGCAGGCTCTACAAGCTCAAAGCTGTCCACTCTTCAGCAACAAATGAAGACAGCAAGGGGTAGGCAGCACATCCACGTGACTATGGTGATAAAAATGCTCCTTTATTTGAACATGATGGAGATAGTGTGCTCGGTGTTGGTCGGCTTTGTGGTCGGCTTTGTCTACAGCCTGGCCAACATTTACGACAAAAGTTCAGATTTGCAGCGTAATAGCAGCGTGGTGCTCTTCGTCTCGTGCCTCAGCCTTTCTGTGTTTGCTCTCTTCAATATTGCAGTCCTCTTCAAGAGTGAGAATGAGCAGATATCAATTGGAGCCTGCTTCGAATCCATGAAGCGATACGCGACGTTCTTGCAAATAGTGTACCTATGCTTGCTAGGAAGTTGCGTTGTATCGGTTGGATTTGTCATTCAGGGGTTGATTATAGTGGGGAGCAACAGCAACAGCAAAGAAGCAACATTTAACTGCATATACAGCATAGGGGCGTTGCTTCTCCCTGCATTCTTTATGGCGCTTGAAAATTGCGTCGTCCGTTATCGCCAGAAGCTTACCAGGGACTACAGAAGCAGCAGCAACAACAACAACAACAACAACAACGCGAAAATGATGGACTTAGTCTCACGGATGGAATGCTCAAAAGATATTGATGGGGACACTCACAGTGATAACGGCTCGATGCTCAGTAAGCTATCGTCGGACGTAGAGATCGGCAATGAAAGGGCCACACAATGATACAAACTGTGAAAAACAGATAGAGAGCCGAAATGAAAACGGTAGTCGTCGGAGATAAGAATAGAAAGAGGAAGTAGGAGGTTTCTTGAGCAAGCCTTGGGAGGTGGTATTTTGTTAATTCGGGGGTGTATTGTATTTTGTATTATCTTTATCTTCACAGCACAAGTTCAACAAGAGCAAAAACCCTCTTACTACTCTAACTTAATTAAATAAACCTTGGAAATATCCTCTCCTCTTCGCCTCAGCGGCCTTGCCCTCACACCCGTCTTCGGCGCTCAGCCAGAAGTTTTCCTGTTCGTCGTAATGCAGATAGAAGCGATGGTTCAGCCCGAACGCGTCATCGCCAAACTTCTCACGCATTCTGACGCCCTCACCCTCCCAGTCGTCCGTCTTGCGCCATTGCCGACTCGAGTCGTGACCCCAGCCATCGTAAGTTGCAACTTCCTGAGGGCTCCAACCCTCCGGGTCGTCGTCCGAGTCAGTCAGCTGCAGAACAAAGCCGCGACCTCCCGCCGCATCCGGAACGTTGCGTATCTCCCTCCCGTGAAAATAAACGATGTTATCAGATTGAGCGGACTTCTCATAGTTATTTAATTGGTGCATCCGGCGCTGCGACCGAGTACCGAACGAACGTTGGTGAGGGTGGGTGTCGAAGTGCGCTCGCATTTTTGTTGTTGTTTTTTTTGGGTTCACTCACCTTGCTTGAATCTGCTACAGTAGGCTGCAAAGAGGCGCTCCCTTCCGAGGAAACTCCGAGCAGACGCGCTCTGAGCTTGTCACTGAGCTTGAACTCGAACATCATGCCTCCGCAGAAATCGAAGGTTGCGCGCGAGTCGCTCAGGTCGACCAGGAATTGCGCAATGTTCTGTTGATAAAATTGTCGCCTTTTGGTAGCATCATAGAGCTTCTCTGCGTCAATCGTTTCAGCGCTGCCCATCTTCAGACAATGAGGAGGAGAGCTGGGAGAGTTGCGACACGTCGGTGGGGTCGTTAGGAAGGCAGAGGAGATGGCAAACAGGGAAGCGATGAGAATGATGACTTGGCGAAGAATCATTCCAGGAAGGGAAGCGAAGAAAACTATTTCCTATCGCGGTGCAGTCAGACACGACGACTCTGTAGATAGATAGACGTTATGGAAGTGTATCAGGAAATTATAGTGTTGTTTTATTTGGCGACAGGTTGTCAGAATGAGATTTTGTTTTAAAGTTATTTAACCCGTTATTTAATCGTTCCCTAGGAAACTAAATCAGCCACAACTGAGACAAAAACGTCAAAGGCCAGCTTAGCATTGACGTTCACAAACTAGTCGGCATGAAAATGCTCAATTTTGTGTTATTTGTCGTCCTTCGCCTGTCAGCATCGACATGGATTGATCCTCTTACTCCCATAGGCGCGCACCAGACGACTCCGATGATTACGAATCAATTTCACTCTCCCCGAAAAGAAACGAACCGGACGCACCTCCCTACCCACAAAAAAACCAATGCCAAGACCAAATCTCCTTCAATGACCCCCACGCTTTCTCCTACATCTTCTCCGACCTCTTCTCCCACACACACAACGATGTACGAAGACACGATATATTCGCTGGTATTCTCCGATGAATTTGAAGAGAGCGACCGTCGCTTTGACGACGGCTATGACCCTGCTTGGACGGCACTCGAAAAGAATGACTACACTAATGATGCTCTTCATTATTACAGTGCATCTAATGTGAGAACATCCTCTGGTTCCCTCATAATTTCAACCGAACCTGCTCAAATTCCTGTTTTGGGGTATGACGACGTCGAAAAGAAAAAGACGCACATAAAGAAATATTTCCGGTCAGGGATGCTCCAGTCGTGGAACAAATTCTGTTTCACTGGAGGAATCATTGAGGCCGAGGTGGAGCTCCCGGGAGAGGCAGATGTCGGGGGTTTGTGGCCGGCATTTTGGATTCTCGGTAATTTCGCTCGACATACGTATGTGGGAAGCGCAGATAACATCTGGCCTTGGAGCCTTAGCACCTGCTCAAAACAGTATTCTAAAAGCCAGAAGATCAGGTTGGTAAATCGATGTAAAGTCGCACTTGACACACGTGACGTGACGTGATGTGACGTGACCTGACGTGACTAACCCCGCATATTTATATTTTTCTTCTTCATCGCAGTGGTTGCGAGAGAGGAAGCCACTACGACCTCGAGCCAGGAAAGGGGAGGGGCGCGCCCGAGATCGACATATTCGAGGTACAGCCTGGAAATACCCGGGGAGGGCAAGACCAGTTCAAGATGATGGGAGTTGGACAGCCTTGCCTAAGTGCAAGTCTTCAAATCGCGCCCGGGAAGAGCTGGAATAGGCCAGGGCCGGGAACTTGGCCAGGACCAGGGGAGTGGTACGAGAACTTGGTTTACGGGCCAAACACCACACAGAACGTGAATTTTTACGGGACTTACAACCACTTTAAAAATGCCCCGAGCGCCAACTACGATTATTGGAGCGACGCGATCAGTTTCAACAGGCAACTTTATGACGAGCACTTCAGCGGATTTCACAAATATCGCCTCGAGTGGGAACTTCCCGACGAAGACGCCGGCGGAGGTGGTTATTTGCGGTGGTTCATAGACGGCGACTTGATCCTCGCAATTAATGGGACAGAAATTAGCAAGGTGACGGGTGCGCAGATCCCCAGCGAGCCTTCGTCTATTATCCTCAACACCGCAGTCAGCAAACAGTGGGGATTCCCCACCAAGTGTCCTCAAGATTGTCCTTGCTCGACTTCGAAATATGACTGCAGCTCCCCTCACTTTAACGATAAATGCGGCTTTTCGCCGAATTTCTGCGATATGCTGAACAGCCTGGTGGAAGAGGAGAATAGTGGTGCAGAGTACAAGGTCAATTACGTGAGGGTGTGGCAGAATGCGGACGATGTGAGGCAGAAGGTTGGGTGTAGTACACCCGAACGGCCAACGAAAAAATGGATCAAGGCGCACTCCAATCACTACTCGAGAGAAGAGGATAATGGCGTGCCGCTGAAAGCGATCGAGAGGGGGGGGGCTGCGTGCGAAAGTGACGGCGATTGTGGCGGAGGCATGTGCAAGAATTCGGCCTGTAAGTGTCGGAAGGAGTACGTCGGGCCATCATGCAGGGCATATGACAAGAAGAATGTGATTGATTGGGATCCTGATGACGGTATAGCTGATGTAAAGAAGGGAGCGGGGTTACCCATTTGGTTGGATTGGTTATGCAGAAGAACGAAGGTGGTTGTTGGAATTGGAGTTGTCGGGGTCTTGATTGTGGCGCTCGTGATATTGAAAAGAGACAAATTGCGGCACAAATATGTCTTGATTGATTAGCACCACGGAGAGAACAAAAACAAAACGTAAAACTGTATTAGTTCATCCATTTTTCGCCAAAATAACACATCTCAATTTTAACATATTCAATACAATAACCAAATCGTGCGGATGCAATTAATTCACGCAAACACGTCACAAATTGCGTACAGCCCATTTCCAAGATTTTTCCAACTCTCCGTGAGGATGACACTGGTGAAAGAAACTTTCTGTTCCCCATCTCCACCTCCTCCCTCCAACGCCAGAGCATCCCGGAATATATTCTTCGGGATGATCGGGTCCTTCACTTCGTTGTTCAACACGACTTCTATCTGGGAAGAGGTCAATTTTGGTCCCGCAGGCGCAGTTGCCGAAGGCTGCAGCACACTCCCCTCACGGTCTCCGGCGATGACCCCAATATCACTCACAATGACGCATGCCCTGTAAAATCCCAGGGGAAATTCGTGTTCGTTACCTTCCGCGACACTGCTCAGACAGAGTAGAAATTCTGTGAAGTTAATTGTCTCGTCACTCTCGCTGAACATTGTGGCGTAAATGTCCTTGATTTCCCGAGCGGTATTAGAATCCACAAATCTTTGTTCCCGTCCACCCTGGTTGGCAGGCATCGAGTCCGCGCCAGCTGACTCTTCGAACCACATTTCAATTGCTGTGAATTTTTCTCTGCTGATACCCATATACTCGGGCTTCTTGGCTACCGAGACGACATTTTTATGCAAGTGTGCATCTTCTTTCATTTTCGTGATGTTCTCTAAAGTGCAGACATTCGGCAGAACACAGCACACCAGAGATTGGACGAACTTCTTCCAATTAATTTTCTCGCTGATATTGTTGCTGCTGCTCCCCAACAAACGGCCCACAACTTTGTCGACAACTTCGACATCTTTTACCCAGCTCATTTTCTCACCATTTATTTTCTCCGTGTTCTCCAGCGTCCTCAACAAGCTCTTGGTAAAGCCTTCCTTACTAACCATATTCTTCCCTTTACAAACGTTCTTGAAACGGTCGACGAGTGCTCTGACAAACTCTAGCGACACGACATTATTTCGACTGTCTAAAATAGTCCCAGGATAGATAGCATCTGAAGCCACACTCCTGTTGGTCGCGTCGATGAGGATGTCAAATTCGACTCGGTCTTTCCAGTTTGAGCTCGCACTACGACCCACTCGCGTTGCTAGATCCGCGATGGCGTCGTTCTCAACTTGAGACCTGTTGATACACATCTCGTTCAGTTTCTTTTCCAATTCTGCGATGCAGCCCATCACTTCACCGCTAAACTCGTCCAGGAGCGAATTAGTCCGGAGGAGGTCGAGACAGGAGGAAAGCAAGATGCAGCTCGCGTTGAAAGAAGTCACGTTGTCATCCTCGCTTTCGTAAAGTGCAACGTGGTTCTTGCATTCGTCGACAGCAAGACGCAGCACATCTCCAACGCACTCATTCAGCCATTTATTATCCTGTGAACAACACTTTGCGCAAATGGCGTCGATCCCTGCCAAATTGCTGGCAGCCTTTTCTCGCATGGTCTTTTGTAGTTCTTTCTCAGCCTGTACCCTCCTCTTTTCCTCCTCCTCTCTCTTCATATTATCGTTCTCCTCTTGCCTCTTTCGCTCATTCTCTTCCTCTAGAAGTTTTGCCTCGTATTCCTCAATCTTCAACCCCAATTCCCTTGCCCTGGTTTCCTTCTCTTTTTGCTCATCCACCACACTTGCTTCCTTCTTTTCCTCCCCATTATCTTCTTCAGCTAGTTGGCGTTCCCGTTCCTTCTCCGCCTCTTCCTCCTCTAGTATTCTTTTTTCTTCCTCAATTTTCCGCTTCCTCTCTTCCTCAATCTCCCATAGAAATGCCCTTCTCTCGTCCTTGACCCTAGACAGCTTATTCATAGTCTCCTCAACAATACTCCTGAGCATGTCGCACCCCTTCTTTCTTCTGCTGTCCGTAACCTCCCTGGCCCACTCATTGGCCCTTCCCCCGCTTCCATCGCAAACGTCCCTACTCGCGTCCCCCCTCGCTTCGCTCACATCCCCCAGCCTTTCCTCCAATTCGTCGATCACCTCCTCAATCTCGAGAAGGTCTGTCCCATCCAACGCAGGCATGGACAAGATGCGCTTCGAGTACAAGCGACAAATATCAGACCACTCGGAATCGTCACGACGCAAGAACGAGGCAAATTCAAACAAAGTCCAATACATATAATTGGAGATGGACTGAGTATCTCGTCTCATACCGGCCATGGTAGTCAAAACAAGCGCTCTGTGTTTCGAGCTCGATTCGAGTTCCAGAGGGGCGGAAGTATGGGAGCCTTTTTGAAAAGAGACAGTGGTGATATTGACATCAGCATCGATATTTTCGAGCTCTTCAACATCAGTTAACGAAGCTTTGGAATACTTTCCTTTGATATTCCACTCCCACCAACCCTCTCCTTTCTCCTCCCACCCAAATACTTCAATTTCTTCTTCTTCCTCTGGCTCCCAGAACTCTTCGCCGCCCACGTAAACCCTGACGGCGTCTCTCAAAAACGCTGGGGCAATTGGACCCCCAACTGCTGCCCTCTCTCCAGCAATAACATCAACTAAATCCAACAGTTTATTGACTGCCGCAGTGGCCACCGCAGTCGCCGTCGCACGCTTCTTTTCTTTCTGAGCCAGTTTTAAGCGCTGAATATCTTCTTTCGTTTTCTGCTTCAACACCAAAACTTCCTCAGAGGACTGCTTCTCCGAGGTAATTTTGAAGAACTCCCTGAGCTTGAGCTCGCTCTTCTCCTCCCTCCTCCTCCTCCCTTCTTCTATCTCCTCTTCTACCCTCCGATCATCCCTCTCCCTTCTGACTCTCTCTTCCCATTCCTTTCCGGCTATCTCTCTCTGCTTCCGCTGTACCCTTGCCATTCCCTCCATCATCATTTCATGAGCTTTCCTCTTCTCCAGTTCCTCCTGTGCTTTGGCCTGATCAACAACCATTTTCCTTCTTCTTGTGGATCTCTCTTTTCTCGCTTTCGCGTTGACTTTTTCGTTGCCATGCAAAATTTCCATGGTCTCAAAGTTGGACTCGGGAACCAGGTTGGCCGACCCCACCTTGGATTCGATCCTCTGAAGAAAGTTCATCCCGCTCTCAGTGCTCGTCCTGTACGCACCCCCGTCCGATCCTCCGTCATCATTGCCTACGCCGAGGCGCTTCATGTTCCGCTCGAACGAGGAAATGTACTCGGCGCCTTCCCAGGCATGCTTGATTCGGTCATTCTCACGTCGGGCCAATGCGCGTTTGTCCAGAGCTAGCTCATAACGTAGCATCTGTTTCTCCCTCTCCATGCGCTTCTCGTCGTTGACCTTCCAGCTCTTCCTCCCCTCTTCAATCCACTCAGACATGAACCTCGCCCTTGATCTTTCGAGTTCCATCTTATCTTTGATCCGAATTCTAACAAAATCTTCCCTCGTTTCCTTTCCTTTATGCTCTCTCGCCGTCTGATCCCTCTCGTTTGCCCTCTGCTTCTCATGGAATGGGCGCAGATGTATCGACTCGTCCAGTTTGTTGAAATTGTGCGTCCCTACCTCCTCCATTGTTTTTACAAGAAAATCGTCCTGCCCCCAGTCCGTCAGAGCTCCTCGGGAGAATTCCTTAGGCCTCACAGATTGGGTGGATTTCATCTTCTCCCTTACTGGGGGGGCCAGCGAAGCCTCCTTGGCTTTCTTGATACGCAACAAGAGGGAAGCAGCAGCGCCCCGAGACTCAGTAACAATCAAGGGAATGAGATTGTCGTCATAATTCACGTTCTTCTGAGAAAGGCACCTGTCCACAACCTCAAAGTTGGCCAGACGATCCAAAGTTGTGCTTCTGTTTGTCATGTTGGCAAACTGGGCTGGATCGAGCCAAGAGAGAGCGACGAGGAGCTGCAAGCGTTTAACGGAGATATGTAAGATTTAGGCGGTCATAAGTAGGCGCAGCGAGTCAGGTGGTAGTAGCCACTGAGTCCAAGGATTCAACCATGGAGTCAGTCAGTCAGTCACCTGAGGATGGTCTCCTAAGCCAAAGCCAAAGCCAATTATGAATGAAAACATTGTCCCTGAATACTCACCTCCCCGAACAAGTATCCATTAGAGAATTGCTTGCTTGGTACGGTTATCACTGTCGATAGCTTCACCTCGCTATTAATCCAATGCGTGACATAGGAGGCCATGTTGGAGTTGTTGCTGTCGTTGTCTTGCCTTCGGAGATGAGCGAGAGAGCAGTTGTGGATTTATAGTATATATTTTTTTAGCAGGATAGTACTTATGCGCCTAAGATTAGGGAGAAGCGATTTATAATAAAAACCGCACACAAATGACTGTTTGTTACTATTCCGTTGCAACTCCGTTTCACCTCGTTTCGCCCCAACAGTTATTACCACATTTCTCTGCCCCCCTGCATTCCATCCACCAGCAAACGGCGCAGACCCGCACCCTTACAGACCTAGCACCGTTGAACTATTGAACTACGACAGAGACAATTAATAAAGATGGTGGTGCTTAGCAGAGCAGAGCTCAACAGACTGAGGGCTAGTGTGTCTGACAATCAGGTCACCAAGGAGGAAAATAAAAGGGTAAGCGTGTGTTCATTTTTCTACGTAGTGGCTTGAGTTTGATGACTAACATTTACATTTCCTTCTTCTCTGCAGAAAAAGCTGAAGGCGATGAGTGACACCCGAATCGAGAACTGGCCCAACACTTTGGCCGCTCAGAGGAAAGCAAAGTTGGATTGGAAGAAGGAGAGGGAGGAGAAAGAGGAGGTGAGTTGGACTGAAAGGGCCTCTTGGTGCCGCCGCCGCCGTCGCCCCGGTCGTTTGATGTTGTCGCTCTGTCATCCTCCAGTTTCATTCATTTGTTTAGTTTTGCCCTGCTCTGTGCGTGTGTGTGTGTGGTGTCATGTCTAAGGAGGAGACCCTTGACCTACATCAACGAACTAACAATCTACGCAACTGTTGGATCTGATTGACGAATAAATCGCATCATATCTCATGAACAACGCCCACGCCAAACCGCTTTGTACAAATTCAGAAAGAGCGTCGCATAATTGACCAGCAGGAAGCCGAACTTCAGCGAAAGCTTCGCGTTGACCGCATCAAGAAGGCAAACCAGCTCATGTATGAGCAGACCGACAAAATGAAATTCCTTCGCTCTCAACAACTGTACACGGACGTGATTGCCGACCGGGAGGACCAAGTTCAGTTCTTAAAGGAGAAAGAGGCTAAGTTAAAAGAGGACGAAAAGAAGTGGCACGGCGACATGATGGGGAGGCTGGAGGAAAGTGAGAGGAGGGAAAAGGCAGAAATTGCCAAGCGGAAGGCGAAGCACCACAGTATTTTGCAAATTCAAAAGTCTCAACTCGAAGATAGCAAGCAGCACTTGATCAAGAAGCTGAAGGACCAGCACACTGAGGGGTTGTTGATGAAACAGATGGTGGAAGATGACATCGTTGAGGAGCAGAAGGCACACATGGAGAAGCTCACCAGGGCAAGGAAGCAGAATGAGGAGATGCAAAAGGCAAATATGAATCTCAAGGACTTGAGAAAGGAGCTTTTGAAAGTGGAACAGATCGAGGCTGATAAGCGGAAGGCTCAAGTCGAGAGCATGGATAGGATTGTGAAGGTGAGTAGTCTTTCTTTACCTTGTTTTGATGTTGATGTTGATGTTGATGTTGATGTTGATGTTGATGTTGATGTTGATGTTGATGTCAGGTCAATTTTTCGTTTTAGGTCAATTTTTCGTTTTTTAT
>Ga0115555_1001014_pt1 | contig 19399 bp, 13 predicted proteins | sample COGITO_mtgs_1104_2_FD_87285 | JGI IMG/M metagenome (GOLD analysis project Ga0115555, IMG submission 87285) | Pelagic marine microbial communities from North Sea - COGITO_mtgs_110407 | ecosystem: Environmental > Aquatic > Marine > Epipelagic | place: Germany:Helgoland, sampling site Kabeltonne... | reverse complement strand
GTTGGCGAATTAGGTGGACTCGTATCCGCGTTCATTACTTGTGTCAGCGACAAACTCGTCAAGCAAGATAGCGACGACGACAAGCCGGCGCTAGACGTAAGTAAAGTGGGTTCAGCAGGCGTTTCCGCTAGCAAGAAGAAAAATAATAAAAAAAGAAAAAATAAAAGTGACAACAAGGTATCGGTCAAGCAGACTAGGGCGCTACCTCCCGATGATAGGGCAGGCGTTGCTAAGAAGAGGACGGAGAACGAAATCAGATCCGCAAAGGATCAGGGTTCCGAGATTCTTCATGGACCGAGCGGGAAAAGTTACACAGAAAATGAACGACTTATCGACGCTGTGGCTTATGCTGAGCGTCAGAGTCGATTTGTGTGTGTACATGAAAATCCCTGCCATAAGTGTCACGATAGGCTTAAATTCACTAGAACCAACGGCAAGGCGGGAGTGATTTGCGGAAAGCGACACTACGGTAAAGGTGAAGCAACGAAGGAGGAACAGGCTGAAGCTGCGGAGAAGTTGCAGCAGTTCTTTGCCAACAGGGGTGGTACCGGGTCAGGCAATTCGAGCTCAAACTCAACTGTGCGCTCGAACACCACCTCTGCGGCGAAAACAAAAGCCTCTTTCGACTTCGGCAAAATGACACCTGCACTGGTCCAGGACGCAATTACGCAGAACAAGCAAGGGGTCAGAGCCGCCATCTTGATGGCGCAAGAACTTCTCGAGCAAGCCGAGACCGAGGCTAGCGACGCCTGAAAGGCATCCCGCCCTGTGGGGGAAGAATCCTTCGAGATTCTGGACGAGGTGGGAACCGTAGTGCAGTCGAAAGGCACGACGGTTGTCACTGAGGACCTGGAAGGCGAAGAATATTTCAACGTGGGGTGGGCAGGCGAATCAGGGGAAGTTAGTGTGCGGAGTGCTAGTGTAAAATATAACAATGAAATTAATATATGGTATGGTGAGGAAAAATTGCTGCCGTCGCCGGCGGTATTGCAAAAGGCCCAGAGAGGCGGATCAAGAATGATAGCCGGGCCGTTCGCGATCGCTGCGTCGCAGGACGAGGCCAGGAGAATCGCGGAGAGGTTCTTTCCTAGGGTGCGGTCGAGTCAAGGGGGTAAGAATTTCGACCCAGCGAACCTACGATACGAAGCGGTGCGGACCAACTGTGCAGTAGCAGGAGTGGGCTTGTGCAGCGACGTGGAGCAGTTGGGGTTCAAGAAATCCTTGGTCAAGTGGACGACGGGTCGCATCTGAACCTTAGTAGCAGAGATTTTTACAAGGAGCTAATAAGGAGGAATTTCGTCGCGAGCCCACCATTCAAGTTGGCAGGGAACTGTACGCTGTCCGACTTTAATGGGGATGTGCACCATGATGATTTGGTGGGCTTCGGATTCTACCTATTTCTTCGGTTCAAGTTAGAGGGTCGCCATGGTCAACCACCTCGGACGTTCTTGCACCCAATATTGGTGCACATTCGTGAGAAGGCGAAGGGAGCGCACTTGGTGTTCGGCCAGATGCTGTGCATGGAGTTGGAGATCTCGGCTTCCATACAAGGCAAGGGACCTTACCTGGTGGAGGGAAGCAGCGCCCAGCGTAAGTTGGGAGTTGTGAGGACGACATCAGTGAGGATTCCGCTAAGTGAGGAAATGAGTCAACAACTGGGTGAGAAAGGCAGGGGGCCACTCTACTGCAAGCTGAGGGAGTTGGAGGTCAAGTCGGGGGATGCAATGCCCACGGCCTTTGACCGCATTGAAAAGTCTGTGGTGAGAATAGGTAAAGTCGTCACAGCAGAGGCAGCCGGAAGCGGAACACGGAGCAAAGGGGCGGCAGTGTATGATAAATGTTGCAGCCAATATGCGAGGTATCTGCAGTCGGAGGCCAGATTAGAAAACGCTGATGAGGTGGCATTAGGTAAACTAGGACTTAAAGTACTAGGCAACTTAAACAGCCGCTTGTTAGCATTGCAGCCCATGGGGGTCCGTTCCGATGCATTGGTCCAAATGATCACGGCGTGGGTAGACCCTAGTGGGGGCAGCTTCCGGAATAAGTGGAGGCAGCGCGTAAGGTGCGAGCTTCACGAAAATGCGGCGCTCAGCGAAGACCTAAGGAACTTCAGTCATCAATTACTACCACGGTGGAATTGTGGACTGTCGGTCTTGGTAGAGCTGGGGGTAGCTGTGGTTTCGGTAGTAGAAAAAGTAAAAAAAAAAGAAATGCAGCGGGCGATGTCTTTCGACAATGAGTTGCGGATTCCAAACTTCGAAGAGGGAGACCTCAAGAGGATGGGGGACGCTTGCGAATTGTTGGAGGGGTTGCTTGATCCGCTGGGTCGACTGGTACCGAACGATATTGGGCGGGACTGTGGACCTAGTAAACTAGTGGAAAGAGTAAGTGCGATGGTCGAAGTAGTGGCGGAAGTGTACTACACCGCCATGGCGACGAACAAGTACGAAGCTATTTCAGCTAGCTGGAACGTTAACAAGTTTCTCGGTGAGGAAGTTAAGCTTACTGAGAGAGAGGTGGCGTGCAGTAAAGAATTAACAATTGAAAGGCTGATGGAGTCCACAGGAGAGATGCAAGCATCGATGGTTGCGAGAGAGGTGGTACCTCACTTGCAGGCAGCGGTGGCGTCTTGGTGGAACAGTACCACGATTGCTTACAGGCGTACCTTTGGGGACGCTCCACCGCGCTTTACAGGATTCGGTGTCTATCGAAACCTGGGAGAACCGACTAAGTTGAAGGAAAGGTTGCAAAATGGCGACACGCTCCAAAACTTGTCGGGACCGGTGAAGTGTGTCAAAAGGAGGCCGAGAGAAGTTGGCGACAGTGGTGATCAGCGAAGAACGGCTATTGTTACCATTAATGGTGCAGGAGCCAAAGGGGTTGAAATGCTGCAGGAGCGGTTGCTCGTTGCTACAGTGTATGGCGCCCTTCAGCAACTGCGAGCAGGGAGTTCGCTGGCCAAAGAGGCTGGGGAAGTGCTTCGTAGGCTCCGAAAATTATTAGGAGACGACGGAGACCTGTGGCAGGAGCTGTGTCAGGAGCCCACCGCCGGAGAGAAACGCAAAGCGGATCACTTCGAGGAGGACAAATGACAAGCTGGGGACGGGCAATTCCAAGGAGAAGTTTTGGAGGCGCACGTCCGCGGAAAAATAAAAATAATCCTGCGGCCTGGTGAGGGAGGTGTAGTCCCTTACGAGCTGAAAGGAGATCAAATAAAATTTTACGACAACGAGAGCGCTACGAGAGGTGGTATGCTGGAGATAGCTGACTGGGCTGCCTTTAAGCACGAGCCGGAGGGCGCGAATTCGATGTTAAACAAGCTTACTTGGGTCGGGAGAGACCAAGGCGGCAATAAGGAAGGGGCAGAGGCAGTGGCGGCGTGGGTCGTCCATTCGTATGGAGGGCATGAGACCTTGATCGTAGTGAACGAAAGCGACGAGCAAGTGATCATCGAGCCGGGCCAGCCGCTAGGCTCCTTCTACCTTCAACCTGATACGACAGAGAATAAACAATTGGAGTATCAGGTGAAAAGACAAGTTTTAGAACAAATGGGTGGAGACGACGACGTATCGGCTCAGGACAACCCAGAAGAAAGTCCTTTAACTGAGAGTGAACAACTCGAAGTAGACGATATGTGCAGGGAGGTAAACACAATTGTGGAGACATACCAGAGGAAGTGTCGAATCGATAAAGCAGATAAGCGGAAACTCTTGGTTAAGTTTGCAGAAATACAGCAAGCTAAGCTGGAGGCAGAAAGTAACTTGCTAAGTCAGTACAAACAGGCAAAGCGTCATAAGGATAAAAGCCAAATGAATGCAGTTGTTGCGCTGATGTCGCAGGTGGAACCAGACGCTCAGAAGATGATAGTCCCTGAGATTCTGGAGTTTGTCAAGAGCCAGGAACCAGAAGATTCGTATCTACAAAAGGACGCTATCGATTACATCAACGCTAACATGGACGACACTCGCATGCTCAAGTTCGACATGAGAAATGTGGAGCAGGACTGTGTGATTCCCGAATCGGTTGCCACCAAGTTGGCGAAGATGGGAGAGAAGACGGACATGGCGCCAGCGAGACTGCAGGCGTACAATGAGTTGGTGACATTGATGGCGAGACACAACCGCATTTCGTTGGAGGAACAAGAAGAGCAAATCGCGGCTTTGCGAGAAAAGTTGCGTAAGTATCAGTCGGAGCAATCGGAAGGTAAACCACCGGTTGTGGGTAGTATCAGCGTAGCCTCCGAACAAGCGGCGGATTTTAACCCGGAAGGTTACCATCCCATCGTTGACGAGGATGCGCATGAGAAGATTGATGCTTTGCTAGCCAAAAGCGAGCAGCTCACAAAAGAGCAAAAGCAGGAGTTTAAAGACCTGCTGCTCAAGTATTGGGACGTTTTTCGGTCGGTGAATGCTTATACACCGATGATAAAAGTTCCTATGGCGACGTTGGAATTCGAGGAGGAAAATCCGACGCCGATCGCCGAGAAGTTTGGGAGGGTGAAGCCGCAACAACAGCGCGCTGTATTGGAACACTTTACCAAGCTTTTGAAGTACAACATCGTCTCGCCGTCGCAATCCTCATGGGCATCGCCGTTGGTGGTGGCTCGGAAGAAGGATAAGGATGGCAATTGGACGAAGTTAAGGTTCTGTGTGAACTTTAAGAAAATCAACGATATGATGAAGTCCGACGGATTCAGATTTCAGCAGATCGAGGACATCTTAGAGGTCGCAGGGACGCATCGATTCATTTCTAGCTACGACGCTTCGAGCGGATTCCACCAGTTAATGATGGACAAGGTCGCTAGGGAGCGCTCGGCATTCTTTGTGCCGGGGATGGGGCTATTGGAGTGGAACACGATGCCTTTTGGACTCAAGACAGCGCCGGCGTTGTTTTGCAGGGCCATGTCGATTGTTATGAAAGGGCTCGTGGGGAGATGCATGGGTATTGTGATGGACGACTTTCTGGTCCATTCCGCGACCTTCGAAGAACATCTAATACACACCGAAGCTATGCTGAAGAGGTGCCGCGAGTTTAACCTCACACTGGAGATTGAGAAAGCGCAAATTCTGCCACGTGACACAATGTACTGTGGGCACCTGGTGGGAACAGATGGTAACAGACCGGACCCACGGAAACTGGACGCTATCGGAGCGTGGCCTCGACCTACCAGCAGGCGAGGAATTCGCGGATTTGTTGGACTTGCTGGGTTCTATAGGAAGTATATTCCAAACTTCAGCAGGATCGTGAGGCCGATGACAGAAGGTATGGACGCGTCGCAGGATATGAAACCATTTATCTGGGATCGCAAGATGGAGAAATCTTTCATCTCGACGAAACGCCACCTGCTGTCTGAGAATGTCATGCTTCTGCGCCCTGATTTCGACAAGGACTTCATTCTCGCTACGGATTGGAGCAAGGATGGGTTCGGAGCGGTGTTGTGTCAACTAGACAGCGAAGGTGCACTGCGACCACTGTCGTTCGCATCCAAAGCTAAACAAGCTAAGGTGGTGGACGATGCGACTCAAGGAGAGGCAGAAGTGGTGATATGGGCATTAGACCAGTTTAGACACTACATCTGGGGGCGTAGGATAGTTTGCTACACAGACCATAATGCGCTTATTTATTTGTTCGACCGTCTGGAGACTAAATCCAATAAGATCCAGCGATGGGTGTTGAGGATCCAGCAGTACGACGTCCAGTTCAGGCACATCCGAGGCAAGTTCAATCTTGTCGCGGACGCGCTGTCCCGAGAGGGAAGTTGTGACGCGGAATTTCAGCAGCGGACACCTGCTGAAAGGGCCCGGATGCACGCTGAAGCTGCGTACCAACTAATTTATTTTGAAGACGACGCTGAAGATGACGATTACGAGGCGCTGCCGCAATCGGTGCGCGACATAGTGGTTAAGAATCCTGTGCTTCACAAGGAGCAGCTTCTGGCAGCAGCCAAAGCGGCGCAATCCGCTGTGGTTGGGGTTGGACAGGAGGATGACGACTTGGTGAAGGTTATCACGTGGAGTCCCACGGTACTGGAGGATGTTCAGGCAGGGGCGCGGGCGCCGAGCTTGTTCAGAGGACTGTGGAAAGTCTCGACAGGGACAGTGGAAGCTGTCGCGGTAGAGCAGAAATTCCCAACCTTTGAAGGTATGAGGCGTCACTTCGCCACTGGTGGCAAGTACAACGATATACCAAAAGAGGATTGGAGGAATCCCGGGCAAGCTGAGAAGCGATGGACAAGGGAGCACACGGAACGACCGCCGACGGCAGACGTTGTCATCACGAGGGTTGAAGACGCAGCTAAGGTGAAATGTTGGCGTGAGCTCGTGGCCATGGCGAGGGATTGGTGTTGGCGAGTAGGAGTATGGACATGGGTCATACAAGCACACGCGGATATCATACATGCAGGGATGGGAACAGTGGTGCATGGAATGCAGAGGGCTGGATTTCCTTACTTCGCAATCCTAAGGAGAGATGAGCAAGTGGTGCTTGTCTTCACGAAGGAACATGCGTTGGCAGGGAAATTAGCCATCAGCGAAATTAATTTTCGCAAAGACTTGAGAAATGAAGGAGGAGAGGATCTTCAACTGAGGGGAGTGTGCTGCCAGGTGTTACGAGAGATTGCAGCAAGCAAGGGCAGCAAGAAGTTCCGACGGCGAAGGTCGGGTCCCACGGAGAATTATCTCCGGAGGATCGAGGAAGCAAAAGCAGCCAGCGCGAACTGCATTCGACCGATACAACCCGGATTCCATGCCAAGGAGGGCAAGGATGGAGCAGTAACGCTACAGCCAGAGGGAGAATACCCGCCTGAATTCAGATACATGCGCCCCGAAACAAGGGCCGCTGAACTCAAGTTGAGGGAAATGAAACAAAAGAGAGAGGAAACGCGAGCCTTGAGTGTGGTAGGAATCATGGCTGCGCCTGTGGGAAACACGCTGGATCAGCATGACGTTCTGATTCTGAAGGACGATGCAGGGCCAGCGAGTCGATCAAGAAGAGCCAAGACGAATTACACGCAGTCGGTGGAAGGGAAGGCACATGATTGGCGCCGGGCCCAAATCGACAAGCGCAAGGCGGACGCCGCGGCGAATAAAGCAAAACGGGATGCCGCAAGGAAAGTGGCGATGTCTCAGAGGGATGAGATAGCGGAGGCCAAGAGGCACCGGCAGGAAGCTAAAGAGGCCGAAAAATTGCGTAAAACTCAAGAGAGGGAGAGAAGAGCGGCGGATAAAGCTGCACTCCAACCCCCAGCAGCGGAGCCTGCAGAAGCGGACGAAAGTCCAAAGGAACCGGTGAAAGAAATTGGGTGGATGGAAGCACAGCGGACGGATCCACTGTTGCGAAAGTTGTACACTCACATTGTCACTCACTACGCGGACGAAGAAGGCAACTACCCCGTCAGCGCCCACGAAGTTATCAACACTCTACCGGCTGCTCTGCAGGAGGCGGTAGGGAAGGAATTTGCAGGGGACTTCCGTGGCCACTTGTACATGATGAACAAGTTCGTGCTGTACAGATTGGACCAGTTAAACGCGAAGGCTGCAGAGACCGACCGATGGCTGGTGGTGGTTCCGCAAATCAAAAAAAGGGAAGTGTTGTATGCAGCCCATGACTCCAAAGAGGGAGGTCACGATGGGTATCACAAAACCATGAAGTGTCTTAGCAAGATTTTCTGGTGGCATAAGATGAGCAGCGAGGTCAAACAGTATTGCAAGGAGTGCGGAGTCTGTGCCAGAACCAAGGGTGCTATAAACAGTACACATGGGCTGAGCAACGCGCTGCTACCTCGCCATCCATTTGAAATCCTGTCCATCGACTTGCATGGTCCCTATCCACCATCGCGAGGACAACACTATACGTATTACCTCGTGGTGGTGGACAACCTGTCTACTTACCCGGAGATCATGTTCCTGAAGACGGCGCACAAAGAAGAGATAACGTTGCAGTTATTGTTGCACGTCTACGCTCGCTATGGAGCCCCGGAGCATGTGATCATGGATAATGGAGCTAACCTTAAGAACGGGCACGTGTACTCCGTATTGCAAATGCTTGGGCTACAGTTAGCAGACGGTGTGCCGAAGAACGATGAGGGAGTAAAGGTCAACGAGAGTGTGGTTCGTTATACGAGCGCATACAATCCGCAGGCCAACACTCACGCTGAATTTATTCAGAGTCAACTTATAGCGGCAATGCGTATAATGGCGGAGGAAAACGGAGGCGATCAAAGCCTGTGGCCATACGCCATAGTGATGAGACTACCATCATTGAGGAACAAGCCTCGGGTGAACATGACCTTTTCCGCCCATGACATGTTATACAAGCGGCCGCTTGTGAGCAATTTCGAAAGGATAACTAAAGCGAACCTGCAGTATGTTAACTTGGAGGATGTCGGGCTGAATGCACACGAAGATAAAGTCGTCTTCGGGGGCTCAGAACGAGTGCTGCAAGCCATGCATGACATTACGATCATGGATGACATCACTGCATGGGAGTTGAGGGAGTCTACCGAAATTAGGCAAAACATCGTCAACACGAACCGCAAAGAGATTGTGTTTCGGGTTGGGGATCTGGTAGGGCTGAAGAATAATACGCAAAGCGACAAGTCAAAAGGTGTCGCAAGCAAGATGTTCGTGACGCACACCGGGCCTTATGTGATTATGAATCGATACGGTAAATCGTACCGGCTGCGCAAGGTAGACATTATCGAAAACAACAAAACTAAATATGCCACTAGGCGAGTAATAAGCGAAGATGGAAGTAGCGTCATGATAGCTGACCGCAATAACGTCAAAGAGCAAGTACAGGTGGGCAGGCTCATACCTTGGAGGCAACTAAGGGATATTCAACCCTTCCGGGAGTCACCACAGGACAAGATGCTGAAAAACCTGTACACTTCGGATGAGAAAAAATTGCTGAGCGATCATGAAACGAAACACTCGGAGGCTTACCAAGAATTACGAAAATTTATGGAACACCAGTGGAGACGAGGAGCGTCGCCAGAAGACAGTCGAGGCGCCTACACATTCTTTTCTCTCAAGGAGGAAGATGGATACACGGTGCACTATATATTATATTTATTGGTCAGCAAGGAATATGGAGCTGTAGTGACAAAAACTGAGTAAAAATTTTAAGCACGGTTTTGAATAAACAAATTATCCTAGAGGTGTGCTAAAAATGTGCATAAAAAATGTGGGGGCAAATTTTCCTTTCTGTTTTATTTTCTTTTCTTTTACCATCCAGCATTCTGCTGCTGCTGCGCGTTCCAGTCCTGTCCCTCCTGGGTGTACATGTCGGGAACAGGCTGCTGCTGCTGCTGCTGGGGCTCGGCAGAGAACTGCTGGTACTCGTCAATCTGGGGCTGCTGGGCAATGTCAACGACGGGCTCAGCCTCGTAGACGGTAGCGGCGACCTCCTGCTGCTGCTGCTGCTGGGCCTCCTCTGCCTTCTCGAGCTCCTCGGGATCGCGGTAGAAGAAGAGATCGACGGGGACATCCCAAGCGGAAGAGCGGGAGACGGTGCCGCGCATGCGGAGCACCTCACGACTGAGGAGCCAGTAGAGGAGACCAATAGAGAGCTTTCCCTTGTTGTTGGCAGGGATGGCGCAATCAATGTACTGGAGGGGACTGTCGGAGTCGCAGAACGCAATAACGGGGACGTTCACATAGCTGGCCTCCCTAACAGCCTGGGAGTCGGTGCGGGGGTCGGTGATGACCAAAAGGCGGGGCTCACGGAACTGCTTGGTGATCTGGTTGGTGAAGGTACCGGGGGTGAAGCGTCCAGCGATGGACTTGGCGCCAGTGTACTGGGCGAACTTAAGGACGGCACGCTGTCCGTAGGGGCGAGCAGAGATGGCAATCACATCCTCGGGGTTCTCGATGGCAGTGATGATGCGGGCAGCAAGCATAAGCTTCTCCCAAGTCTTGCCAATGTTCAAGATGTGGATTCCGTCATTACGGCGGCGCCAGATGTAAGGGGTCATCTGACTGTCGCTGTTGCGGGTTCCGATGTGCGCCTGGGCGGACAGGAGGAACTGGATGTCAGCCTCGGAAGGGTGGAGGCACTGGGGGAGGGAAGCAAAAGCACTCATGTTGATTTTTGTTGATGGTAATAAATCTGTGGCGAGAAGGGCAAGGGAGAGAGTGGGTTAGAGATCTTGTACTTTGAGCATAAAACAATCGCCATCGACCATTGGCCATTGGCTATCGACTATCGACTATCGACCATCGACTATCGACAATCGACCATTGCAGACAACCCCAGCAATCGTGAACATCCCCAGCTCATCTCTCATAAAAGATCTTTCTCGTCGTCTACACAAAAACACTGCATTGCTACTGCTCTGCATCGCGGTCCGCGCCGGGAATCGAACCCGGGACCACCTCTACCCGAAAGAGGTATCATGCCGCTAGACCACGCGGACGTGTGACGGTTGTGTAACATACGAGGAAGACCATATAATCACAGAGACGACTAGTTTTGGGCAGGCATGCCCAGACATGGAGAGGAGGTGTTTAGGAGTATTTAAAGCGCATCCGGGCCAGATCATCCACTATATTCTACCCCAAAACGCGTCTATATTACGATTCGTTCACCACAAGACCACCCCCGGCCCTCACTATCCACGGTCGCGAAATAGTGGGCTGACCAACCGGTGCCTTGTGCTGGCCTCACACAATATGATCGCGTTCAAGATCGCACATTCGGATGAATGACACTTCGATACAGCCTGGTAGGCGATACAAACAACATTAATTCAAATTTCGTGCAGCAACCCTGCCCCAAGGACAAGGCTAAAGGCTGAGCTTGTCGAGGGCCAAGCACACCAAGGATTTTAGGTTCTGTAATTAAATGCGAGACCGATGGCACCAAATTGAAACAAGACTGCCATACGCCGATTTTCATAAGTCGCTTAATTTGTCTACGTACCGTTATCAGGATTAATAATTTCGTGGACACGACAATTAGGGTAACCCACCAAATAAGTTTTTGTGTTAAGATAATTTTCCATTGGGCGCGAAAATACTACACCATTACTCTCTCTCTCTCTCTCCCCCCACCTTCTCTCTATTTTCTCGTTATTTCTATCGCTGGTCCGCGCGCATTTCCATCAGCGGCCGTGCATCGTCCCCAGAATCCAGTCCAGTGCACAGTCAGCCTCACAGAAAATGTCTCTTCGCGTGTATGTCCTGGTCGGCTTGCTATTGAGCCACTCGGTGGCCTTTCTCCCCATTTCGACCCCTTCTTTCTTGTCCAGAAAAGCTGTGGCTCGTCACGCTGACACCCGTTGTTTGGCAACTCCCACTCTTCCACAAACAATGAGATTTCACGTCCCATCTGAGTCTGCCACGTCAACCTCCTCTATTGAAGGTCGCCAGCCCTTCATTGAGACGTCGCCTGAGTCATCCTTGGAGATTGATAATGTGAATTATGTTGTGGGTACGCCTGTCGACTACCCCATTTTTTTATGCCAAATTGGAGATGAGGACGGAGCAGAAGTAGTTTACCCCGTAGAAATCGACGTTGAAAATAGCAGTGTCGAGAATAATCAGGATTATCCGGCGATGGATCGTGAGTTGCTTTTGGCAGTGGAGGAAGTTGTCCGCGCTGATTTAGGAGGTGGAAGCAGCGATGTCGGTGTGCTGTGGACACCAACTTCACTTACAGTTGTCGGGGTAGACCTTGATGAGGCATTTGGTGGTAAGTGAAGACTGAGTTCTCGGTTGGAAAATTATTTGCTGATTAAAGTGATACTGATTAGTGCGGGCTTTGTAGTGTAGGCCTCTCACCGGAGCGCCAACACAACGCTTGTCTTTTTTTTTTTTTGACACCATGCCCGTATTAACACTGCAACACCAACACCAACGCCAAATGCCTTCAATGTTATGCTATTTTGTGTGCAGATCGCAGCTCGTTTGACGACGATGATGATGATGCGGACGATGTTGATGTTGACGGCGTTGTCACTGAAAATGGTGCAAGCGAACCTGCCTTCGATGATGGCGGCGAAGATGTCGACGATGATATCGACAATGACATAATCAATATGGGTGAGGATGGTGATCTGCAGATTTTGACGACTTTTTCCCATAATGATGAGTCCTATTGCATTTGCCGGTCGCTGGAACCGACGTTAATTTTGGCAAAGGAGACGTCCTCAAAGGGTGATGGGGATGGCTTCAACCGAATGGAGCTATTTGAGGCAAATGAGGAAAGCGATTTCGAAATTATGGACAAGATTGAGCAGCATGTGCTAACGCAGCTGGAGGAGGGAGTCAAGAGTGCTTTGGTGGAAGGTAGCGACTAGCTTCTGAAAGTCTTATCCTATCGGAAGAAGTAGTATAAGACAGCAAAATATAGCGCGCACAATAGTTGCCGTTCGGTGCCGCAAAAAAAAAACTACTTCTCAAATTTATTCACCACATTATATCGCTTGAACATTCGTTCGATCTTAGATGAGATCGCAGCCCACCCCTCATCAGATTCTTGTCGCTCGGCCGCCCAATCTTTGAACTCTCGCACAACTTTCACAGCTGATACATAAGATTTACTTTTTCCGACCTTGGTGCCAATTGTAGCGCATTTTTTTCCCCCATCGTCATCCATTCCAAAGTTTAAGAAATGACACACTCTGACTCCCAAATCCTCCGGGGCGAATTCTAGAGGGGATATCTCGTCGTAGAATGTCGCAAATTCTTGCGTGCTCCTCGAAGCCCAGTTCTTCTGTTGCTTTTCTGCTGAGCGAAGATATTTGATCGGGTCAAATACCCCCTCATGATTTTTCTCTTCAATCCATTCACGCCAATTCAGAACTGAACTGAGTTCGTCGACCCAATTCAACACGCCAACCCGAGAGCACATGTGAAACAGATCATCCTCGTAGTCCACTGCGCGCACAATTTGTACAATGGAGTTGCTAGTTTCGTCCTCAATGTAAGAGATAAAGTCGTCCTGATATCGAAGTGCCTTCTCATCACCGTACAGGGAAAGTGCATGCTGGTTCCAAACATAGTGCTCAGATCGCAAGTGTAGCTGTGAAATCACCTCCTCTACAACACTTACGATCAGGGCGTGGAGAGGAGAGTCAAAACCCGTGAGCAGCAATGAAGTAGAGCAAAGTTCCCCCCCCTTCCCCTTCCCCTTCCCCTCCCTGGAGTCAGGAACACCAAGCAGGGGGAACCCAGACTTTATCAAATGATAGGTAGGCATGTTCTGATAATGCGTGAAACGTGTTGCGATATCACTGTCGCTTGGAAATTCTCTTTCGCAGACATCATTCTCGCACCAGCCTTCAAGAGCAGGAATTTCCTTCTTCTCTATGCGGAGATGTTCTCTCAATGCTTCAAGCAATGACTTTTCCTCCGCATCTAAGTCCTGCCGACGGCTAGCTATTAAATCCAGTCTATAAAGATAGTCCGCTGTTGGTGACTCGTTCAGATCAGAGGCCAGTGCCACGGCACTCTTGAAGTAGAGAAACCAACAACACGCAAAAATTAGAAGCTTGTTCAAAGGGTGGTCCATTCTCCTACAAGTTTTTATTAAGGTTCATCGTGTGGAAATGAATTAAATGGGTGATGATGAGCGCTTATTAGGCGCGTTTTATTGGATTAAACGAGGTTTCAACTTTTTACAAGCCAGCCAGTTTTTTCCTCGTTTTTCCCGCCCAAAACTCCTGTCTTAAAACAATTTTCAAAAAAATCGTCACAAGCACAATACTTACTTTCTTTTCTGCGGCGTGCGCATATTTTAAGGTTGTGGAATATATTTCTAGCTAAATATTTAGCGGCGAAGAAAAGGCGCTAATTCCTTCTCCTTCTAGCACGTACCTTCTCCCCCCTCTATTGATGTATGCCGGGTCAATTTAAATCTCACGAAGGAAAATTTTATAATGCTCGTGGTGATGAAATTGGAGAATACGAGTTCAAACGCCTTGAAAAGATTGACCGCAACAATGAAAAATTGATTAGCTTGGGGTTGGGGCCGTCATCAATGATTAACATGCGTGAGAAGAAGCAGAAAGGGAAAAAGCGCATGAAGCCGAAAGTCAGACCGGCTCCTTTTGGCTTTGACGAAAATGGGAACGCTGTGACCCGCACCTCAAATCGCCTGAAAGGTGACGGATCAAATCTAAAGATGTTGGCGGATGAAGAATTACTTTACGAGGTCGAGGACGGGATGGGGGGGTTTCGACCGGAAACGGATGAGGAAAAGAAAGCCCGTATTGAGGAGGAGAGGGCCGCCAGGTCTGGTAGGAGATCCGTTAGGAGGATGAAAAATGATGATTATGGATTAACTGAGGACGATATCAAGAAATTGGAGGAGAATATGGATATGGACACGTACCTGGAGAAGTTGTTCGACTATCTCACGAACAGTGCCCACAAGGTGTCTGAAGCGAATCGGAATAATGTGATGAAAAGAGTCAGGCAACTTGCTTCTGGCGAAGGGATTCGTTACGAAAGCCCTAATTTTGGCTGGCCAGAAGGTATTTACTTTGCCAGGGGCGAGAAGATCAATCCCACTTCGGACCTTGTCTCCCTCTTTGAGAGAGCAATACCATACAGTGACGGTTATGCCGAGGAGCTTCGTGCCGTTGGACATACGGACTACGACCATAGCAATGGTTGGCTACTCAAGCACCCCATCAAAAAACTTTTACAGTTCCAGCAATATTGCCTCAATAACCCCCGTTTCCTGGCTACCAAGGCTAATTTCACTGATTACGAAAAGTCACTTATTTACTCAGATGACGAGTGTGAATATGACGAGGGCGAATGTAACGAAGGAAATAGCGGCGAAGCGACTAGCAAAGATAGGTGAGGAACAACAGCGTGTTCTCAGAAGTGATGATCGTAAAACTGCAGTGTTCGAACGATTATTAAGTCAAATTGCCGCCCTAACGCTTACATAATATGAATCTAATATGAAATCCCCTGATTCTTAGCCCCCGCAAGCGCAAGTCTCCTTCCTCTTCGGCCACCTCCTCCACGTTGTCCACGAAGGTGATAACGGTTCGAGGCGAGCAAAACTATGTGGTGGCCCAGCAGCCTCAGTCTCCGTCGGTGAAAGCACGCAAACTCAATATTGAGCAGTCCTCCGTCAAAACCAGCCCAAAGACAGACTCCAACACAAACTCATTTTCCCCTCAAACTGTTACACCACCCAATGGGCCACTATTCGGCGGCTCCCTTGCAGCAATTATGGCGGCTGCCAGGTCGAAGTCAGATAAAGATAATGCATCCGCTGCGTTCGACTCTTCCGCAGTCGACGCCACTGTGCAGGCAAATGCCGACGAGTTTTCGAAAAAAGGAGGAATGCCAAGAAAGAAGATGAATCATCCCGTTGCAAAATCATCTCCAAAGATGTCAACGGTGAGGGCGAAGACGTCTCCAAAAAAAGTTAAGACAGCAGCTGTCAAGAAGGCGAATGTGAAGGCGAATGTGAAGGCGAATGTGAAGGCGAAGGCGAAGGCAGCCCCCGAGAAGCCCAGCCCCGAAAAGGTGAAGAAGGAAGCAAAAGTAGGTGAGTTTTAGATGAAACACGCACACACACACACACACACACACGCGCGCGCGCGCGTATCAGAGCATGAGCACTCACAAGTGTCCGGCGTCTCCCGGTTGCAGCAGGCGTGTCCAGTCCGAAAGCTTTTATCTCCCCGTCCAAAGCCCTCCCCCTAGCCAAATTCAAAGTGGAAGATTGTCTTGTTTATCGAGATGCAAACACAGGGGAATCGTGGCCATGCAGCGTCTCTAAAGTCAACCCTGGACACCATTACGTCGTTGTCTGGGAGGACGGGGAGGATGAGGGGAGCGAAAGTGTCATTCCTTGGAGCAGCGAAAACAAGCTAATGGAGAGGAAAGACTAAGGTTGAACTGCGCAAGATGATGAGATAATTTTGGAATTGAGATAATTGAGGTTTAATTGAAATTAACCAACAGCAGATGTGCCTAAGACATGCGCGCAATTTAGCGAATTCTCGCAATCGTTAATTGCTACTAGAAGAACTTTGAGTTTTCAGTTTTCAGTCAAATCAGTGCAAATTCCAGCGGTTTGTTTTTGTTTTTTCTTTTTCGTTTATAACCTAACCCTCTTTTTTTTTTCCATAAAAACATATATCCTCTGAATGAGTGCAACAATCCCCCAAGGCTCGATCTCAATATCCTTATCGTCGCTCGGTCAATTGGCCTCAAAGTACCAGGAACAACTTGCATGTGTCGTCCCAAATATCAACAACAATGTCAGCACGATCACAACAAGCACTTTTTCCTCTTCGGACGATCCAACGGTACGCGGAGATGATGGAAAGGAGAATGTGAAGCAGTGGGAGAAGAACATTTGGGACAATGATACGGACACCTCCTCCCAGAGCACCAACAGTAGACGCAATCGACCCACACCTGATTCAGCCAAATGTACGCCTAACCCAAGCTCCGCCAAATCTTCTCTTAACAGTAATTCCTCCTCCTATTCTATTTGGCTGGAGACCAGGGTGAAGCGGCTGGAGAAGCAGAAGAGTGTCCTCCAGCACTCCTTGAAAACACTATCAACTGAGCGAACGAAAACCGAGTCCTCCCTGCTTAAGATGATTCGTGAGAAGGATTCTGAGATCGCTTCTCTCCGGTTTGAGCGTGATCGCTTATTGGTAGGCACTAGTTGTGTTGTGTGTGTGGCTTTATTGTCCTCCCTGTTAATGCGCCAAAAAAAATTGTAGTACATGTTTCCAAAGATAATTACGTTTCTGATAAAATGATAACCTTAAAAGTATGTGCTTTTGTGCTAGTAAATTTTTCACCAATTATGCATATTACAGCTTTGTCAGGTTGTGACAGCACCCCATGCCATGCCTAAGCTAACCCTAAATGACCGGTAATTTGGTGAAAGTCCCGCTGATTCCGACATAATCCCTCTTCTTTCCCATAAGATTTGTCAAATGTGTTAAAACTTCCTTGAACGTAGGCCTGTCATCTGGTTCCTGTACCCAGCACCTCTGAATAATATCAGTAATAGCTTTGGTCTCAATGTCTCCCTCGTACTGCGTTAAGTCTGGTCTCCACCCTGTAGAAGTGACTTTGTGCATGACTCTTGCCGCAGGAAAGTTGTAAAACTCTTTCAAGCGTCCATTTGTAAGCATTTCTATCAGCAAAATGGCAAAACTATAGACATCAACACTGATATTATACGAGCTCGCAGTGACAATCTCGGGGGCCATAAATAGTAGTGTCCCTGTTTCGCTGTCACTCCCGCGCTCGCCATGATTTTCGTGGCTCTTGCTATCGCCAAAATCACACAGTTTCATTTGATAACCTTGCGCCACCAAGACATTGCTGCTCTTCAAATCCCTGTGCATTATTGGACTCTTTTGACTGTGCAGATAGACCATTCCCCTCGCGACCTGGACGGTAAACTGCAGTTTATTATGACGCTGGACTTCGTCCTCTGTCGGCAGATCACTGGCCATGGGGACCCATGGCAACAGCTCCCCCTTGTCTAGGAGCAGACTATTCAAGCTCCCCAACTGGGCGTACTCCATAATTATACACCTCCCAAACCCGCCATCCCTCCCCCCCTTTGGGTCACTCTTGGGCCAGCAGGCCCCGTACGTCTGAATAATATTTGGATGTCTCAGCCTTGTCATCAATTTGATCTCCCCCTGGAACTTTTGTAGAAGCAAGTTCCCAACCTTATCCTCAAAGATCCTCTTGACGGCGCAGGGCGTCCCATTCCAACTGGCTAAATAAATACTGCCGTAGGAGCCCCTGCCGATTATGCGCTTCTCGTTGTCTTCGTTAAGGTCGAAGACGAGTTCAGACGAGTCGATCCAAAAGCTGTAGTCGATTTCGCTGGCGTCCTCCTCCGCCCTTTTGGCGAGAAGTTCAGCCTGTAACTCAGCGGGAGTAAGGTAGTACCCCACCTGATCGCCGGATGACACGGTCGATCCAAATGATGTGTTGTCGGCGCTTCCAATTGAGTGGCTGCTGTGGGTGTTCCTGGAATGAGCGCTTTTGGGGGTTGCGGGGGAGCGGGAGAATATCTTCTTGATACCCGATGATGCGCTTCCGGGCATCGGCGAGCTGGTCTGGCTATTTACCCGGCTGTTATGATTGCTTTCCCGACTCCCTGAGCCACCACCCCCGCTATCGCTGCCTCCGCTGCCACCTGAACCAGCCGAGTTGTATGAATTATTACTTCCCGTACTACGAACACTGCTCCTGGCACTAGCGGTGCTCCTGACACTAGCGCCGCTTCTTTCGCGACTGCGTCGAGTGGGCGCCATTGTTCGTACGTAGCTGCCTAAAGGAGATCGGCTGCCAGACCTTTTTCGCTCTTGGGAACCAGTGCCATTGTTTTGGTCGACAGCATTGTCACTGTATTCATTTCCGAAGATAGAACCGGCAACAAAACCGCCACTGCCAATATTATTGTCCCTCTCTCCGGATTGGAAGCCACCGCCTGTGTTCATCTGCTGCTCCGCGGGATTGAGTATATTATTCAGAAGCATCTGCCTCTTCTGACTGCTACTTACGCTCTGCCTCCCAGAGCTCTCGCTGTCAACAACATCAACTGGACATTCATCCCCTATCAACTTTTCGTTTCGTTCACCTTTTTTGAAAGAAAAGGTACGAATACGATTCATAATGCCGCCCTTGGAAGGTGTTTTTGGCGAAGACGGAGGACTATTAGAACCATCATCATCTGTTCTACCATGGCTACCTCTGCCCCCCCGCGGCCTTCCTCTCACCGATGATGCCGTGGTTGTGGTTGTGATACCAGAGAGGGATGACATGAGGGACATGTTTGTGGTAGAGAGTTGCATTCCAATGGGGTCGGGCTCATTCATTTCTCCAGCCTCACCGAAACCGGTCTCACCATAGCTGCCGCGGGATGACTTGGAGTGATGGGATGCTTCGTCACCTAACCCTCCAGTGCCAGAGAGCCCGTCAGGATCTTGTTCGCCTGACCCCAGAGATAGGTTTTCAGTGGTAAGGGAATGAACTGAATTGCCTCCTGAGATTATTGATGAGCCTGCAGCAGAAAGCTTGCGAACAACCGTCGATTTAATTTCGTTCAACATTGCCTGCGTTTGTGGACACCCACGTGAAGGGGGCGGGACGCCTTTTCTAGGAATGAGGTAAAATAGGTGGGAGAGGGGGGAATGTTACTGGAGTTTCCTAGTCAGAGTTGGGACTTAGATAAGAGCCATGGTGCGGCCACAACATTATCCTCGCATTTATGGGTATTTTTGCCGATAGTAGAGTCAAGAGTCAAGTGGTTGTGTATTTTTGCGGTACTATTTTAATAAAAGGGGGAGGTGAAAGTTGGCCTGACCTGACCTGACCTCAACAAACAACAACCCAACTTTCTCCACTCTCCACGGGATTTCAAGAGTTTCAGGGCTTTCGAGCTT